>Ga0182024_10007133_pt1 | contig 24193 bp, 22 predicted proteins | sample P32metaG_FD_120480 | JGI IMG/M metagenome (GOLD analysis project Ga0182024, IMG submission 120480) | Permafrost microbial communities from Stordalen Mire, Sweden - P3-2 metaG (Illumina Assembly) | ecosystem: Environmental > Terrestrial > Soil > Wetlands > Permafrost | place: Sweden: Stordalen...
GACCAACTACAACTCCCTGTCCAACACCGGAAATATTACCAACAACGGAACCATGTCCAACGCGGTCGGCGCCTCGATCTACACCAGCGGCGGAAGTTCCTACTTTCTAAACAACAGCACCCTCGGCAACGCGGGCTTGATCACGGACAACGGCGCCACGTTGAACAACAACTTAGGCACGTTCACCAACTCGGTCGGCGCCGTCTTCGACAACACGCTCGCCGGCAATTTCCAAAACGACGCGGCGTTCAACAACTCCGGCACGCTCACGAACGACGCCACCTCCCTGGTGAGCAACGGCAGCGGCACGATCAACAACCTGTCCGGCGGCGTCATCAACAACAACGGCGGCGACAGCGCCAACCTCTTCGCCAGCAGCGGCGCGGACACCTTGGCCCATCCCGGCCTCTGGAACTACTCCACGGTCAACAACGAGGCCGGCGCGGGGATCAACAACACGGGTGATCTCTACAACTCCGGGACCCTCGTCAACGTGGGCTCGATCACGAACACGGCCGGCGGCACTCTGGTCAATTACAGCACAGTAAGCAACACGGCCGGCGCCTATCTCGAAAATGACGGCACGGTCTACCAATACGCCACCGCCACCAATAACGGCCAGATCTTGAACTCCGCCGCCGCCACATTCAACCAAAACGGCACGTTCGACAACTACGGCTCGGTCACCAACACGGGCGGACTGTATGACTATGGAACCATGGTTAACGAAGCCGACGGCCAGATCTCGAACAGCAGCACATTCAACACCAACGAGACTTTCCAAAACGACGGCACGGTGACCAACACGGCGAGCGGAAGCATGTTGGTGTACGCCGGCGGGGCGGGCATCGAAAACAACGGTCTGATCCAGAACAGCGGCCTGCTCCAAAACGACACCGGCGTGATCGAGAACTTCGGCACCCTGGACAACTGGTCCGGCGGCACGGTCGCCAACTACTCCTCCGTCACCAACGAAGCCGGCGCCCAGCTCACCAATGAAACCGGGGCCACGCTTATCAATGGTGTCGATTTCTACAATTCGGGCACCCTTACCAACGACGCGGTCGACACCCTCGCCACCGGGGACAGCGACGCCATCGTCAACTACGGCGCTATGGAAAACGAGAGCGGCGCGAACATAGACAACGCCGGCACATTCTATGACTACGGCACCCTGCAGAATGACACCGGCGCCATGGTCACCAACGGGAGCGGCGGGACGCTCAACATCAACAGCTATTTCGACAACGAATCAGGCGCCACTTTGAGCAACACGGCCGGCTCCACCATCGGGATCTATGAAGCGGCGGAGTTGTACAGCGACGGTAGCACCATCAACAACGGAGCCCTGTACAACGAGCAAAACTCCGAGATCTACAACGACAGTGCCGCCTCCCTCCTCAACAACGCGGGCGCCACGCTGGACAACGGCGCGGTCATCCACAACGTCGGGCTGGTCGAGAACCGGGCCGGAGGCGTCCTCAACAACTACGCCACCATCAGCAACACGGCCGGCGCGGGGTTCACGAACTACGGCGGGCTAACCAACGGGGTGGGCGCGACGGTCTACAACCAGGGTGAGCTCGCCAACGACAGCGGCGGCGTGTTCAACAACCACGGCCAAGCCATCGACACGGCGGGCTCCGAGCTGTTCAACGGCGGCCTGATCAACAACGCCGTAGGCGGCGCGATCACCGCCACCGGCGGCACGCTGGTCAACGACGACGGCACGCTCGACAACTACGGCACGGTCAGCGGCGGCGCCCTTTCCAACCTGGACGGCGGCACCGTCTTCAACAACGGCTCCATGGACGTCGCCAGCTTCAGCCAGGACGCCGCCAGCAAGCTGGCCATCGCGGTGAGCCCCAAGAGCGCCGCGACCGTGAACGTCGCCGGCGCCGCCGCCGTGGCAGGCACCCTGCAGGTGGTATACGCGCCGGGCCTCTACGGCAACCAATCCTACACGCTGGTGAGCGCCACGGGCGGCGTCACCGGAACCTTCAGCCACGTGTCCGCCGCCTCCCCGTACGCCGACGGGACCGTCGCTTACGCCCCGGACACGGTGGATTTGGGCGTGCATTCGATGGAAATCGCCCCGGACAACGACTCCATCTTCAGCGCCATCGCCAATGTCGCCCTCCGCGGCGCGGACCGGACCGATGCGTCGCTGCTCCAGCGCCTGGACGGGCTGTCCTTCGGACTGGGCGTGGATAACGGCGAGGTCAGCGCCGATCCGTTGCCGGAGACCGGGCAGAGCACCGGGGTCTGGGAGAGGAACACCGGCGAGAGCTACCAGTTCAACGGCAGCGCCTCGGTTTCCGGTTATTACGCGCAGGGCGGCGGCATCACGGTCGGCGTGGACCATCGTTGGGGCTCGCTCGTGGGCGGCATCTCCTTCGGCGACGGCAGCAGCAGCGTCAGGCAGCCGGACGGGGAAAGCGGCACCATCGACGCCCCGGGAGCGGACCTCTACGGTGGCGTGAACCTGGGTCCCGTGGTCCTGGACCTTGCCTTGGGTTATGCCGAAGACTCCATCACCACGACCCGCGCCGTCACTTCCGTCGGTGAGACCGCCTCCTCCAGCTACAGCGGTCCGGAGCTGTCCGCGGCGATCCAAGCCGGGCTGCCGCTCTTCTGGCGTGATTGGGAGTTCCTGCCCAAAGTCGGGGCCCAATACGCGACCCTGGACGCCCCCGGCTTCTCGGAAAGCGGGGCCTCGGCCTTCGACCTGGCGGTGGCCTCGCAGACCAGCAGCTCCCTGAAGCCTTTCCTGGGCGTCAGCATGGACAAGGCGTTCGTGTCCAACGGCTGGAACTTCGCCCCCAGCCTCGATCTGGGATGGAGCTACGAGTCGCTCGCCGAGGACCTGCAGGGCAGCGCTTCGGTCGGCGGCGCGAACTTCGGCCTGGATGGCTTGACCCCCGCTGACGGCGAGTTTTCCGTGGGCGTAGGTTTCACGGCCCAGGTGGTTGGGTCCCTGTCGCTCTCCGCGGACTACCAGGCGGTGCTTCCCACGGGGAATGTGGTCGCGCAGGCCTTGACCGTGGGCATCCGTTACCAGTTCATGGCGCTGACGGGTTCGACCCCGGCCGCCGCGGGCGCCCCGGCGCGCTAGGCGCCCCGGCGGCGTCTAAGGCGTCCGAGCGGGCGTCGGGTCAGGATCCTCCGGTAAATCCCGGACCATGCACGAACCCCTTGGAGCTTCCATGCGCGAGCGTCATTCCCTGAAAAAATGGCTGGGCGGCCTGGCCATGGCCGCGGTCCTGGCGGCCGGCTGCGGACACTACGAGGTGATCGACAGGCCGACCGTGCCCCTGGCGAGGTTCGGCAGCATCAGCATGGGCCGCTTCACCACAGACGAATTCCTGGCCAGCCTCAGGGGAAGCGAGCGTTACGAAAAGTACCTGCCGGTGACTGCCGAGGCCAATCGCGCCGTGTACATGGCCATCCGGGACCGCCTCGAACGCGTGCCCGTCACCGCCGGCGGCCCCCGCCTGGTGCTTTCGGCCAATCTGACGGATTTCGCCACAGGCAGCGGGGCGGCCCGGGCCATGGCGTTCGTGGGCCTGGTCCCGGGGGGAGCGGGAGAAGGCGTCATCGACTACCACATCACCCTCAGCAGTGAGGGCCAGCTCGTGGCGTCCTACAATGTGCGCCGCAAGATCACCGGGGGCGCCTCGGGCGCCTACGAGGCGGAGGGCGCGGACATCGTCAGCTTCTTGCTCGACAATCAATAAAATATGACAGAATAGTTAAAAACGTTTCGATTTTTTGGAAATTGATAGGACGGTATGCGCCGGATCATAGAAGCCTGGCCGATAATTGATTATAAAATAGCGTGCTTTCTCAAGGAGCGGCCGATCCGTGAAAATCGTCGCGTTGAAGGAATCGCGTCCCGGCGAGACCAGGGTCGCGCTCGTCCCGGAATCCTGTAAAAAACTCATCCAAGCGGGTTATACCGTCGCCGTCGAAAAAGGGGCCGGCGAAGCGTCCTATTATCCCGACGCCGCCTACCTGGCGCTGGGCTGCGCCGTGGAATCGGATTTGCCGGCCCTCATCGCGTCGGCCGACGTCCTCGTGAAGGTGAACAGCCCCTTCACCGGGGCCTCCCGCGACGAGGTCGGCCCGTTGAAACCCGGCGCCGTCGTGCTCGGCTCCCTGCTGCCGCTGCGCCATCTGGAGGCCGTCCAGGCCCTGGCCAAGGCGAAGGTTTCGGCCTTTTCCTCGGACCTGATCCCCAGGATCACGCGCGCGCAGGCCATGGACACGCTCTCGTCCCAGGCCGGCATCACGGGCTACAAAGGGGCCTTGATCGCGGCCTCCGAGTTCCCCAAATTCTTCCCCATGTTCATGACGGCCGCCGGCACGGTCATGGCCGCCAAGGTCTTCGTGGTGGGCGCCGCGGTGGCGGGCCTGCAGGCCATCGCCACGGCCAAGCGCCTGGGAGCCCAGATCACGGCCACGGACGTGCGGCCCGAAGTCAAGGAGCAGATCGAAAGCGTCGGCGGCAAGTACGTCGGCGTCGAGCTGAAGGAAAGCGCGTCCGCCGGCGGCGGCTACGCCAAGGAGCTGTCCGAAGGGGACAAGCTCCTCCAGCGCGAGATGCTCGCCGCCCACTGCGCCACGGTGGACGTCGTCATCACCACGGCCCTGGTCGGCGGGGTCTTCGCCCCCAAGCTCATCACCGCGGACATGGTCAAGGGCATGCGCCCCGGGTCCCTCATCGTCGATCTTGGCGCCGACGCCGGCGGCAACTGCGAACTGTCCCGGCCCGGCGAAACCGTGGAGGCCCACGGGGTCAAGATCATCGCGCCCACCAACCTGCCCGCCCGCATGCCCACGCACGCCAGCCTCTTGTTCTCGCGCAACATGGCGGCGTTCATCCTCGCCTTCACGAAGGCCGGCGTTTTCCAGCTGGACCCCGGCGACGAGATCCAAAAAGGGTCGCTGGTCGCCCACCAAGGCGAGGTCGTTCATCCGAGGGTCAAGGACGCCTTGAAGGCGGCCGGCCCGGCGGCATCTTAAACGGGAGAGCACGATGGATTTCTGGTCCTTGGCGTTCGTCTTCATGCTCGCGTCCTTCATCGGCGTCGGCGTCGTCAGCCGCGTCTCGCGGCTCCTGCACACCCCGCTGATGTCCATCACCAACGCCATTTCCGCCATAGCCGTGGTGGGATCCATCATCGTCACCGGCTCGGACCGGCCCTTGGGCATAAGGATCATGGGCGCCATAGCCCTCTTCGCCTCGATGACGAACATCGTCAGCGGATTCCTGATCACCGACCGCATGCTCAAAATGTTCAAAGATAAGCGGGAGAAGAAATGAACGACTCCATCACCCAATGCTCCTACGTGCTCGCCGCGGCCCTCTTCATCCTGGCCTTGCATTGGATGAACGACCCCAAGAGCGCCCGCCGCGGCGTCTACGCGGGCGTGGCCGGCATGCTGCTGGCGGTGGCGTCCACCTGGGCCCAGCCCATCATCGTGCACCACGGCCTGATCATCGTGGCCGTGCTGGCCGGCTTCGCCGTCGGCGTGCCCCTGTCGATGGTCCCCTTGACCGCCGTCCCCCAGCGGACCGCGCTTTCCCACGCTTTCGGGGGCCTGGCCGCGGGCCTGGTGGGGACGGCCGAGTTCTTTTTCTGGCTTCACGGCGACGTGACCGACATGACCCCGTTCAAGATGACCGCGTTGATGGCCGAGGTGGTCCTGGGCTACCTCACCTTCACCGGCAGCCTGATGGCCACCGGCAAACTCCAAGGCGTGAGCTGGATCCCGCAGCGCGCGGTGACCTATCCGTTCCAGAACGCCGTCAACATCGCCCTGCTCCTGCTGGCCGTGGGCATGGGCGTTGTCCTGGTCCTCGACCCCACGTCGGCCTCGTCGGCGGCCCTTTTCCTGTCCGTCGCCGGCTTGGCCCTCCTCTTCGGCGTCCTCCTGATCATCCCGATCGGCGGGGCCGACATGCCCACGGTGATCTCCATCCTCAACTCCTACGCCGGGCTTTCGGCCGTGGCCATGGGCTTCGTGCTCAACAACAAGCTTCTCATCGTCGCCGGCGCCCTGGACGGTTCCAGCGGCCTGATCCTGTCGATCATTATGTGCAAGGCCATGAACCGTTCGTTCGCGAACGTGCTCTTCGGGGCCTTCGGCCAGGTCCAGCAGGCCCAGCAGGCCGGTGAGCAGAAGGTCTACAAAGCCGAGACCCCTGAAGGCGCCGCCCAACTCCTGGAGCAGGCCGGCCTGGTCGTCATCATCCCGGGCTACGGCATGGCCGTGGCGCAGGCCCAGCACAAGGTCCGCGAGCTCTACGACCAGCTCATCAAGCGCGGCGTGACGGTCAAGTTCGCCATACACCCCGTGGCCGGCCGGATGCCGGGCCACATGAACGTCCTGCTGGCCGAAGCGGAGATACCCTACGAAGCCCTTTTGGAGATGGATGAGATAAACGCGGACATGCCGCAGTGCGACGTGGCCCTGGTGGTGGGGGCCAACGACGTGGTCAATCCGGCCGCGCGCACGGACAAGTCCAGCCCGATCTTCGGCATGCCCATCATCGACGCGGACAAGGCCAGGACGGTCCTGGCGATCAAGCGCAGCAAGAACCCGGGCTTCGCGGGCATTGAAAACGAGTTGTATTACCTGGACCGGACCTGGATGCTCTTCGGCGACGCCAAAGCGGTGATCGGCGAACTGGTCAAGCAGCTGTCCGGCGGCTGATGAGCGTCCATGGCGCGTTGAGACGTTGGACGCTGCTGGCATTCGGACTGGGACTGGCCGGATCGGCCTTTGCCCTGACGGACACGGCCGGCACTTCCTTTATTCCGATCTACGCCTATGACGCGGTGGACCGCAGCCTATTCGGGGCCGCGGGCTACTGGTATGATCCCCGGCTCAAGGGCTACAGTTACGGCGGCTACCTCACCAGCAATCTCCACAACGCTTTTTACCTCAATACCCAGGATGAGCAGCGGGGCTGGGGCTCCTGGGACGTGTCGCTGAATGTCACCCTCAGCAAGGCCTACCAATATTATTATGGGGAAGGCAAGCAGACCCCGCTCTACAATCCGCTTCAAATTTTCAGCAATCAGGTGATCGCGCAGGCCCTGGCCCTGTACCGGGTAGACCCCGCTTTTTTCACCGGCCCCTACGTGGATCTGAGGGGCCACGAAGGGACCGGCCTGGCCGCCACGGTGGGAACCCTGCCGCCGGGCACGGTCCAGCCTTTTCCCAATGAGCTGAGCCCAGCCGTGGGCTGGCTGGTGAAATGGGAAGGGCGCGACAACCTGCTCAACAGCACGCGCGGCTACTACCTTACCCTCGACGGCCAGACCCTGCCGGGTTCATTCGGCCCCGGCTTCGCCAAGCAGGAATCCTGGCAGGCCGACGCGGACGGGCGCCTGTTCACGCCCCTGCCGGGGTCCCTGGTCTGGGCCCAGCACCTCAGCCTGGGTTTTTCCCAGGGCGATCCCACCTTCATGTACCGCTACTACCTGGGCGGCACGACCCTGCTGCGCGGCTACGAGGATGACCGCTTCCGGGGCAAGAACTACTACTGCGTGCAGGAGGAACTGCGCGTGCCGGTGTGGCGGATGTTCGCCGTGGCGCTCTCCACGGACCTGGGCAACATCACCGACGGCGGCTTGGACTTGCCCAAAGTGACCTACCAGGCCGGCTTGAGGATAGGGCTTCCACCGGACTGGGGCATGAAGGCGCGCATCGATTTCGGTTACGCCCCCGCGGGCGACACGAGCTTCGCGTTCCAGTTCGGCCAGACGTTTTAAGGGGGCTCCGTGGCGAACGGCACCTACGTCAAGCTCCTCAAAAGGAAGGGCTTCATGCCCTTCCTCAGCACCCAGTTCCTGGGCGCGATCAACGACAATTTCTTCGAATGGATCATCCGTTTCATGATCCTCGACGGCCTGGCCGTCGGATGCACCAACGCCGCGGCCGGCTTGGGCGTGGTGGGCATCGTGTTCGTGCTGCCCGGCCTGCTGGTTTCGGGCTTGGCCGGGCACTGGGCGGACGCGCACAATAAACGCCGCGTGCTGGTGGTGACCAAGAGCGCCGAGGTCTTCATCATGCTGCTGGCGGCTCTCGCCGTGAATTCCAGGAGCTATTATTGGATGTTGGGCGCGCTGTTCCTGCTTTCCGTGCAATTCAACATTTTCTCCCCGGCCAAATACGGCATCCTGCCGGAAATGGTGGACGAGAAGGATCTTTCCCGGGCCAACGGGCTTTTGGAGAGCAGCACCTTCATCGCCATCATCCTGGGCTCCATCCTCAGCGGCTGGCTCTTCGACCAGGCCCATGGCCGCCTCTGGATCCTCAACGCCGGCATGGTGGGCCTGGCCGCGCTCGGCTTTTACACGGCCCTGGGCATCGCCAAGGTGCCGGACCCCGCGCACCCAAGGCCTTTCAATATGCGCGCGTCCTGGAAGGAGATCACGGACGGCTTCAGGGACATTTCCGCGGATCGACGCCTCTATCTTTCGGTCATCGGCATCGGTTTTTTTTGGTTTCTGGGCGCCATCCTGCAGTTGGGCGTGGCCCTGCTGGCGAAGCGTGACATGGGGCTGGACGACACCCACATCGGTTTCCTGCAGATGTACCTGGCCGTCGGCATCGGGGTGGGCAGCATCCTGGCGGGCCGGCTTTCCGGGGACAAGGTGGAGTTGGGCCTGGTGCCCCTGGGCGCCCTAGGCATGCTGGTCTTCACCCTCCTTCTTGCGCTCAGCCCCGGGCATCCCCGGCTCTTTTCGTGCATGCTGCTGGTTTTGGCCTGCTTCGCCGGGCTCTTCGCCGTCCCTCTCAACGCGATCCTTCAACACCGTGCGGACGCGGGCGAGCGGGGCCGCCTCATGGCAGTGAACAATTTCGCCAGCGCGGTGGCGGTGCTGCTGGCCGCCGGCGCCTTCATCGGCCTCAGCGAGTTCATGCCGCCCCGCGACATCCTGCTGGTGGTCTGCCTGCTGATCCTGGTGGGCATGGCCTGCCTGCTGGCGCGGCTGCCGGAATTTCTCCTGCGTTTCACCCTGTGGACGCTGACCCACACTGTCTATGGGCTGAAAATCCAAGGCCATGAACAGGTGCCCTTCAGGGGCCCGGCCCTCTTGGTCTGCGGGCGCAGCGCCCTGAGCGACGCGCCCGTGGTCCAGGCCAGCCTGCAGCGCTTCATCCGCTTCGTTGTCCCGCGGCCCCTGGTCGAGGCGCGGGTCCCACGCTGGATCCTCCGTCTTTCCAAAGCCATCCCCATTTCCCCGGCGCCCATCGACGTGTCGGAAGCGGTGGGGAAGGCGCGCCAGGCCTTGGACGAGGGGCACGTGGTCTGCATCTTCGCCGGGGACGGCATCACCCGGATGGGCGAGCTGGCGGCGTTCGAACCCTGCTTAGAGGGTATCCTGCGGGGCATGGACGTGCCCGTCGTGCCCGTGCACTTGGACGGGCTTGGGGACGGCATTTTCGGCTTCCGCGAAGGCCGCATCCACGGCAGGCGGCCGGAGCGCATCCCGTATCGGGTCAGCGTCACGTTCGGCAAGGTCCTGCCCAGCCATAGCCCGGCGGACCGTGTTCGCAGGGCTTTGCGGGAGCTGTCCGGGGACCTTGCGCAAACCCTGTGAGGCCTCATCGCTTCCCTTAAATGGAGACGACCTTTATGAGTAAAATGTGCCGATTCGACGAACTGGAAAGCCTCCATTTGGAAATAACTTCGCGTTGCAACGCGTCCTGCCCGATGTGTCCGCGTAATTTGAGTGGTGGCGCCAAAAACCCGAATCTTCCGGACGCTGAATTGTCTTTGGAAGACGCAAAAAAGATCTTCACCAGGGAATTTATAGGAAAACTTAAACAAATGTATCTTTGCGGAAATTATGGGGACGCAATGGTCGCCCAAGACACCCTTGAAATTTTACGTTACTTTAGACAATCTAATCCAAGCATAAATTTAGGGATGCACACCAACGCCAGCGGTCGTTCCAAAGACTGGTGGAGTCAACTGGCAAGCGTCGTGAACTATTGCCAATTCGGGATCGACGGTTTGGAGGACACGAACCACCTATACCGGCGGCATACCGTTTGGAAGTCGGTCATGGCTTCAGCCAAGGCATTCATTGAGGCGGGCGGAACCGCGGAGTGGCAATTCATAGTGTTCCGCCATAATGAGCATCAGGTTCAAGACGCGATGAACCTGGCCAAAACCATGGGCTTCAAACGATTCAATATCGTGAAAACAACCAGATTTTTCGGGGGTAAAAGGAGCAAATTTGACGTGCTTAATCAGCAAGGCCAAAAGGAATATGAGATTGAGCCGCCCCAGGATTCGAATTTTATCAATGAAAAGGTCATTGAATTGAAGGACTCTATCTCCACTAAAATGAATTATGAAGAATATCTCGACCAAACTAAAATCACATGCAAAGCTATCCTCAAGAAGGAGATATACGTAAATTCCCAAGGCTACGTGTTCCCATGTTGTTATACAGGCCATATTTATCCGAAAATTGAAAATCCAGCCTGGCTTCCATTCTTGAAACTGCTTCGGGTTCACGGGGGGGAGGAAATCATAGATGCGAAGCTGAATTCGATACAAAATATCGTGGACGGGGAATTTTATCAGGTCGAATTGCCGAAAACTTGGGCCCTCGAATCCGTGGGCCAGGGCAAGTTGGCGCTGTGCGCCGTGCATTGCGGCGAATGTTCGCCGATCGAATCCCAGAGCAATAAGATCAAGATATGACCTGGATCCTGATCGGACTTGGGGACAATTTCACCGGCCTTAGCGAAGTGCGGCGTCCTTGAGGTCATTCCGCCATTTGCCGGCTTTCTCGTCATAGGCGCCGAAGTCGCCTGATTTGAAGTCCCAATAAATGTGGCTGAATCCGTAGCGCCTCGCGGTGCGGGACATGGCTGCCGTCCATAGGACCCGGGAAGCCCCATCGGCCTTCGCATAAACCCCATACTCCCCAAGGTTCACCGGCAGGCCCCTGGGCCGCGCATAGGACGCCGCCTCGTCGAAGTCGCTGAGAAGCTCATCGCTCTCGACGGAGGAACCCGTCCAACGGGTTCCCAGCCAGGCCCGGGTCTGCGGCCCCACCCAAGGCGCCCCCTGGTGGGTGAAACGGAAGGGCGCGAAATCGTGGAAGCTGAGGATGAGGTTCCGGTCCCCGGCCGGCAGGCGCAGCCCATCGAGGGCTTGCGCGTTCCCCCAGAACACGGGTCCGACCAGCACCACCCGGTCCGGATTCTCACGGCGGATGACCGCAAGGGCCTGGGGCAGGAGCGCATTCCAAAGCCCCGGCGTCTGCGTCATCTTGCCGCTGGGTTCGTTCAGGATCTCAAACAGGAGCGTGCGGGGATAGCGGCTGTAATGGTGGGCTAGGCGCGCCCATATCCCCAGAAACCGTTTCCGCTGACCCACAGGATCGGCCATGAGCCCGTCGAAATTATGGAAGACGAGCACCACGATGAGCCCGGACCCCAAAGCGGCGTTGACCATGCGGTCCACCCTGGCCAAGAAAGCGGGGGCCAGCTTGTAGGGCGGGCTAAGTCCCGCCTCGGCATCCCAACGGACCGGCAGACGCAAGCCCTTGAAGCCCGCCGCGGCTATGATCTTGAAGTCCCCCGTTCTGGCGCTCAGGCCCCAGCCTTCGGGCGGCTTCGCTTCAAAAATGCCGCCGTAGTTGATGCCCGGCGAAAGGGACCGGTTGATCGCGGCGGCGTCCGGCGCGCACTGGGCCCGGACCGTCCCGGACCATAGCAGGGAAAGAAACAAGAGAATCGTCACCATGTTTTCCGCATGCGGGGCCGCCGTTCCTGTAGGAATATTTCCCTAAGGGGAATGATACAGCGCCGCATAAGTCTCCGGGAGCTTAGAATGAAGGGTCGCCCATTAAAATTTTTTATCCATACATTTCTTCTTTCGCTTGTTTTGTGCCGTTGTGTGGACTGCGCGCCCAAAGGCATGATCCATATCGCCGCGGGTTTCTTCACCATGGGCTCAGCCCGCGGAAATTCCGACGAAAGACCGACCCATGAAGTCTTCATGGACGCATTTTACATTGACCAGTTTCCGGCCACATTCGAGCAATATGACAGATTTTGTGAAGCCACAGGCAGGAGAATGGCCGCCGGCCGAGGGAGGGGACGGGGCCGGCAACCGGTCACCTTCATCAACTGGCATGACGCCGACGCCTATTGCAAATGGGCCAAGAAACGGCTGCCGACCGAGGCCGAATACGAGAAAGCCGCGTCCGCGTTGGGAGGCATTGACGAGGCGCAACCGACGCCCATCGGGGATTACGCCTGGTATGGCGCCAACAGCGGCGGAAAAACCCATCCCGTCGGGCAAAAGCTTCCCAACGGCTACGGGCTCTACGATATGTTGGGAAACGTATTGGAATGGTGCTCAGACTGGTATGACGCGGGCTATTACCAGCGAAGCCCGAGCCGGGACCCGCAGGGCCCGGATAGCGGGACAACGCGGGTCTTGCGCGGCGGTTCGTGGAACGAACGCGCGGCTCCGCGGACCACGGCCCGCTTCGACGGCGCTCCCGACGCTTCGGACGCCGATGTGGGTTGTCGGTGCGCAAAAACGCCTTAGACAGAAAATTGGTGCCCGTCTTCAACATGGATATGGGTCATCGGAGGAGTGTGTTTTTTCCGATTCGATACGTTCCGTCTAGACCCGGTCCATGCGGCGCTGGGGCCGGATGCTCGAATCTGGCACTCAGACGCGGGGCTTCCAGGAGCCCTGCGTTTCCAACAAGGGAACGTGACTAGCCCGAATCGTCCGGGACCTCAGCGGCCGCTGGCGTCGCCACCGACATAGCGGTACAATTTTGATCGTTCGATCCGATGACTTATAACCGGAGGCAAAGCATGAAGTGTCCCGTATGTGCGAAAGAGATGGTCCAGGAGGATTTCGGTCTTAAGGTTGAAGTTTGCGAGGATGGCTGCAAGGGGATTTGGTTCGACCACAGTGAATTGGAAAAACTTGACCAGGTGGGCGAGGGAATGGGACCGGCTCTCGAAACTGCCCTGCGAAGCCCCAGGATGAACACCGCCCCGCGTGGTCCGATCAATTGCCCCCGGTGCGGCATTCAAATGCATACCCATAAGTTCAAGAGGGACAAGGAAGTCAACGTGGATGAATGCTACAGCTGCGGCGGGTTTTTCCTGGATTCGGGAGAGTTGAAGGAGATCCGGGACCATTACATGAGTGACGCCGAGGTCAAAGTCTATGCGGATCAGATAACCAGTGCCGTGCCGGGTTTCGATGGTGCGGAACGTGAATTGGACTATGAAACAAAGAGAGAAGACGTGGTCGGACATCTTACCGAAAAGATATTAGGTCCGCTGTATTGGCGAAAGGCCTTTTGATTCTGGCTCGGATGTTCGGTTTTCTGGACCCGACCGAAGGCCTGCACTGCACGTTCGGTTGTGGATAAAGAATGTTATTCGAGAAACTTGTGAAAGTGAAAGTCTCGCTCTTATTTAGGTCCGAGCTACTTTTGGGCGTGCAACAGCCTTCTTTTCCCAGCGCTGCGCAGTCGCTTCCGACCTAACCATAAATGCGTCCCAACCTTTATCGATAATCAAATCGGAGACCTTACGCTTCCAGGCACGGGCTTCCACTAGAGCCTTGGACTCTTTCGCGCTATCGTTTTTCATCGTCCAGTACCTCCAAGGGCGTGACCCGTTCCAAGGGATGATTATACCCCTGGCTGAGATTCACGGAAGCCAATTTTGAATGTCGGGTCAAGTTGGCCAGATGTTTGAAATTCCAGCTCACCAGTGCATCCATCTGATGGATGGTCGTCAGTGCCACGTGTAGCGCGTCCGCCACGGAACGCGGGGGCAAGGCCTTTTGTTTCAAATAGAGCATAGCCAGATCACCGGCCTCAACAGGTATTTCCAGTGGTGTGTGGCTGGTCTCTTGCCACAGCGCCATCACCTGAGAGCGTCGAGGTTCCGGTGCTCCTTCAAGCTCCTCCAGCACGGCCTGGGAAGTATAGATTTCAAAGACTCCATACCGGATACGTTGAAAGAAATCCAACGTATGTGCCTGTTTTTCCGGGGCATCGTCGGCGAATGGAAAGTTCCGGACAGTGGTGTCCAGATATAGGCGTAAACGTTTCATGCATTTAGTCTAACGCCTTGGCCAAGCAGGGACAAGGCCTCTTACTTTGATACCTGGTGCGATTTATCTAAACTTAAGAAAACTACTTTTAACCTTCCCGAACTATGGAGACATCATGCTCAACGCAACGCGCACGACCCGCCTGCAGCGCTTCGCGGGGTTAGTCCACACCTTTCAGGCCCACTTGCGGGTGGACTGTTGTCGCTCACCAATGACCGTCGACACTTATGAGCAGGTGCTGAAGTCTTTTCAGAACTTTTTGAAGGCTGAAGGACTCGACCTGGCCCCCCAAAACATTGATCGGGATCTTCTGATGGAATTTGTTCAAGAGTGCCAGCACCGCCAGCTAATGGTATCTACCATAGCTCTGTACTGCTCGGCACTACGGGTGTTTTTTCGGTGGCTCTACCAGGAGGGCCATTCCACCCATGATCCAGGGAAAGGCTTCCGCCCCGTGCGTGCCCGCCGTGGGATGCCCCGTCCCTTAAGCGAAGGCGAAGTGACCGAGGTTCTACGGACTTTCGGGGGACCTCAAAGGGGTATGCCTCGGGTGAGAGCCCTTGTGGAGTTGCTTTACGGATCGGGGCTAAGGATGGGGGAGGCCTGGCGTGCCCGCCTGGGAGACTTGGATCGCGCCGACCCTTCCAGGGCCAGCCTGCGAGTCTTGGGCAAAGGCCAAAAGATCAGACTGGTACCGGTATCAAAGCGATTCCTATCAGCCTTAGACGAATACCTCGCCACCCGACCCCGCCATCGCCGGCCCCAGGATCCAATTTTCTTGAGTCAGGATCGAAGTCCGGTAACCCTAGCGCAGCTAAGGCGCCAGATGCGTAGGCACCTAGCTGCGGCCGGCTTCCGCGGGTTCAAACCACACCGTTTGCGTCATTCTTTTGCTACCCACCTTCTGGACCACGGCGCCGACATCCGCGCCATCCAGGAGCTACTAGGACATAGTACGCTGATGACGACCCAAATCTATACCCAGGTATCCCGTACCCGGATGTGCGATGTCTACAATCGTTGCCATCCGGCAGCGCAAGGATGACGAGGGGTGGCGCCCCTGGCTGAGATAATCCTTTTTCAAAATCCTAGCCAGGGGTATTATATCTGGGTCGTCTGAAATGGGCCCGGAACTGGCGACAGGCGATATGGCTCCCTTTCTCCTCTTTAAGGGGCCTTTCGGCTAAAATTGGGAGTGAAAATGCCTCCGGAAACCTTGGCCAGCGTCCCCACTCCCAAAAGAATCTGACCTATTTGTAGATAACTTTTTATCCCGCTACATTCTGTCTGAAGCAAGGAGTCCTCAATGCGTCCCCATGTCATCACGCTCGGCACCCAGGATCTCAAGCGTGCCCGTCGCTTCTATGAAAAGGGGCTCGGGTTCAAGGCCGCTAGCAGCCAGGACAATTTCGTGCTCTACGCCACTGGCAGCGCGGCGTTGGCCCTGTATCCGAGGAAGCTGCTGGCCAAGGACGCCACGGTCAGCCCCGAAGGTTCCGGGTTCGAGAGCATCACCCTGGGTTACAACGTGAAGACCAAGGTCGAGGTGGCCCAGATCCTGAATAAGGTTGCCAAGGTAGGAGGCCGCGTGGTGAAGCCGGCCCAGGACACCTTTTGGGGCGGACACAGCGGTTACTTCAGCGATCCGGACGGGCATCTGTGGGAAGTCGCCTGGGCGCCCATGTTCAAGTTCGATAAAGACGGCAACCTGAAACTTTAGGCAGCCTCCGCCTAACATGCGCTTGCAAGAAACTCCCCGTGCCCGCTACAATGGCCCAAGAGGCCCCTTTTCTTCTCTTAATGGGGCCTTCAATGCCAACTGATGCTCAGTTTATTCGTTCGTGTTGCCGCCATGTTGGCTCAGCAAGTCCGCAACATCATGCTGGCCTTGCGCTCCCGCAAAGCGCAAAGGCGTATTGCGGTCATTGTCCTCGGCATTTACGTTGGCTCCGTGGGCCAATAGAGAAGCCGCGACATCCCTATGCCCGAAAAATGCCGCGAGATGCAGTGGAGTGCGGCCTTGATTGTTCCTTGCATCAACCGCCGCTCCGTGGGCCAGCAGCAACTCAGCCACTTCCTCCTGGCCCTTAGCCGCTGCCGCGTGTAACGGCGTACTGCCGTTGTTGTCGCTGGCATCGACATCCGCGCCGTGATTCAGCAGCAGCGCCGCCTCACCTTTGTTGCCGAAGATCGCAGCATAATGCAGTGGGGTAAGGTCCTTGTTGTTTCTGGCATTGACATCCGCACCATGGGCCAGCAGCAAGACAGTTACGTCAGTTCCTCCGCTCTGACCCGCCGCCATGTGCAAGGGCGTATAGCCGTTATTATCCCTGGCATCAACTTTGACTTTGTGTGCCAGCAGCCATTCCGCCATTTCCTTATTATTGTGCATCGAGGCCAAATGCAATGGCGTATTGCCCGTGTTTTCCGTCGCATTAACGTCGGCACCATGGGCTAAAAGCAATTCAGCCAAATCTTTGTGACCTTTACCGGCAACCAGGTCCAAAGGAGTATAGCCGGCTTTGTCCCTAATGGTGACGTCCGCTTTGTGGGCCAAAAGCAATTCGACCAAATCCTTGTGCACCACGCCTTGATCATTTTCTGGAACGGCTAAAATCAAAGGTGTATCACCGTCGTCGTCCTGGGCGTTGACATCGGCCCCATCGGACAACAGTAATTTCGCAATCGCCAACTCGCCCTTATCTGCAGCAAAGTGCAAAGGCGTTTCACCATTATCGCCCTTACTGGAAACCAATCCGGGGTCGCCCGTAAGGAGCGCTCTGACCTTTTCCAAGTCCCCTGTATTTGCCGCGTCATGGATTGCGCCGCAGAAAGCGGTACTCGTTACAACCAGAGATATCAATATGACTGCGGCAATGCGGGAAAATATCAAGTGGCGCGCTCGATTAAAAAAAGAACGCATGGATTCCTCCCCGAAAATGAAAGCCATGGCGTGGCGTGTAATCGTGTCCTGGTTCTCCGTTCACAGTTATTTTTTAATTTCGCCTCGGCACCACGAAATATTTTAGCCACAATGAAGCAAACGTGGAAGAGTAAAAAGGCGGACCATGTGTCAATGGGGCACCACTTAGCCGCAGACAAAATGTATTTAAATTGTTGGCGTTTCGGACAAAATCAGACTCGCCTAGCCCCTTAAGGCGGCAATTAAAGGGCCTGTTTGAAATGGAAGTCTAGAAAGTACTTGCCATACCAAACGATTTCATCCTAGTGCGGTATCGACGGCTCCTGTCTGAGCCAAATGATCCGCCCAAAAGGGGCTTGCCCAAGTGGAGGGGACGTCAGCCCCCTTTTGGGTCGCCAGGGAAAGCCCTTTAAAATCCAACGTAAATCTATGGCCGCTATTCTGTTTTGTGCTAATATCTATGTTTCATTCTCCCTTTCATCTCATGGACAGCATGCTCGAAGCCTTCACTTATAAGCGCGGGGTCCTGCACGCCGAAGGGGTCAGCGTTGAAACGTTGGCCCGCGCCCACGGCACGCCCCTTTATATCTATAGTCTGGGGCACGTGCTTGAAAACTACCGCCGACTGACGGCCGCGTTCAAGGGCATCGACCACCGGGTCTGTTTCAGCATGAAGGCCAACGCCAACTTGGGGCTCTTGGCGGCCCTGGCACGCGAAGGCTGCGGTTTTGACATTGTTTCTGGCGGGGAACTGCACCGGGCTCTCAAGGCCGGGGCCGATCCGGGCAAGGTGATCTTCGCGGGGGTCGGCAAGACCGACGCTGAAATGGCATACGCCATCCGCCAAGGCATCTCCATGTTCAACATCGAGAGCTGGCCCGAAGCCGAAGCCCTGGACCGGGTGGCCGCGGGCTTAAGGCGCCGCATCAAGGTCGATTTCCGGATCAACCCGGACGTGCAGGCCGGCGGGCACAAAAAGATCTCCACCGCCCATAAGGCCTCCAAGTTCGGCCTGCCCTACCACGAGACCCTGTCCTTGTTCACCCGGGCCCGGGCACTGAAGCACCTGGAAGTCACGGGCATACACCTGCACATCGGCTCCCAGATCACGGAACTGGAGCCCTTCGTGTCCGCTGCCCGCCGCGCGTTGGCGCTGGTCGCGGAGCTCCGCAAGGCCGGCTTCAAGGTTTCCACCCTCAACATGGGCGGGGGCCTGGGCATCGTGTACAAGAACGACAAGGCCAAGAGCCCGGAGCAATACGCCGCCGCCCTGAAGCCCTTGTTCGCCGGCAGTGGGCTCACCCTGCTCTTCGAGCCCGGGCGTTACTTCGTGGGCAACGCGGGCATCCTAGTCACGGAAACCATTTACGTGAAGGAAACCCGGTGGAAGGACTTCGTGATCGTGGACGCGGCCATGAACGACCTCATCCGCCCCAGCCTTTACGAGGCCTGGCATGGCATTATCCCGGTGCGCAAAGCCGCGGGCCGGAAGGTCAAGACCGTGGACGTGGTCGGCCCAATCTGCGAAAGCGGCGACTACCTGGCCCAGGACCGGCGCATGGCCATGCCCAAAAAAGGCGAACTCCTGGCCGTGCAATCCGCCGGAGCCTATGGCATGGTCATGGCCAGCAACTACAACCAGCGCGGCCGGGCCGCGGAAGTGCTGGTCCAGGGCACCCGTTCCTGGCTGACTAGGCGCCGGGAAAGCTGGGACGACCTTCTGAGAGGGGAAAGCATCCCCAAAGAATTGCAGGCGAAAAAGGGCCGGCAGCCGTAAATATAGGGCGGCCCTGGTAGCCCTTTGGACTGGGGAGAGTCAGAGTCCGGCCGAGACCGTGGAAGGCGGAGGTTTATGTGGCAGGCCAAGGCATCCGTAAGCACCCAGCCTTGGTCTGACACATAAACCTCCGCCTCAGAACGTCGAGGCTTTTAAGCGAAAGCGGGACGGCTTTATGAAAGAGCAAGCCTTCTATAAAATGTCGGGCGCCGGCAACGACTTCGTGGTCCTGGACAACCGCCTTGGGGCGGTGTCCGGCGATCTGAACGCTTTTTCAGCGCACGTCGCCGACCGCAAGCGCGGAGTGGGGGCGGACGGCGTGCTGCTGCTTGAAAAGAGCCCGCGCAAGCACTTCCGCATGCGCTATTTCAACGCCGACGGATCCGAAGCCGACATGTGCGGCAATGGCGGGCGTTGCATCGCGCGATTCGCCAATTTGATGGGCGCCGCCCCGCTGAAGATGGAATTCGAGAACCTGGCCGGCGACTTCGAGGCTTCGGTCTTGGAGGATGGGCAGGTCGTGCTGCGCATGACCAAGCCGCATTCCTTGAAACTGGGCCTGGACCTGCCCGTGGACGGCACGGTCCACCGGGGGCACTTCATCAACACCGGGGTCCCCCACCTAGTGGTCCCGGTTCCCGACGCGGCCGCGGTGGACGTGGCGGGCCTGGGACCGAAGCTCCGTTACCATGAGGCCTTCGCGCCCAAGGGCACCAACGTGAATTTCGTCCAGGTCCTGGGCCCGGACTCCATTCTGGTGCGCACCTACGAGCGCGGGGTCGAGGGTGAGACCCTGGCCTGCGGCACGGGTTCCGTGGCCTCGGCCATCGTGATGGCCCGTTTAGGCAAAGTGCGCGCCCCGGTGGCCGTCAGCACCAGCGGCGGCGACATACTCAGCATCGGCTTCACCCTGGCCGGGGACGAGGCCGCCGACGTGACCCTCAAGGGCCAGGCCGAAATCACCTTCCAGGGGACCCTGGATCTGGACCGCTATAAATAGGAGGAAAGAAACGCCGATGAACAGTTTTTCCGGCACCATCACCGCCCTCGTCACCCCCTTCAAAGACGGCAAGGTCGATGAGCCCGCCTTGAGGAGCCACCTGCGCCGCCAGATCGAAGGCGGGGTTTCCGGCATCGTGCCCGTCGGCACCACCGGCGAATCGCCCACCCTGAGCCATGCCGAGGCCGACCGGGTCATACAGATCACGATCGAGGAAGCCAAGGGCAAGGTCCAGGTCATCGCCGGAACCGGGTCCTACGACACCCGGGCCAGCGTGGAGCGCACCCGCTGGGCGGCCAAAGCCGGCGCCGACGCCGCCCTCATCGTCTGCCCCTACTACAACAAGCCGACCCAGGAAGGCATTTACCTCCATTACAAGGCCGTGGCCGAGGACGGGGGCCTGCCCGTGATGGTCTACACCATTCCGGGCCGCTCCGGGGTCAACATCAGCCCCGAGACCGTGGCCCGCCTGGCCCAATTGCCCGGCATCGCGTCGGTCAAAGAGGCCTCGGGCAGCGTGGCGCAGATGTCCGAGGTCGTGGCCGCGGCGGGGACAAGGGTCAGCGTGCTCAGCGGGGACGACGGCTTGACCCTGCCGGCCCTCGCGGTCGGTTGCCGGGGCGTGGTATCCGTGTGTTCCAACATCGTCCCCCGCGAGATCAACGACCTGTGCACGGCCGGATTGAAGGGGGATTTCACCAAGGCCCGGGTCCTGCACTACCGCCTGCTGCCCCTCTTCCGGGCCGTGTTCCAGGAGACCAACCCCATCGGCGTCAAGGCCGCCATGGCCCTGCTGGGATGGGCCTCCCCAGAAATCCGCCTGCCTTTGACCCCCATGGAAACGCCCAACGCGGCCCGGCTCGAAGCGGCCCTGAAGGCGCTGGGAATTCTGAAAAGCTGATGGCCATGACCCCGAAAAAAAGACCTCGTCGAATCGCGCCGGAACGGCCGCTCAAAGTCGCCGTGGCCGGCGCCCTGGGCCGCATGGGGCGGGCCGTGCTTTCCGCCGCGTCCTTGGACGCCGCCTTGTCCGTGGTGGCGGGCTGGGAACGTCCGGGAAACCCCGACTTGGGGCGCGACCTCGGAGCCTCCGCGGGCTTGCCGGACTTGGGCGTGCCCCTGGACGCGGAGCCGCACGTCGAGGGCGTGGACCTGATCATCGACTTCACCAGCCCGGAATCGACATTGGCCATTTTGGCGGCCGTCGCCCGGTCGGGGCGGAAGCCGGCCCTCGTCATCGGCACGACCGGTTTCGAGCCGGCCCAGCTCGCCAAAGTGAGAGCCGCCGCCAAAAAACTGCGCATCGTCCTGTCCAGCAATTTCTCGGTGGGCATGAATTTGATGTGGAAAGCGCTCGATACGGTCGCCCGCGTCACCGGGGACGACTACGACGTGGAGGTGATCGAGGCCCATCACCACCACAAAAAGGATTCGCCGTCGGGCACGGCGATGACCACGGCCGAAGTCCTGGCCCGGGCCCTGGACCGCGACCTGGCGTCCTGGGCCCGTTACGGCCGTCCCCGCGGAAACGTCGGCGCGCGCGACCCGCGCGAGATCGGCCTGCATACGGTCCGCGCCGGGGACATCGTGGGCGACCATACCGTGCTCTTCGCGGGCGGGGGTGAACGCCTGGAATTCAAGCATCAGGCGCATAGCCGCGAGAATTTCGCGCGCGGGGCGCTGAGGGCGGGCCGCTGGCTGGCCGAAAAAGGGCGCAAGCCGGGCCTCTATACCATGGCGCAAGTGCTGGGTTTCGGATGACCGTGAAGGGCGCCCGCCATGCCTGAAGAGTTCGTCCGCTTCCTCCACCAAGGCAACGCGGCCTGGGCGCTCAAGCAGGGGGGACGGCTGCTGGTCATCAACGCGGCGCCCTGGCTGGACGCCGGGCCGACCGGTGAGTCCGTGGAGGCCGCCGGCGTGGGACGCCTGGCCCCGGCGGAGCCCGGCAAGATCGTGTGCGTGGGGGTGAACTACCGGGACCACGCCCTGGAGATGGGCCACAGCCTGCCCGTCGAACCCTTGATCTTCCTCAAGCCGTCCAGCAGCCTTTTGGACCCGGGCGGGGCCATACGCCTGCCGTCCGGCGCGGGGCGGGTGGACTACGAGGCGGAATTGGCCCTGCTCATCGGCAAAAAAACCGGGCCCGGCCGCTTCGAAGAGGACGCCCTCTTCGGCTACACCTGCGCCAATGACGTGACGGCCCGCGACCTGCAAAAGAAGGACGGCCAGTGGACCCGGGCCAAGGGCTTCGACACCTTCTGCCCCCTGGGGCCGTCCCTGGTGCGGGGCCTGGATGTTTCGGACCTGACCGTCGAGTGCCGCGTGAACGGCGCGCTCAAGCAGAGTTCGCGCACCAGCCAGCTCGTGTTTTCGCCCGCGCAAGTGGTCCGTTTCGTGGCCGGGATCATGACCCTGGACCCCGGGGACGTCATCCTCACGGGCACGCCGGGGGGCGTCGGCCCCCTGGCCTCGGGCGACGAGGTCGAGGTCCGCATACAAAACGTCGGCGCCCTAAGCAACCGGGTGCTTTGAACCGCCATTGACGGAGGATCGTTTGGAATTCGAGAGATCCCGGGCCCTGCAGTCCCTGCCGCCCTATCTGTTCATCGAGATCGACAAGAAAAAGAAGCAGGCCCTGGCGGCCGGGGTGGACCTGGTCGACCTTGGGGTCGGCGATCCGGACCGGCCCACGCCCCCGGTCCTGATCAAGGCCCTGAGAAAGGCGGCCAAGAAACGGGCCTACCATCAATACCCGCTGGGTTCGGGCATGCCGGCCTACCGCAAGGCCGTGGCCGACTGGTTCAAGAAGCGCTTCAAGGTGTCCTTGGATCCGGGATCCGAGGTGCTGGCCACCATCGGCAGCAAGGAAGCCATCGGGCATTTTCCCATCGCCTTCGTCAATCCCGGGGATGTGGTGCTCTGCCCTGACCCGGGTTATCCGGTATACGCCGCGGGGGCCCGCTTCGTGGGGGCCGTTCCGGTGGCCATGCCCTTGCTGGAGAAAAACGGTTTCCTGCCGGACTTCGGCGCGATAGCCCCCGAGGACTTGAAGCGGGCCCGCCTCATGTGGCTGAACTACCCCAACAATCCCACGGCGGCCACCTGCGACCTGGCCTTTTTCAGGCAGGCGGTGGAATTCTGCCGCCGGAATTCCATCATCCTGGCCCACGACATGGCCTACTCCGAGGTCTACGAGGGGGGAGCCAAACCGCCCAGCGTCCTGGAGGTTGACGGCGCCCGCGAGATCGCCATCGAATTCCATTCCCTGTCCAAGACCTTCAACATGACGGGCTGGCGCGTGGGCTTCGCGGTCGGCAACGCGCAGCTGGTGGCCGGCCTGGCCTCGGCCAAAGGCAACCTCGACAGCGGGGTGGTCTCGGCCATCCAGGAGATGGGGATCGCGGCCCTGAGCGCGCCCGCCGGGCTCGCCAAGTCCGTGCGTTCGGTCTACGCGAGCCGGCGCAAGATCCTGGTGGGCGGCCTCAAAAAGGCGGGCTTCGAGGTCTTCCCCAGCCGGGCCGCCTTTTATGTCTGGATCAAGGTCCCCCAGGGCCGGACTTCGGCCGGCTTTTGCAGCCTGCTCCTGGACAAGGCGGGCATTGTGGCCACCCCGGGCAACGGCTTCGGCGCCGCCGGGGAGGGCTATTTCCGCCTGACCCTCACCGCGCCCGAGGATAGGCTGAAGCTGGCCGTCAAGCGCCTCGCCGCGCTGAAGGCCTGAGTTTTGGCCCGGGCCGCCCTGAGCCTGGGCAGCAACATCGAGCCCCGCAGGGACCACCTGGCCTTGGCGCTCCGGCGCCTGAGCGCAAGCCCCTTCAAGCTTGTGGCGGTCTCGTCCCTCTACGAGACCGAGCCGGTGGATGTGGTGGACCAGGCGCCCTTCCTGAACTTGGCCGCGGTGGTCGAAACCGATCTGGGGCCCTTGGACCTGCTGCACGCGTTGCAGGGCATTGAAAAAGAGGCCGGCAAGCGGGTCCTGGTTCGAAGGGGACCCAGGACGCTGGACCTGGACCTGCTGCTCTACGACGGCGCGGCCGTGGAGAGCCCGGAACTCACGCTGCCCCACGAGCGCATGACCCGGCGGGCCTTCGTGCTGGCGCCCCTGGCGGAGATCGCGCCGGATTGGCGCCACCCCATCGAGGGGCGCAGCGTGGCGGAATTGCTGGCGGCCCTGCCGGCGGCCTCAGTCTCGGCGTCGGTGAAGCGCGTATAGGATCGGGAGGCTAGACCCTTGATTTCGGCCCAGCGTTACATCGTGGTGGAAGGGCTGCCCGGGGCGGGGAAGACGGCGCTGGCCCGGGTCCTGGCCGCGGCCCTTGCCGGCCGCCTGGTCGAGGATCCCGCGCGCAAAAACCC
>Ga0182024_10007134_pt1 | contig 24190 bp, 19 predicted proteins | sample P32metaG_FD_120480 | JGI IMG/M metagenome (GOLD analysis project Ga0182024, IMG submission 120480) | Permafrost microbial communities from Stordalen Mire, Sweden - P3-2 metaG (Illumina Assembly) | ecosystem: Environmental > Terrestrial > Soil > Wetlands > Permafrost | place: Sweden: Stordalen...
CAAGAATTGATTGAAGCGTCGCTGGTGTTGGTGGATGGACATGCGGCGAAGGGCTCGTCCCGGGTGCGTGAGGGGCAACGCGTCAGCGTGGAGGAGCGGGCGCGGCCTCCGATGACGGCAGAGGCGGAGGCGATTCCGCTGGAGGTGCTGTATGAAGACGATGATGTGATCGTCATCAATAAAGCGGCGGGAATGACCGTGCATGCGGGCGCGGGGAATCCCACGGGAACACTGGTGAACGCGCTGCTGGGACGCGGGCAGGGGCTTTCACAAGCCGCGGATCTGTTGCGGCCGGGGATCGTGCATCGATTGGATAAGGATACTTCTGGGGCGATTGTGGTGGCGAAGAATGATTTTGCGCACGCAAAGGTGGCGGAAGATTTTCGGCAGCGAGCGGTAAAGAAAACCTATTTGGCGCTGGTACATGGAGCGCTGGGTGCGGAGCGCGGGCGTATTGAGCTGGCGATTAGCCGGGATCCATTGCGGCGGACGCGAATGACGACGCGGCGCAGCGCGATTTTGCAGAACGCACGCGAAGCGCGGACCGATTGGCGCGTGCTGGCGCGCGTTGCGGATACGACGTTGCTCGAGGTGCAATTACATACTGGACGCACGCACCAGATTCGGGTGCATTTTTCGGCGTTGAAGCATCCGGTGGTGGGTGACACCTTGTATGGAGCGACCGGGCAATTGCGTGTTGGCAAAATTATCTTGCCGACGCTTGAGCGAAATTTCTTGCATGCTGCGAAACTGGAATTTCGTCAGCCGCGAACGCAAGAATGGGTGGAAGTTCGCGCTCCGCTTCCTGAAGAGCTGCGCGAATATCTAAGGAAGCTTTCCGCGGCCGTTGGGGAAAATGATGCGCACATTGACGCTGCATTGGCCGCGTACCTATAATCAGTGCTCATGCGCCGCGCAGCGATTTTCCTTTTGGCAATTTTATTCGTCTTTATCTCAGAGCGTTCCATTCAGGCGCAACAGCCAGCGCCGCCGGTACCCGCAAAACCGCAGGAACCCGATAACGGGACTAAGCCGATTGTATCGTCGGTCAACCTGGTCGACGTGCTGTTCACCGTGCTGGACCGGCGGAACAAATTGGTGCCGGAGCTGGATAAGCCGGACTTTAAAATTTTTGACGACAACGCCGCGCAGGAAATTCGATATTTCAGCAAACAAACGGATTTGCCGCTGCGTGTGGGAATGCTGCTGGATACTTCAAACAGCATTCGCGATCGCCTAAAATTCGAACAAGATGCTTCGGTTAATTTTCTGTTCAGTGTGCTGCGGCGCAACAAAGACGAAGCGTTTGTGATGACGTTTGATGACGAGCCGGAGATCGTGCAGCCGTTCACGGGAGACGCGGGCCAGTTGCGCGATAAGATCGTCAGCACGCGCGCAGGCGGCGGCACCGCTATTTATGACGCGATTTATGAGGCGTGCTTCAAGGCGCTGAGCCATCCGCCGCGGCCGCCGGGAGATCAGCCGGACGTGGTGCGGCGCGTAATGATTCTGATCAGCGACGGGGACGATAATTTATCGACACATACACGGTCGGACGCGATTCAAATGGCGCAACTGACGGACGTGGTGATTTACACCATCAGCACGAACACGCAGTGGGTTTCTACTACGCAAAAAGATTCGAGCACTGGCGGCAGCTTGAAATATCATTTGACGGAAGGCGACAAAATTCTAGAGAGCCTTGCGGAACAAACGGGCGGGCGCGCGTTTTTCCCGTATCGCGTGGATGACCTGGACCAGTCATTTCAGGATATTGGGGACGAATTGCGCAATCAATATTCCGTGGCGTATTTGCCGACGAACTCGATTCTTGATGGCAAGTATCACAAGATACGAATCGAGGTGCCGGAGCACAAAGGATATCAAGTGCGCGCGCGGCAAGGTTACTTTGCGCGTCCCAATCCGGCGTTTAGTCCCAGTGCACCTTCGGCTGCGCCGCCGGCAAAATCCGGAGGCAGTGGCACACGCAAGCCATCGTAGCGATTCCAGGAAGAATTGATTTTGGTGGTGCGGGAATTCAGCGGGTATCGTCGCGCAATAGAATGGCGTCGGAGTCCGCGTGACCGCGGACAAATCCGATTTTGAAGCCGTCCGGCGAGAAGGCGAAGGTTTTGATAAGGTCGCTGGTGAAATGAGTGAGTTGGCGCCAGGGGCCACCGTCCAGCGGTTGAATCCACAAATTGTCGACACCTTGCTCTTGCACGATGTAGGCGACGGCTTTCCCGTCAGGCAAAAACTGATAGTTCGTGCGGGCGCGCGAATCAGCTTCGATGGCGCGCCTCTCGCCGGTGCCGATGGTGCGGAGGGCAAGCATTACTTTATGGTCGGAATCGCGCACTTCCAGAGTCAGCAGTGTTTTGTCATCGGGGGAGAATGAGTAAAAGGAACTTCCGTTGTCCAATACGGTTTCCGGTTGCCCGCCATTGATGGGGACGCGCTTGATAACGCCCGCCTTTTCGCCCAGATCGACGAAGTAGACCCATTTGCCGTCACGCGAACATATCGGCTCGTTCTGATTGGAGCCGAAGGTGAGTTGTTTTTGGTTGGCGCCATTGGCGTCGGCACGCCACAGATTCACAGCGGTTGGGGCGGCTCGTCCGATGGGGCGGAAAATGAGATATTTTCCGCAGGAGGTGATGCGATCCGAGGGATGCTTGGCGTCCGAGAAGATCACTGTCTCTCCGCCGTTCGGATCAACCTCGCGAATGTCGGGACCCTGAGTCAGTAGAAGATGGCCGTTTTCCGTCCAATTCCATTCCCAATATCCCAAATTAGAGGAAAGCTTGACGTTTTTTACCGCGCCGGGCATCGAGGCGGAAGCAATTTGCAAATCGAAATGAGGGGTGGACTGGATGGCGACAATGGTTTTTCCGTCGGCCGAGAGTGCCGCGTGCGAATAGAAAGTGGTGTCGTTGGTTAGCGGATGAAACTCCCCGCTGGGGTAGGAAATCATGGCGATCTGGCGGCGCAGGAATCCGGTGTCGCTCGCAGCGACGCTGGTCAGAATGGTTTTTCCATCGGGGAACCAGGACGGTTCGAAGAAAAGTTTGTCTTTGGCGGCTCCTACGAGACCGGTATTACCGGTGGCGGTGTCGGCGGTGAGGTATCCGGAGAGATCGCTAGCGGTGGGCTGCACGACGGGGATGACGATGGTTTTTCCGTCCGGGGACCACGCCAGCGTGTGACTGTCAATACGCAGCGGTCGGTGTTCGAAGATCGCGTGGTCTGGGGTACCGTCGCTATGCGACTCACGGAGATCCACGGCGAGGGAGCTTTCGTGCACGTGCAAGTACGCAAACTTTTGGCCGTCCGGGGAAAACGCCACGGGACTATCAATATCGTTCAGGACGAGGCGCGGGGTGCCCCCGAGCACCGGGGAGCTGTAGAGCGAATCGATCTCCTCTTGGGCCTCCTCGCGGCGAACGAAGTAGATGTAGTTTCCGTCGGGAGAGAAAGTGAGGCCATTGTAATTGGTAGACGCGGGGGCGACGACTTGCGTGTTGCTACCGGTGGGGATGTGACGGAGCCACAAGGATTGTTGTCCGTTTTCGAGGAGCACATGCAAGAGGTATTTGCCGTCTGGAGAAAGCGCGGCGCGCGAAACTTTGCCGTTATTCGTTAGGTTTTCAATAGAGATTCTTTCAAAGGGCAGGTGATGAGTGCGCTGCAACAGCGTATACACGCCGAAGGCCGCGGCCAGCAACACCACGGCGGTAATCGCAAGCATCAGGCCGCTGCCAAATTTGTTTTGACTGGCGGCACGCAGGAGCGCCGAGCTTCCGGTCGCCTCGGCCGGTGGCGAAGGTGAATGGGAGCTCGCGCGGGAAGCGCTTGCGGCGGCTTGACTGGCGGATTCGTGAGCGGCGCTGACGATTTGCGACGATCCGGAGGGAATTCTTCCCGGCTCAAGTTCGCGCTGCAGGCGCTTCAAATCGGCGCGTAACTCAGCAGCGACCTGGTAGCGCAGGTCGACGTCTTTCTCTAGCGCCTTATTGAGGATGCGTTCGAGTTCGAGAGGCACTCCGGGACGGACAGAAATGGGGGAGACCGGAGCGCGGTGAAGAATGTTGTCAAAGACGACAGCGCTGGTAGAGCCGGGAAACGGATGCTTGCCGGTGACCATTTGATAGAGAACAGCGCCGAGAGAAAACAGATCGGTGCGGCCGTCAAGTTCGAGGCCGCGGGCTTGTTCTGGCGACATGTAAGCGATGGTGCCGACGGCGGTGCCTGGGCTGGTGAGGAGTTGCACGCCGGGATCCGTTAAGGTCTCGCCGTGCAGGGAATCGTCGCGATCAGAAATTAATTTGGCCAGGCCGAAGTCGAGAATTTTAACCGTGCCGCGATCGGTGATGAAAATATTCCCGGGCTTGATGTCGCGGTGGACGATGCTTTTTTTGTGCGCGGCGTCGAGAGCGTCAGCGAGTTGAATGCCGATTTCGACGGTGCGGGGGATTGGGCATTCGCCGAGCGCTAGAGACTTGTCCAGCGATTGGCCTTCGAGCAACTCCATGGCGATGAAAGTGACGCCATCGTTTTCTTCGATGGAGTAAATGGTGCAAATGCCCGGATGATTCAGCGCGGATGCGGAGCGCGCCTCACGGAGGAAGCGTTCGAGCGCTTGCGGGTCGCGCTTGGTTTCCTCCGGCAGAAATTTTAGAGCAACGTGGCGGCCGAGCTTGCTGTCCTCGGCCTCATAGACCACGCCCATGCCGCCACCGCCGAGTTTTCTGAGAATCTTGTAGTGAGCGATGGTTTGGTTGATCACGGTTTCGCTGAACGATGATGGTAATCGTTGAACGAATGGCGGTCAATGCGGAGACGCGGGCGTTGCGCTACTCTTTTGGCGCGTAGTAGCCTTTGCGGGCCAGGACTCTCAGGTCGTGGTTGGCGGTTTCCACTTTGATCTTGCGAAATTTTCCATCGCGCGCGTTGTTGGTGGGATAGTAGCCGAGGGTGTACTGGCTGCGCAGTTCTTCGGAAATTTCATCAAAGGCTTCAGCAAGTTTTTTCTCCGACGACACGACGATTACGCGGCCTCCAGTTTCATCGCTAAGTTTCCTCGCGGCGCTCAGGTTGCCGCCTCCGTAATGACGATCAGCGACGAGGAGAATGTGAATTACGGTGTCGGTGCGCTGCGCCGATTCAATGGCCTCTTCGATACGCACGCGACTGCCTTCGTCCTGGGCGTCGGTGACGATGATGATGGCTTTGCGTCCGGCTTCGGTGTTCAATTTTTCGCTGCATGCCAGATAGATGGCGTCGTACAGGACCGTGCCGGGAGTGTTCTGGTTTCCGATGGGTCCGGGATTGCCAGCGATCATTCCCCCGCCGGGCACATTCACGCGGGCGCGATGCACGGCGCGGTCCAGCAGGGCGCGGTCATCGGTGAAATCAGACAAGAGATCGGCATCCGTGTCGAAAGACATGACGAGAGCCTCGTCGCCTTTGCGCAGCACGCGATCGAGGAAGCGGCTGCCGGCTTCCTGAATACTGCCAATCATGAATTGTTCGCTGCCGGAAGTGTCGAGAAGCATGGCCAGAGTGATGGGCAGGGTGGATTCTTTGGAGAAGAAGGCGATTTTCTGAGACTGATTGTCTTCGGCGAGCGAGAAATCTTCCTGTTTGAGATCGGAGACGATCTTCTTATTTTTGTCGCGCACGGTCGCGAAGATGTTCACCAGGTTGACCTGGGACTTGATGGTGCCGCCCTGAGGGGGTTCCTGCGGCAGTGCCGGCACGGCCAGCGAGGCGGCAACGACCGCGGCGAGACATTGCATCACAAGTTTGTTAGCGGAAGGCATGTATACTTTCCTTGACGAGAAATATGGCGGCTGAAGAGCAGTCGCTGGGCAGCACGGCACGATGAGATGCGCCGAACGTGGCCGATGGATGCGTGATGGGAATCAGCGATTAAAGTTCAATAGGAAGTGTGACTCCGAGGGCTATGAAAAGTCTACGAAAAACGAGGCTGCTGGCCGGGACGCTGTTGGCGGTAAACGTGTTGGGAGGGGTGTTCGCGACGCAGGTGACTGGGCAAACGCCCCCCGCGAATCCACCGAGCACGCCGCGCCCTGATGGCGCGGAAGGCGGAGCATCGAGCGCTCCCGGTAGCGCAACCGCCGGCGGATCACCGGCGACGCCACAAGCTTCAGGATCACAAGCACCAGCTTCGCAAAGTCCCGCGACGCCTCCGCAGCAGCAAAAACCTCCAGCCCGCATCGTTGTGCCCTCTAGTTTGGTGGTTGTTCCGGTGACCGTGAAAGACGGCAATGGGCGGCTGATTCCGGACTTGCGCAGAGAAGAATTTCGCGTATTTGAAGACAACGTGGAACAGAGAATCAGCTCGTTTAGCGCGGACGCTTTTCCGCTTTCCATGGTGGTGCTGATTGACAACGACTTGAAAGCCAAGGACGCGGAGCAGGTGCAAGCGAGCATCAAGGCAGTAGTGGCCGGGATGAGCACCGCGGATGAAGCTTCCATCTGCCGGTTCGATCAATTTTTTCACGAGGGCAAGGGTTTTACGGCCAATCAGGACAGGTTATTGACGGAATTGCAGCGGACGCCCATTGATGAGAGTCGCCCGACGACGGCGCCGCCGGGCGGACCTTTTAACGGGCCGACGATCAATGGGCAGGCAGCGCCGGGGGTGAATCAGCCCGATCAATATCCTTCGACGCGCGTTATCCATGAGCAACATACGAAAACTTTGGATGACGCAGTGTATGCCGCCGCGCAGTTGCTCGAAGATCGCGGGCGCGACCGGCGCAAGATCATTCTGTTGATTTCCGATGGGCAGAATGGCGCTAAGTTCAATAGCAACCCTTACGCGAACGTGGTGAAAGAACTTCTGCGCAACAACATTTCGGTGTTCAGCGTGGCTGTGGGCAGCGCCTATTTTGACCGGAAGTTCAATCGGCTGGTGGAATACACGCACGCTACCGGGGGAGATATTTATTACGCGCTAAAGCGCGGCACGATGGAAGAATTGTATTCGCGGATTGCGGAAGAAGCGCGGCATGAATACACGCTGTACTACACACCGGAGCGAACGGACCGCGCTGCGGATTATCACACTATTGAGGTTCGCGTGGAACGCGAGGGATTGAACGTGACGGCGCGCGAAGGGTATTACGCCAGCGGGTTACAGAAATAATTTGTGAAAGCAAAGTTCAGCGCGCCTCGCGACTGCCCCGGGGGGAAGCAGATTCCTCGCGCCGCGCGATGACCAAGAGAACCTCGCTTCGCTCGGAATGACAAATTGCGGGATTCCACCACTAGATGTGCGATTCGTGCTCGGGGCAGATCATGCGGTAGGCGCAACCGCGGCAGGCGAATCCGCTGGTGGGAGCGAATGAGCCGGCACGGATGTCGGCGGCTGTTTCCTGGACAATTTTTTCCGCGGCGTCGAGTTCTTTTTTGTCGCGCGTGGTGACCTGCACAAGATTATTTTGCAAATAGTGAAACACCAATCGCACGGGATTCCATTCAAAAATTTCCGTAGCGGCCAGCGCGTAAATGCTCAGTTGCAAATCCTTGCGCGCGTCCGCATCGCTACGCGGGCGCCCGGTTTTGTAGTCGATGATCTCGATATCCTTGCCGCGTTTGCCGTCTAGGGAATTGATTTGGTCGAAACGTCCGGTGATGATTACGTTGTTTTCGAGTGGTAATTCGAAAGCTTTTTCCTGCTCCATAATTTCGGGAGTAGTTTCAAGAAGCGCGGCGTGCAACGCGCGCAACTGTTCAAGGCCATCTTTGCGGTATTCCTCTTGTTGATAGTCGTCTTCGAAGCCACGCTCCGACCATTCGATTTCGAAAAGGCGTTGCACATCGTCGAAAGGGATGCGACGGCCTTTGCGAAACTCGGCGACGACACGCTTGATGGTGCTATGCATCACGCGGCCGAACGTGAGGGTCGCTTTAGGAGCACCGTCTAGCGACCAGAGCTTTTGAAACAGATATTGCGCCGGACAAACACGATAAATCTGGATTGAGGAAGGGCTTAGCGTTAGTGGCTCCGGAATCGTGGCGCGAAAAGATTCGGACCAAGCACCGACGCGGGAGAAGATTTTAGCGGGTGTGATTGCGGAGGGAAAGAGCCCGGTGGCGGTCTCTTCCCTGTCGATTGCCGGGAGTTGTTGTGCGTGTGAAATCTTTGGGCCTAGCTGCAGAATATCGCGGCGTTTCATCGCCGGGTCCATCAGCATATCTTCGATGAACAGAGGGACTTTGTTTTTCCTCTCCGTGATAGTGGTGATGGTCAAGCGATCTTCCGCTCGCGTGATGGCAACGTAAAATAAGCGCCGTTCTTCCTGAACGTGGAAATCGCCGTCCGGAAGATCTTCCTTCATCAAGGCGGTGGGGAATTCGAAAAGCGGGGAACGCTTGGTTGGCGGAAACGAGCGGCTATTTACGCGCAACAGAAAGACATGGGGGAATTCGAGGCCCTTTGCGCCATGCACGCTCATGAGTTGTACGGCGTCACCGAAGGCATCGTCTTCGAGGCAAATACTTTCGCCGGCTTGCTGGTAATAATCCAGATATTCGAGAAATTCTGGAAGGTCGCGGCGTTCGCTCTTGGGTTCCCAGTCCTTCATGAATTCGGAGAGGCGCGCGAAAGCTTGGCGGTCGCGCTGATTCGCACGTTGCGGAATTTCCAGCCAATCCGTGAGTTCCGAAAGAATTTCGCGAGCGGTACGGCGCTTGAGAGATTTGCGCTGGGATAGAAGAAACTTGAGCAACTCATCTGTGATGCCCGCGGGAGGTGCGAAAGGCAGCTGAGCTTGGGGCGATTGCAAAATATCGTACACGGGTTTGCGTTCTTTTTTGGCGCGTTCGGTGAGGCGAAGCAAGTCCTCAGGTTGCAGCTGCCACGCGGGCATCGCGAGAACCCGGGCGCAAGCTACATCGTCGTATGGTTTGGCGATGAGGCGCAGATAAGCGAGAACGTCGCGCACCAATGGGTGAACGAGGATTGATAATTTGGTGATAACGAAGGGAATTTTGCGGCGCGACAATTCTTCGACGAGTTCGTCGCGGTGCGCGTGCTGGCGATAAAGGATGGCCAAATCTTTCCAGCGTCGGCCCGCTTTGTGAATGCGTTCCAGTTCACTGGCGACCCATACGGCTTCGCTGCGCTTGTCAGCGAGTTCGGCGATGCGGATGCGCTGGCCTTCCGATTTGTTGGGGGAAAGAATTTTGTTTGGAAAATCGGCGCTGATTTCATTTTGCGCGATGACTTGCTGCGCCACGCGGAGAATATTTGGCGTGGAGCGATAGTTCTCGGTTAGCGCGACGCGGAACGGAGAGGAATCCTGGCCTTGGCGCCAGCCGGCGAAGCGTTCGAGGAACATTTTGAAGCTGCCGAAGGAGGCTCCGCGAAAGCGGTAGATGGCCTGATCGTTGTCGCCAACGACGACGATGTTGCGTGGTTCGGCGGAAAGCAATTCGAGCAAGCGGAGTTGCGCGATGTTGGTATCTTGAAATTCGTCGACGAGGATGTGTTTGAAGCGGTTTTGTAGCATGGTGCGCTTCACAGAATCATTTTCAAGCAACGCCACGGCATCGGTGATCAAGCCGTTGATGGCTACGGCATTTTTTTCGCACAGCAATTCTTCGCTGGCTCGGTAGGCGCGGGCGATTTCTTGTTGCTTGCCGACTTCTTCGAGACGTTCCTGGTAGGTGTCGTCGTCTAACACACTTTTTTCGATCTCAAGTTTTCGCGCTTCGGTTTCAGCGTACCGCGCGTACTCCGCGCTGGAGATTAATTCGTCCTGACAGCGAGAGAAAAATTGGAGGAAATCATTGAGGAATTGGCCGGGTTCGGCAAGTTTGCGGTATTTCTCAAGTTTAAGGCGGCGCATATTGCGGCGCAGGAGAATCCAGTGGTCGACTTTTTCCAGGATTAGGCGATCGGGCACGATTTTTTTGAGGAGACTTTGGCAGAACGAGTGAAAGGTTTCGATGGTTACGCCATTGGCGCGTTCGCCGACGGAGTTCATCACGCGAGAACGCATTTCGCCGGCGGCTTTGTTGGTGAAGGTTAGCGCAAGGATGTTTTCGCCGTGCAGGGTGGCGTCGGATTCGAGGAGATGACGGATGCGTTCGGTGATTACGCGGGTTTTGCCGGTGCCGGCACCAGCGATGACCAGCAACGGCCCGGCGCCGTGGGTGATGGCGCGTCGTTGTGCGTCGTTTAATTGCAGGCCGCTTTCCAGCGGGGCGATATCGAAAAGCGTTGGGCCCATGGGCTTCATTTTAGATTACCGGATGGCGAAGAGAAAGCGACAATAGAGCAGGTGCAAGCGCGAGTCAGCCGCAGCGCGTTGCGAAATTGGCGGTGCTGCGATGGTTAGCGTTGCGATTTCTTTCCGGCGGCTACGTCCGCGGTGAATTGTTGAGAGGCTTTGCGAGGCACGGTTAAGGATTGCCAGTTATGGCCGGCGAAGTGCTTGGCTAGAAAAATGATTTGCCCCAGATGGGAAGCATAGTGGGCCGTTTGGCGGTTGATGGCTTGCATTACGGAATGCGGCTCGTTGCGGATGGTTACGATTTTGGTTAGGTCGTCATCGGTGAGGGAATCGAGTGCGTCGAGCAAAACCCTCCACCCGGAATCCCAAGCGGCCAGAAGTTGCGCGCGCGCTTTAGGTGCTTCTTCGAATTCGCTGTCGCGATCGCGATCGGGTTTTTCGCCGTCACTCGTGAGAAAATTGGTCCAACGAGAGCGCATGTTGCCGGAGAGATGCTTAACGATGATGGCGATGGAGTTTGATTCCTTGTCGAGGGTGGCGAAGAGGGCGTCGTCAGGGCATTGTGCCAGCGCTTTTTCGGTCATTTTCTTGTAATAGCGAAAGAGCACGGTGCAGTCCGTGATATAGGAATTTGTGAGTTCGTGGGGCATTTGCGAATTGTACTCCTCGCGGATGTGTATCAGTTTATTTGCGACTGCTGGATGTGCCGGTGCCATCGATTTACGGGCCGAGCGCGGACGAAGGCAAGATTGGTTGATCTCGAGATACGACGACAGAGAAAAAAGCGGCGGTCGCTTTGAACAAGCGATCCGCCGCTTAGTCGCTTTGGGGGTTAACCGGGCGCATAAATTTTATCGCGCTGGAAGTGGTTTGCCTTTGGCAGCGTTGGCGCCGCCAGCAGCGGACGCCGCTGCGCTAGTCGCGCCCGCCGCGGCGGCGCTGGCTTTGTCGGCGTGACCGTTGACGGGCGTGGTGGGCGTGCCATCGGAATTATTGGGGGAGCGGAGTTCGAGTTTTTTGCGCAGAGCAGCTTCGAGACGGTTGCGAATGTCGCGATTTTCCTTGAGGAAGACGCGGGCGTTTTCGCGGCCTTGGCCCAGGCGATCCGCGCCGAAGCTGATCCACGTGCCGCTCTTTTCGAGAATGCCTTTATCGACGCCCAAGTCAATCAGGTCGCCTTCGCGAGAGATGCCTTCTCCGTAGATGATGTCGAATTCGGCTTCGCGGAAAGGCGCAGCGACTTTGTTTTTGACGACTTTGGCGCGGGTGCGCGAGCCTACTACTTTGTCGCCTTCCTTAATAGCCTGAATGCGGCGAATGTCCACGCGCATGGAGGCATAAAATTTTAGGGCGCGGCCGCCGGTGGTGGTTTCTGGGTTGCCAAACATGACGCCGATTTTTTCGCGGATCTGGTTGATGAAGATTAAGCAGGTGTTGGACTTGGAGACGATGGCGGTAAGTTTGCGCAAGGCCTGAGACATTAGGCGAGCTTGCAAGCCCATTTGCGGATCGCCCATGTCGCCTTCGAGTTCGGCTTTGGGGACCAACGCAGCGACGGAGTCGACGACGACGACATCGACGCCACCGGAGCGAATTAAGGTTTCGGCGATTTCGAGAGCTTGTTCGCCGTTATCCGGCTGCGAGACGAGCAAGTTGTCAACATCGACGCCAAGTTTGCGGGCGTAGATGGGATCGAGAGCGTGTTCGGCATCGATGAAAGCGGCTTGGCCCCCTAGGCGTTGGGCTTCCGCGATGACGTGAAGAGTCATGGTGGTTTTTCCGCCGGATTCTGGGCCGTAGATTTCGATTACGCGGCCACGCGGGAAGCCGCCGACGCCGAGGGCGGCGTCAATGGAGAGGCAGCCGCTGGGAATTACGCTGACGGGAACGAGTACATCGCGGCTGCCCAGACGCATGATGGAACCCTTGCCGTAGGACTTTTCAATCTGAGAAATCGCTGCTTCGAGAAGCTTTGCTTTGTCATCTGCCATTTCACACCTCGGTGGAGGAAAGTAGGCACCGGGCCAGGGAAGGCGCGGCAGCCCTTACATCTCGATCAAAGCTTTTGCGCCGGGACAGCGCAAAGCCTGTTGCGGGGGCGTTACCGTGCGAGTAGCTTACCACTCAGTTCACAGAGACGCATCCGACTTTTTACGGAAGCCAAATTCACGATTGGCAACCGTGCTCCGCCACATGATTTCTCAGCCGGGCTTGCGCTAGGTTTTCCCGCTGTTCAAGGGAAACCCGCTCGGCGAGAGTAAGCTTGCGCAAGCGGGTCAAGTTGCGCCCGCGCGTTTGTGCTTCGCCGAGTTCGTCGGCGAGGCGATCCCGCTCGAGACAGCTTAAACCAAAGGCCGAAGAATGCTGCATGGGGCACCTGTTGAAAACCGCGAGGGTGAAAGTAGCAGATAGGCGAATAAAAAGCAAATAGTATTTTCGCTTAAGTTTCGCCTTTGTAATTAATTCATTCTGCGGCACTTGAAGTCTGATCGAAATTCTTTTGCACAGCTTTTCAACTATAAGTATGAAATCCGCGCCCGGATTTGCGGCCTAGCCAGCCGGCGGCTACATATTTTTTCAAAAGTGGGCAGACGCGATACTTGGGATCGCCCAGGCCTTCTTGAAGGACGTGCATGATGTCCACGCAGACGTCGAGGCCGATGAAATCGGCTAATTCCAGTGGTCCCATGGGATGATTCATGCCGGTTTTCATCACGGCGTCGACGGCTTCGGCGGTGGCCACGCCCTCAAGGACGCAGTAGGCGGCCTCGTTGATAAGTGGCATGAGTACGCGATTGGAGACGAAGCCAGGGGCATCGTTGACCGCCACCGGCTTTTTGCCAAGCTTTTCGGCGAGGCTCATGGTGATGGCGAACGTGGCATCGCTGGTTTGCAGGGCGCGAATTACTTCGACCAGCGTCATCACGGGAACGGGATTCATGAAGTGCATGCCGACGAAGCGGTCGGGCCGTTTAGTCATGGCGGCCAGAGTAGTCATGGCGATGGAGGAGGTGTTGCTGGCGATGATGGCGTCTTTGTCGAGGAGGGCGTCGGCTTCCGTGAGCACGGTGCGCTTGATATCGATTTTTTCGGGGACGGCTTCGACGACGAATTGAGCGGTGGCGATGGCGGACATTTCGGTGGCCAAGGAAATGCGCGAGAGGACTGCCGCGCGTTCAGTTTCTGCAAGCTTGCCCTTTTTAATTTCGCGATCAAGATTTTTGGCGATGGACTCGAGGCCGCGTTCGAGGAAGCGCTGTTCGAGGTCGCGCAGAATTACGCTATAGCCAGCGCGAGCGAAAACGTGTGCGATGCCGTTGCCCATCGTGCCTGCGCCAAGAACGGCAACAGTTTTGATGTTCGCGAAATCCATGCGAGAGTTCTCCAAGCTTGGCCCTAGAGCATGCGCGGAGGGGCGCCGTACGGTCAAGCGGGATAAAGCTGTCTGGGATAAAGCTGTCGAACCCCGCGCGCCAACGGACTATGCTTCGGCCACGGCCAACGTTACGGTGATTAGCCCACCATCGGCGCAAAAGACATCGAGCGAGTCGGGACAGGCCGCTACCGTGCCTGACGTGGCGATACGCAAGACATCCTCGTCTGAAACTGGCCCGCCGAAGGCAGATCCTGCAAAACCGCCTAAGCCTCAAACAAGTCCGCGTATCGGTTCGAGCTCTGCGGCCAAGTCGCCGGGCTAGTCTCGCGTGTGTGCGCCAGCTCTACGGCAACGCGCCTGACATAACGGCTATGCGGGTGGAATGGCTTCCGTAACTTCGCGAACAATCTCCCGGGCGCGATCGGCGTCTTGTTCCAACACGAAAAGTCTCTGACGCTCGGATTCTTTTTCCCATCTGCAGTGAATCTCATTGGCCTGAAAAGATTGCACCAAGAAATCGGCGGTAAGAAATTCTTTCCCGGAATAAACTTCAGTGACCGCGTCTTCTGGAAAAAATTGTCGCGGATCAAAACCCGCGCGAGAGCGGTTTTCAGTCTTCTGAATTTCTGAATGGGAAATTTCAGCTTCAGGAGCTCCAAGCAACGGCATGGTTGGCGAATCTTCCTCATCGCTGCCGAATGCTTCTTTCACGGCGGCTTCGGCCTTTCCGTAAAGTGAGAAGGGGACACCGATCTTTAACGCACTCGTGGTGCTCAACCGGAAAACATGGTCTTCCCGCCGGACGGTTTTGTAAGGAATGCCAGCTTCTTCTAATACGGTGCAAAGTTCGGCGTGAATACGCGCGTCTTCGCCTTGCCAAAATGCGCAAAAAGGGTCTTCGGCGAGTGCCTGATCCTGCGGTTCGGTGGTACCACCATCGAATCTCCCTCGAGGAGCGGCAGCAAGTGCTGGAAGCTCGGCCACGAGGGGAACCTCGCAATCCGCGCATAGAGTAAAGCCTTCGCGGTATTCGGCTTTGCACTGGGGGCAAATCATAGAACGCAAATAGCTTACTACGAATTCTGTCCAAGCCAGCCAACCGCTCCCTCTGCCGCACCTGGTTTAGCCCGGTTGAGTCTTTTTCGCGGGCTGGCTCGTATTGTTGGATAGAATGAGCGCGACATGCACATTAGGAACGACGCAAATCTTACCGTCATCTCGGATGTGGTTCGGGTCCATCAGCTTATCGTCTGCGATGATGGCTACTGATCCGACTGACAGGCGGGCGCTTGCCGAGGGTTTGCGGCGCCGGGATCCCGAACTACTGGATCAGTTGATCGAACAGTACCAGTTTCGATTGTTTCGCTACCTGCTGTATCTCACTTCACATCGTGAACGCGCGGAAGATTTTTTCCAGGAAACGTGGATCCGCGTGCTGGAGCGCGGGCACCAGTACGATGGCAAATCGAAATTTGAAGCGTGGTTGTTTACGATTTCGCGGAATTTAGTGATTGATTGGCAGCGGCAAAAGAAAATGCAAAGTCTCGATACCCTCACGGATTCCGCGCAGGAGCAGCCGTTACAGTTTGCCGACACGCATAGTCCCTCGCCGCTGCATTTGGCGATGAGTGGGCAGCAGGGTTCGCGGATACGAGCTTCCCTGGAACAGATCGCGATCATTTACCGCGAGGTGATAGTGCTGCGTTTTCACGAAGAATTGCAGATCGATGAAATCGCGAAAGTAATGAACTTGCCGGTTTCCACGGTGAAAACGCGGCTATACCGCGGGTTGGAAGCGCTGCGTGCGGTGATGCAAGGAGGTGCGGCATGACCTTTATCGGCGACGGCTCGAACCATCAAGAAATGCACTTGCGAGCTCAGCGAATGATTGCGCAGCATCACGTGGAAGGACTGTCGCAGCAAGAGCGCACGTGGCTTGATGCGCATCTGCAAGATTGCCCGGAGTGTGCCGGAGCAGCGCACTCCACGGAAGACGCCTTGCGCGCACTACGCGCGACTTCGATCGCTTTCCCATCGGGGCTGGCCAGCCGCACGCAATTTCGCGTGCGTCTGCGTGCTGAGCAATTGCAGGAGAGCGAGCCGCGGAGCATCGCGGTATGGGCGATCGCCGGGGTTTCGTGGGCGCTCGGCATCGCGACTGCGCCTCACGTTTGGCAGCTATTTGCGTGGATGGGCGAGCGGTTGCACGTTCCCAAGCTGGTGTGGGAATTGGGTTTTGGTTTGTGGTGGCTGATTCCGGCGTTGATCGCCGGCGCGGTGCTGCTGGCGGAGAGTCCGCGGCAACGATTTATGGGCAGTTGGCAGCGCCGCTGAATGAGCTGAGACCGTATAAAGCTTTGCAGAGATGGAATCGAGGAGAGTATGGCCGACTATCAGAACCGAGTAAGTCAATCACTGAGCGGAAGAATGCGGCTGAACCGTTTCCGCCGCAGGCGCGAGAAGAGCAGTTTTGGCGAAGAGTTTCGCGTTGTTCCGCGATGGCTGGTGATCACCGTGGTGTTGCTATGGGTGCTGGCAATTGCCATTGGCACGGTTGTGAATCTTGGTTCCAGTTTCGCCATTCACAGCAGCTCGTATCATGCCCAACCTCCGCACCAAGTCTGGCCGTGGGAATTTCGCGACCAGCCGGCAATCGCTTCGCTGATTTTGGCGGCGACGATAACCGGAGTGGCCCTTCCGCTTGCGGCGTTTTTGTTGCTGCTAGGCTACGTTTTTCGCGATGCGCAGCGCCGCGGAATGCGTGCAGGGTTGTGGCTGTTGCTGATTCTGGTGCTGTCTCCCGCGTACTTGGCGATTGGTTTTCTGCTGTACTTTTTTATGCGTGAGCCGCTGCCGTATGCCTGCCCGCAGTGTGGAACTACGGTTGGGCCGCGTTTCAACTTTTGCCCGAATTGCAAAAATAATCTCCATCCCGCCTGCCCGCAGTGCAAGCAGGAAGTTGCGGAGACCGATAAATACTGCCCGAATTGTTCGTGTGAGCTGAAGAACAGCGTCCCAGCTTCAACGTCACCGCTCAGTGAGGCCGAAGCCGCTCGGTGACGCGTTGCCGGATATTGTGTGGTGCGCGTATGATTTCTCCATCGTGAGCCAAATGAATTGGGAGAAAGAACAGAAGCGCCTGCGCGCCTTGTATAGCAGCATGGAAGACGGCGAGTTGAATAAAATTGCATCGGATTTAGATTCGCTCACCGATGTGGCGCGAGAGACGTTGCGCAGTGAGATCACCAAGAGAGGATTTCAGTTGCCGCCGCAATTAGCGGCGCTAGCCTTAAGTGCGAAGGAACAATCGGAACTGCCGGAACCCGAACTCCTTCGGCGTTACCGCGACCTTCCGCACGCCATGATCGCCAAGAGCATTTTGGATTCGGCGGGCATCGAATGCCTTCTGGCAGATGACAATTTAGTTCGCATCGACTGGTTTTACTCGAATCTCGTTGGAGGCATAAAGCTTCTGGTCCGCCAGGAAGACCTGCAATCGGCAGGTGAATTACTGGATCAAGCCACGCCAGAAAGGTTCGAGGTTGAAGGTGTTGGCGAATACGATCAGCCAAAGTGTCCAAACTGCGGGTCGATGGATATCACGTTCGACGCGCTCGATATGCAAATCGTGGGTGCTGGAATGTTCGTGGGAATTCCCATCAAACAAACGAAAAAGGGCGGGACCTGCTATTCGTTCAAACATCGCTGGCAGGAAAAATGAGACGCCGCCCGAACCCATTCAAGAACCCGATCTACCACGGTAAAGAAGTATCAAAAGCATAGGTGGAACGATTCAGTACCGCTCGACGGCGAGCGCAACGGCGTTGCCGCCACCGAGGCACAGCGCCGCGATACCACGCCGGAGGTTGCGGCGCTCGAGTTCGAAGAGCAGAGTTACCAGGATGCGCGCGCCGGACGCGCCGATGGGATGACCGATGGCTACCGCGCCGCCGTTCACGTTTACCTTTTCTGGATTTAATTTTAGCTGACGGGTCACCGCGATCGCTGCGACTGCGAAGGCTTCGTTTAGCTCAATCAAGTCCACATCTTTGTCGCGGTCCCAGCCGGTTTTCGCGAGGAGTTTTTCGACGGCGTCGACGGGAGCCATCATCACCCACTTGGGCTCGACGCCGCTGGTGGCCTGCGCAACGATGCGTGCCATCGGCTTCTTGCCGAGCACCTGCGCCTGCCGTTCGCTCGTAACGATTACTGCAGCCGCTCCGTCATTTGTGCCGGGGGCGTTGCCCGCGGTCACGGTGCCGTCTTTCTTGAAGGCCGGCTTCAGTTTGGCAAGTGCCTCGATGGACGTATCTTCGCGAGGCGATTCATCGTAACGAATCACCAGCGGCGCGCCTTTTTTTTGCGGAACTTCGATTGGCAAAATTTGTGCCTCAAAAAAGCACGACTTGCGCGCGTGAACCGCTTTTTGGTGGCTTTCGAACGCGAAGCGGTCCTGCTCTTCGCGCGTAATGCCGTACTTCTCGGCGACCAGTTCGCCGGTCATTCCCATATGAAAATCTTCGTATGCGTCCCACAAGCCGTCGTGAATCATGGAATCGACCAGCTTGCCGTCGCCGATACGGTAGCCGGTGCGCGCTTGCGGCAGCAAGTACGGACAGTTGGACATGGACTCCATGCCGCCCGCCACGACGACCTCGGATTCGCCGAGTTGGACAGCTTGCGCCGCGAGGGCAACGGCTTTTAATCCCGAACCGCACACTTTGTTAATCGTGAGCGCCGCGACGCGTGGAGCGCAGCCGCCCTGCAGGGCCGCTTGGCGCGCGGGATTTTGGCCGAGGCCGGCTTGCACGACGTTTCCCAGGATGGCTTCATCGATGTGCTTGCCGTCGAGACCCGCGCGCCGTGTCGCCTCTGCGACAACTTTGGCCCCTAGTTCGGTGGCCGAAAATCCCGCCAGGCCGCCCTGAAACTTTCCGACGGGTGTGCGCACTGCGCTGAGAATCACGGGAACTTCCACGATGGCCTCCAGCAACTACTAACATTTGATGACGCGAACGCCCAAGCGTTGCAACGTCACTTAGGCGGAAATAAACGGGTGAGGTGATTCTCCAAGCATCTAGAACTGTTCATCCGCGCTCGGGCCATAGAGCGCCGGCAACGGCACGTTCAGCGTGCGGAAATACCCCGTTAATTGCGCGCGATGATGAATCAGATGATTGAAGCAGTGCACGCGCACGACGTCGTAGCGAGGCAGAGAAAACAACACTTTGCCGTTCCATTTGAGCGTCCAGCTTTCGGCGAGTTGCGCGTCGGTGAGTCCGACAACCGCGGCACGCGCTTCTCTGCTCACGTTTGCAAAGGTGTCGAGTAGTTCGGCATGTTTCGCGACTTTTGGAAACACGGCTCCGGCGATTTCCATTTCCGGAGTCTGAATCACAGCAATGGTGAAGCCGGGCAGCGTCGCCACGTGGCCGGCGAGCCAGCCTAGAGTTCCGGACTTCTCGTGCGGTTTCCAGTCCCATTTGTCGGCGGGTACGCGTTCCAGGGCTTTGCGCGTGTTCGGCATTTCCACGTCAAACTCGCGGAGCAACAACTCATTGAGAGGCATGACATTTCTCCTGACGGAATATCGCAGAGGAGTCCGGGGAAACAATTGTACCTCTGGCAGCGATCGTTCGTCTGAGACTTTTTCGGTCACTTCCTCGCATAACTTTATTCTGAAAACTCTTCGCCGTTATTGCAGAATACCAGCATGCCTCTTACGAACGTTTCCATCGGGCAAAGCGCGCGGCATGCCAAGACGCGGATGCTCTCCGCCAAAGCCGAGCAATTTACCGAGTCGGTTATCCGCGAAATGACCCGGCTGGCGCAAAAACACAACGCGGTAAATCTTTCGCAAGGCTTTCCGGACTTTGCGGCGCCTGAAGAGATTAAAGAAGCCGCCCGCCAAGCGATTGCCGACGACATCAACCAGTACGCCATCACCTGGGGCGCCAAGCCGCTGCGAGACGCAATCGTGGAGAAATTTGCGCGAACGCAAAATGTTCGCGTTGATCCCGAGCGTGAAATTACGATCTGTTGTGGCTCGACCGAAGCCATGATGTCCGCGATGATGGCCATCATTAATCCCGGTGACCAGGTTGTGGTGTTTGAACCGTTTTATGAAAATTACGGGCCGGACGCCATTCTCAGCGGAGCGACTCCGCGCTTCGTGCGGATGCAACCTCCTAAAGATGCGAACTCGGAATGGACTTACGACCAGGATGAATTGGCCGCGGCATTCAACCAGCACACCAAGGCGATCATTCTGAATACGCCCAACAATCCCACGGGGAAGGTCTTCAGTCGCGCGGAGCTGGAATTCATTCGTGACCTCTGCATTCGTCACAATACTTTCTGCATCACCGATGAGATTTACGAACATATTTTGTACGACGGAAGGCAGCACATTTCCATGGCGCAGATCGATGGCATGCGCGACCGCACCATCGTTATTAACGGGCTGTCGAAAACTTACAGTGTGACGGGCTGGCGCGTCGGTTGGGCCATTGCGCCTCCCGAAGCAACGCAATCCATTCGCAAGGTGCATGACTTTCTGACGGTGGGAGCCGCCGCGCCCTTGCAGCAGGCCGGAGCCGCGGCGTTAAAATTTCCGCAAACCTATTACGACAAACTGGCGGAAACCTATATCGTGAAACGTGAGCGCCTGTTAAAAATTCTGACGGCCGCAAATTTCACGGTCTACAAACCGCGCGGCGCTTACTACATCATGACCGATATTTCGCGCTTCACTTTCCCGAACGACGATCCGCGCTTTGCCGCGCCCTCCCGCGATGTGGCTTTCGCCAAGTATCTCGTGCAGGAAATCGGCGTCGCGTGTGTCCCAGGCTCCAGTTTCTACAACAATGCGCAGGACGGCGCCTCCCAGGTGCGCTTCACCTTCTGCAAAAAGGAATCGACCCTGGCCGCCGCCGAAGCACGCTTCGTCAAACTGTGTTCTTAGGGCAATCTGACTGGTCAGGCCCTTCCGAATCTTCGTACCACTGTGCGAAAGAGATTGCCTCGTCCCACCAGCGCCTGCACCTGGCCGCCGTGGGTGCACCCTGGAATATCGACAAGATCGTGCGCCGCCACCGCCACGAACTGCGCGGTGATCAGCCATGTAAATAGCTTTGTAACTTAGCTTCCACGGTCTAAAATTTATCTCAACTAGCTTCCAAATGGTACGGCTGAATCAGGGGTTGTTAGATTTCAAGGGCAGAAGACTGACGGTCTGTTGCCTACGGTGGTTAGTCTCCTGCCCCCGCGAGTGGTCTTGCCGGTATAGACGAGGTGACCCGGCAAAATGTTTCCCCGAACTGTGAGAATACCGTCAACCAAGTTCGACGGTCTGCTGATACTCGGCGACATCGGTCTTCCAGTGGAACTTTTGCAGGATCGCCGCCTGCAAAGATTGCGCCGCGGCGGGTTCGCCGTGCGTCAGATAGGTCTGCTTGGGCGCCGACGGCAGCCCAGCAAGCCAGCGCAGAAGTTCGTTTTTTCCCGCGTGCGCGGAAAGCTGGCCCATGGAAATTATTTCCGCGTGGACCGCCACACTGTGACCATAAAAGCGGATGGACTTTGCGCCGTCCTGCAAGGCGCGGCCGCGAGAACCTTCGGCCTGGAAGCCGGCTAGCAGTACGGCGTTGCGAGCATCCGGCAAGCGTTGTTCAAGGTGATGCAGAACACGACCGCCGCTGGCCATGCCGCTCGCGGAAACAATAATGCACGGCGTGTTCACCTGATTGATAGCCTTCGATTCCTGCACCGTGCGCGTCAGGTGAAATTCGTGCACGCTCAATGGGTCGCCTTTGCCGCCGCCAGCGCTTTCCAGCTGTTGAAACTCCGAATCATGATCCGCGGAATATTTCAGATATAAATCTGTCGCGCTTAGCGCCATAGGGCTGTCGATGTATACCGGGATGCGCGGAATTTTGTTGGCGCCTTCCAGTTGCCGCAGGTAATACATAAAGGTCTGCGTACGTCCGATGGCGAACGCAGGAATCACGATGCAACCGCCGCGTTGCGAGACGCGGTTCACCACGGCGGCAATTTCCGCGGCGGGATCGCCCGGTTCATGCTCGCGATCGCCATAGGTCGATTCGCACAACAGCACGTCCGCTTGCGCGGGTGGGGTGACGGGATCCTTCAAAATAACCTGGTCGTAGCGACCGATATCGCCGGAAAAGGTCACCACGATCTTTCTTGCGCCTTCGGTGATCGTCAGCACCAGGCTGGTTGAGCCCAGAATGTGACCCGCGTCGTAAGCCACAAATTGAAATTCCGGGCTGACCGCGAACGCCCCGGTACGTGGTGCGGGCTTAAGTAGCTTAAGTACGGGATCCACGTCCGCGGCTACGTATAACGGCCGGGGATCGGCGTGTCGGCTGTAGCCATGCTGCTGTGCGTGAAGCGCGTCTTCTTCCTGCAGGTGCGCAGAATCTTTCAGCAAGATCGTGGTGAGATCGATGGTTGCTGGGTTCGCGTAAATTGGACCTTTAAATCCGGCCTTCACGAGACACGGAAGCCAGCCCGTGTGATCGAGATGTGCGTGGGTAAGCACGGCATAATCGATGGACTTTGGATCAATGGAGAGCGCCTGGTAATTGCGGTCGCTGAGCTCCGGAGAACCTTGAAAAATTCCGCAATCGAGCAGCAGTCGTTTGCCCGCTGCTTCAATTAGATATTTCGACCCGGTTACGCAACCAGCCGCGCCGAGAAATGTAAGTTTCGCCATGAACCGTCCTTGGGAGCCACAAGTGCGAGGGCTTCACCTTACCTTACGGCGGCGGTGAAAACAAAAAGGCAAGTCAGATGAATGACTTGCCTTCTGGTGTGTGAACGACGGATCGCTTTTGCGGAACCAGTTAGTCAGCCGCACTGGCCTGCTTTTTTTCGACGATCGTGTCGATGTTCAAACCCAGTCCTTTCGCGACGCCCGTTCCGTAGGCCGGATCGGCTTTGTAAAAATGCAGGATTTGCAGTTCCTGAATACGTTGAGGCACGCCGCTGCCGAGGCTTCCGACGATGTTCCCAATCAGGCGTGCCTTTGCGCCCGTATCCATCAAGCGAAAAAGATTGCCTGGTTGTGAATAGTAATCGCTATCCGCGCGGTGATCGTGACGAGCAACCGTCCCGCTCACGGCGTGCGGCCTCTCAGTGTACGCGGGGTTTTGTTTCGGTCCGCCGAAGCTGTTCGGCTCGTAGTTCGGTTGCGCGCCGGAATTGCCATCGAAACGCATGGCGCCATCGCGGTTGTATGTGGCGAACGGGCACTGCGGTTTGTTGACGGGCAGCACTTCGTAGTTGACGCCGAGGCGATAGCGATGGGCGTCCGGGTAAGAAATCAGGCGGGCTTGCAACATTTTGTCCGGAGAATAACCCATGCCCGGGACGATGTTGCGCGGTTCAAATGCGGCCTGCTCTACTTCGGCGAAATAATTTTCCGGATTGCGGTTCAGTTCGAGTTCGCCGACTTCGTGCAGCGGGTAATCCTTGTGGGGCCAGACCTTGGTGAGATCAAAAGGATTGATATGGTACGTCTCGGCTTCTTTTTCCGGCATGATTTGCACGGAAACTTTCCACTTGGGGCAATCGCCTTTGGCAATGGCGTCGAAGAGATCGCGCTGCGCGTAATCGGGATCGATGCCGCGCATTTCACTGGCTTTTTCGCCAGCGAAATTCTTGATGCCTTGCTTGGTCTTGAAATGCCACTTGCAATAGAAAAGTTCGTTCTTGGCGTTAATGAGGCTGAAGGTGTGGCTGCTGAAGCCATCCATGTGCCGATAGCCATCGGGAGTTCCGCGATCGGAAAAAAGAATGGTGACCTGATGCAGGGATTCCGGCGAAAGCGACCAGAAGTCCCACATCATAGTGGGCGACTTGAGGTTCGTCTGCGGATCGCGCTTCTGCGTGTGAATGAAATCGCCGAATTTCAACGGATCGCGAATGAAAAAGACCGGAGTATTGTTTCCGGTCATGTCCCAGTTACCTTCCTCGGTGTAAAACTTCAGCGCGAAGCCGCGGGGGTCGCGCTCCGTGTCCGCGGAAACTTCGCCACCGACCGTTGAAAAGCGGATGAATGTAGGAGTCTTTTTACCTATGCTGCTGAACAATTTTGCGGTGGTGTATTTTGTGACGTCCGCGGTAACCACGAAGTGGCCGTGCGCTCCCGAGCCTTTAGCGTGCACCACGCGTTCCGGAATGCGCTCGCGGTTAAAGTGTGCCATTTTTTCAAACAGCAGAAAGTCTTCAAAAACCACCGGACCACGAGGGCCTACGGTCAGCGAGTTCTGGTTGTCGCCTACGGGTCGCCCGGCGTCGGTGGTCATGAATTTCGGCCGTTCCATATGCAAATCTTTTTCTTCCTGCAATTTTTTCTTTTCTTCCACGATAGCTCTCCTCAGTTGAAGCAAACCGCACTGAACAGCTCGAGGATAGACGCCTGGTTCGTATACATCCAATATATAGTTCGGATAAGATGGATAGGTACAGCCTATGACTGAGTTGCGCTCTTGTGCCGTGTGATCAGATAAGTTCGTAGGGC
>Ga0182024_10007135_pt1 | contig 24190 bp, 24 predicted proteins | sample P32metaG_FD_120480 | JGI IMG/M metagenome (GOLD analysis project Ga0182024, IMG submission 120480) | Permafrost microbial communities from Stordalen Mire, Sweden - P3-2 metaG (Illumina Assembly) | ecosystem: Environmental > Terrestrial > Soil > Wetlands > Permafrost | place: Sweden: Stordalen...
GCCAGTCACGCCGGAGTGACCTTCATGTTGTGGGCTTGGTTCGGGGGAGGAGACGCGATCGCTAACCACTGAGTTTTGCCGCCTTGTCGTCTAGAATCAGCCAGGCTGCGAGCCCGGATTTAAGGTTGCCATGTGATGCCTTGAGTTGTAGATTACGCCCGGGGGGCAGGAGCGTCAATCGTAATTCCCGCCGCCAATTCTTAATTCCTTGGTGATCTGGAAAAGCCCAGCCTGTGGCGCTTCCAGCGGCTCGGATTTTCTGGCAGAATCAGCTAATCGATATCGACTTAGCAAAACATGCAAAACATGCAAACCCAAATAGCCCTTGCTGCCGTGGTTTCATTTTAGTACCATGCCGGAATTACCATTTCTTGGTTGAGCACCACCTCAGGAGGGTCAATATGACTCGTACTTCGATTTTGAGCCAGCTTGTTCTTGTTTGTGTGCTAGGCTGCGGATCGCTGCTTCCGCAAGCCGCTTACGCACAACAAAAAACTCTGGTCGAGCTGACTCAGAACAGCCACCATATTACTACTCTTGGGAAGTTTGAATCTAAGGTTCGCCCAGACAGAGTGACTGTAGTTTTTTCCGTGAAAACATTCGATAAGATGCTGCCAACCGCCTATACCGTGAATAGCCAGAATTCACAAAAGTTGATCGCCCTGGCGCCGAAATTGAGCATTGAGAAAGCCGATGTTCAAACCAGTGACATTCAGGTCAGCCCAGAGTATCCGCAGTATCCGTCCAACCCGGTGCACCAGCTAGATCGCTACAAGCCTATTGGCTATACCGTTTCTCGGGACGTTGCCTTCGTTCTCAAGGATGTGGACAAACTGGCCACCCTGATGAAAACGGCTCTACAAGATGGTGCCAACGGCGTACAAGGGGTCAGCTATGAGTGCTCGCAGGCTCCTAAACATCGAGCGAAAGCGCGCATCGAAGCCCTGAAAGCCGCCCGTGAGAAAGCTGAGGCGCTGGCAGCAGAGGTAGGCTGCAAAATCGGCAAGGCAATTAGCATCACTGAAGGCTACGAAGCAACATCCACTTTTGGCGGCGGGCCGTTTTTACAGGGAGCAACTAATGGCACCATTGGTCCACAGGGAGCCGACGCTGCATACGTAAGTAATGCCGACCAGGGCTTAGCTCTTGGACTAATTACAATCGATTCGGAAATCACGGCCACGTTTGAATTGGAATAGCGGTTTCGCGCCACATGAGCAAGACAAGTAAATCCGAGGATGTATAGAAAATCGAAAAAGCTATCTCTTTAAAGTGCTATGCAGATTAAATTGCGCGGCTTTCAGCGGTTGTTAGCACGTTAGTGAGATAAAAAATCGCAAAAGTTATTCACGTCAGAAATTCGAAAACCAGATTCACTGATTCTGAAAGTTGAAACCATTTCTGCTTGGTTGCAGCGTTGATTACTGTCGGACTTGATCCGTTGTCTCAGCAACCTGATGCCTGGAATCGGCAGGAATAACGTTTACTTGGATAGAGTGCGAACCCCAGGGAGCCAAACCGTAGAACAAGGTGTTCCAGCCGACATCGAGTTTCGTTTCTCCTGGAGCGACCGCCAGAAATGACCCCTTATAACCGCTCGCCTGTTCATCTTGCAGAGGATCGTTGCCGTCATGAGAATGATGCATAGCGATCTGGTGATAGCGAAGTGTCATCAGGTCGATCGCGTTGTTGCCCTTAAACAAGAGCTCCTGACCGACAACCATATTGATTGAAGAAGGAAATTTTGAGCCGGTATGTGCATCAAAGACAAGGACCGACGGCACAGTGGTAACTGTAGTAACTGTTACGACTGGCACTAATTGAGCAACTGTGCTGACAGCACTATATTCATTTGCGGCAAAGGCTTGTTGGTTCCCCGAGTTGGGCAGACCAAATGCTGCGGAGAGCAAAAGAACTGACAAAAATCCCTGCGTCTTTTTACTTATCATGATGGGTTAATTCCTGTGAAAATTACAGGAGCTGCTCCTGTCTACCGACTTTCAAGTGTCGACGCGACCAATTCTTCTCCAGTTCCAAGTTTGCGCACTTCTTGTAACATTTAATAATCTGGCAGCTCAAGCAGATCGCGCCAGCATCCACGACAAGCAGATGTGGAGGGCGGCTGCTTCACCACGCGGTTTGTAAGAGTGATCGCCAGGCACCACCTCAGACTGGCATGGCTTGCTTAGGTGACTCTGGGCTGCGGCTAGCTCATCTAGCGGACAGAGCTTGTCTTTGTCGCCTGTGATGAACAGTACGTCCGCCTTGATTTTTGCCAGATGTGACCAGTCGCGAGGTTTTGGATTTTTGCCCATACCCCGAACAGGCAATCCGTACAACACTAATGCCGCGATGTCTGCTCTTTCGGCGGCAATGTGCGTGGAAAGTCGCCCACCAAAAGACTTTCCCAGCAAAATCACTGGCGCATTACCAGCGCGCTCGACAAGGAAATCAACTGCCGCGGCCATCTCAGGCAACTCCTTCTTGCCGCCCGCTGACGGGGCTCGCCCCGCTTCCACATAACCAAAGCTCCATCTCAAAGTGAGGAATCCGTCTTCGTTCAGACCTGCCGCTGTCTGCACCAGTAGTGGTGTCATCATGTTGCCGCCGGCACCATGGCTGATCAAAACCGCACCACGTTTTGCCTGCCCGCTGAGAATCCCGGGCAAGTTATTTCCGAAAGTGACATGATTATTTGCTGGCAATTCAAATCTCCATAGGCTTGCATGGATTGAGGTCGGCATGCGAACATAGTCAAGAGTTATTATCTCTTTTATTGCAGCGTAGGTGCGGTTTTCCGCAATGTAAGCGATATATCCTTTTTATTGCTGAATTCGGGCGACTTTTTGCAATAAGAGAGATAATTTGGTGCCTAAGGAGGAGCCCTTGATGGAGAAGATCAACATCGCCGACAAATTTGCCCTGTTTACAGAACATTGGCGACCCAAAGTGGTTGCCTCACTAAACGGACAGGAACTCAAGCTGGTTAAGGTATTAGGCGAGTTTCCCTGGCATACGCACGAATTTGAGGATGAAATGTTCATGGTTTGGAAAGGAAGATTTCGCGTGGAGTTTCGCGATCATGTTGTCGAACTTGGTCCCGGCGAGGCCGTAGTTGTTCCTCATGGCACTGAACATAGAACAGCCTCTGATGAGGAAGCTGAAGTGCTTTGTTTTGAACCAGCGCAGACGCGTAACACCGGCAATGTCGAAGACGATCGGTTTACGGCACCGAACGCGGTGCATATCCGAGATAGCCTCTGAGATGAGCAGATGGGATGAACATCTGAGATGAGTTGATGAGATTCTTGAGTCAAGTCTTGCGTCGGCTCTTGCGCCGGCTCTTGCGCCTACTTTCCGTACAGCGAAAGCACCGATTGAGCCTTTGCACATATGGCGGCGACCAGCTCTGGCGGCGATTTTACGACCACTTCGCACCCTAGCGGTAAGAATATGCGAGCATAAAAATCGATACTCGATGCCGGCACCATTTTCTTGATCGTGGCGCTTCCGTTGCGGTTGTGGGTAAATGCATCAGCGAAATCGCTCCAATCGAGTTCTTTCATTCCCTTCGCTGTCACACTGGCGTTCACTTTGACCATTTGCTGCTGAGCATCTGGTGACAATTGCATCCACTCACTCATTGGCATTGTCTCTCGTGGAGCCAATTCTTCTGCACGTTCCAATTCGGTGATTCGATCGACGCGCAGCCAGGCGTTGGCTTCTCGCTTGTAGTCATAGCAGGCGCAGTACCAGAAACCAAGCCCGGAGATCAGCCCGTACGGAAAAATCAAGCGCTCTGAAGCAGCCCGTCGAGAATCGTATTTGATGCGCAAATGCACCTGATCTAGAGACGCTCGCAACAGATCGCTCAGATACGGAGCTTCATAGACGCGCTTGACCGACACCATGGCGATTCGCTCGCGTAACCGATCCAGCTCCCGCACCACCTCTGGTGACAATACCGCCCGCAATTTAGTGATAGCGCAGACACTGGAATTCTTAAACGGAGAAGGGACATCTTGCAGGGCTGATTCATATGAAAGGATGAGTGCCAGCGCTTCATCAGCCAGCAAGGATAAATTCACCTGGCGCCGCGCGTAAACGAGCAGGTATCCGCCGCCTGGACCAGGCGACGCGGCAAGGGGTAGCCCCATTGCCGAAAGAGTCTGCAAGTCGCGCAGCATCGTTCGTCGTGAGGTGCCGAATCTGTCCGCCATCTCTTGCACGGTAAAACGGCCATCCTGCGCCGTCACGGTGGTCATTAGTTCCAATAAGCGATCGGTTTTGGACAAATCTATAGTTTCCCAATAGTGACAAGTCTTGTCACTATTATCAGCTAAACCGGTCCATTAAAGAGACAAATGGATGTGCCCGAAGGTTTGCGCTAGGTGCCTCTGATTTTCACCCTACGCGCTTTAAACGAAAATATTTGAGGCTTCTCGTGAGCAAAATCTGTCTGGACAAAGTGCCAAAAGCATTACCTGGAGCAGCTTTACCCCCCAAATTGAACGTCCCGTTGGCGGCCAAAATTTTAAACGGATCAGTTTAAACGTCGTAGGTAGATCATCATACATGCCCGGCGCTGTGTGTTACCCCCCCAAGTGGATATTCTGCTGGTAGTAAAGCAGGCTCGCGGTGACCTGCGCCTGATGAGCTTAGAACGTGTCTTTTGGGCAGTCGAATGCATGATGAAGATAGTGTTGAAAAGGCAATGAGCAGGAGGTAAGTCAGCTATACTTAGCGGCCGTTAACTAGAAGCCCGCAACCCAACTCGGAGGAGTTTTTCATGAGTACTACCATGAGCAAGAAACCTGCTTGTACGGCCGTTACAACGTACTCCCTGGCCGCAATTGAGCAGCTCGAAAAGCTGGACAAGACTCTCGATCCGGATTTCTTGCGGGCAATAATCAAGCCGAAGCGCGAAATTGTCGTGGAGGTGCCGTTGCGCAAAGACAATGGCAAGTTCGTCACCTTCCAGGGTTACCGGGTGCAGCACAATGACGCCCGCGGTCCATTCAAAGGCGGTTTGCGCTTTCATCCATCGGTCGATCTGACTGAGGCTCGCACACTGGCGCACCTGATGAGCCTGAAAACCGCTGTCGTCAACATTCCCTTCGGCGGGGGCAAGGGTGGCATCGCCTGTGATCCCAAAGCACTTTCTCAGCGCGAGCTGGAAACACTGACGAGAAATTTCACCAATCTTTTGGGCGAAAACATCGGACCATTGACAGACATTCCTGCGCCTGATGTGAATACGAACGCTCAAACGATGGCCTGGATCGTTGATGAATACACAAAGCGGCATGCTCACTGCATAGGCGTCATCACCGGCAAACCGATCGAGTTGGGCGGATCGCTGGGCAGAGACGAAGCCACCGGCCGTGGAGTCATGTATGTAACGCGCGAAGCTGCAAAAGAGCGCGGCATCGACATAAAATCAGCGCGGGTGATTTTCCAGGGATTCGGCAATCTCGCTTCCTTCGGCGCCCGTTTGATTGAACAGGAGTTAGGAGCGAAGGTTCTGGGAGTGTCTAGCTCTGCCGGCGCAATCTATAACAAGAAGGGCATCGACCTTCTCACCGCTGAGAAGTACTACCGCACCAACGGTGGTTTGAAAGGCTTCAACGGCGGCGATTTCATGACCAATGAGGAGTTGCTCATTCAAGACTGCGACATCCTCATTCCATCAGCTTTGGAAAAAGCAGTAACGATCGCTAATGCCAGCAAAATCAAAGCCAAGATTTTGATTGAAGGCGCCAACGATTGCACGGAAGCCGATGCAGACAAAGTTCTGCATGAAAGAGGCATCTTCGTTGTGCCCGATATTCTGGCCAATGCTGGTGGCGTTGTGGTCTCTTATTTCGAATGGGTGCAGAATCTCAATAACCACTATTGGGATCTGAACAAAGTTCGCAATGAGCTGGAAACCATTATGGTGGCGGCATACAATCGTGTATCGTCCCATGCTACTGAGCACCATCTGCAGATGCGCATGTCGGCATACGTCGTAGCATTCGAAAGAATTGCTCGCGCCATGATTCTGCGCGGCGGAGTCTAACTCTGGCAAAAATCACCGTCCGATCCTTGGCCAGGGCGTTTCTCATCCTGGCTGGATCGCTGACCCTAGTGATATTACTGCCGGTGCTCATTTTAGTGATTCCACCCCTTTTGCCGGTCGACTTGCCAAAGCCGACCGGCTTTTGGTCTGTGCTGGGGCGCACTCGCGCAGAATTGGACGATCCTGAACACAAATCGGATGGAAAGAAAATACTGTTGTGGATCTGGTATCCGGCTGCCACGAGTTCGGCCGGAGCAACTCGTTCAGCGCCTTATTTGCCGCAGCCCTGGCGCAGGTTCCATGACAATGGCATTGACAGTCACCTCTTTGCACATCAAAGCTGGAGCGTCCACACTAATTCCATGACGGATGCACCGTTGGCAGGTGGGAATGAGAGGTTTCCGATTTTGTTAATGATGCCCGGACTTGGTGCATCGGTACTCGGTTATCAAATCTACGCGGAGGAGCTGGCAAGTCACGGTTATGTTGTTGTCGGCATCGCCGCCCCGAATTCGGAGCCGATTACGGCCTTGGCAGATGGAAAGGTATATTTCGGAGAATTTGGCGGGGCTAGCGATACACAGGTCGATGACTGGGCTAGGGACATAATCTTTGTGCTTGATCATATCGATAAGATCACGCCGCTGATCCCTGCGGCCCGTCTCGATCTCGATAAAGTGGGCGCCTTTGGACACTCTTTTGGCGGTGCCGCAGCAATCGAAGCCTGCGCTCTTGATTCGCGGTTCAAGGCTGCTGCAGATCTGGATGGTAAATTGTGGGGCAGCGCTCGTAAATCTGGTGCCGATGGTGCCTGCATGATCGTGCATGGGCAACCATTGATTGCGAACAGAATAGCGGGTGAGCAATTATTCAACGGTAAATCAGACAAATATCTTGTCACCATATCCGGTTCAACGCATTTCAACTATTCAGACAACGGACTGCTCTTGAGCCCGCTTCTGAAAGTGCGTCTGTTAGGTGTTCAAATTCTTGGAGACCTCGATGGAAAAGAGATTCTGCTCATGAACAGATCTTTGCTCGCATCTTTTTTCGATCGTTCATTGAAGAATCTTCCCGCACCATATCTGGAGTCAAACAAGCTCAAAGAAATGCAAATCCAACACTTTAAACCAGGCGAAAATGGTCTGAATCTGCCAAGTTTCTAATCCGGTCCTGATCCGGGAGCAAAGTCCTAATCCGGAGCGCAGGCGTCCCGCCTGCTTTTGCTCTAGCGCTCCCCTTCTTCGACCGCAGCACCCGAATCTGACGGCGCAGACGAACTTGGGTGTGGAGGCACCGCTCGGTACACTTTGTAGCTGCCGCTAACTAGCGATTTGAAGTCAAGCAACTCCATCATCACTGTCTTTCTGCCGTTGACGTTCTGCTGGGCGATCATGGACATTCCATTCTGCTTCCCTCCGAAGATCGCCGTATGATTCGGTGAACCTGCTTGAACGATCTTTTTCCCGCCGCCTGGAAGGGTTTCCTTGAATTTGCAGGAGGTGAACTGCACTATGTCTCCTGGCCACCACTCTTCACCCTTCTTAAGCTCCCGCCCAAAAACGTATTCGCGGGGCGGCGAAGCTCCAGCTGCTTTCAGGGCTTCCTCTGCCAGGGTCCAACATTCTCCGTTGCCTACTTGCTGCCCGAAACGCTCGGATACGTAAGTCATTATTCTGTGATTCAATTCGTACGGATCGGTTGGCGGGTCTTTCCTCCCCCCGTCTCCGGGCTGCGATGGCGAATCGCGGTTTGCTCGATCAGCACCGCTAGTAGTGCTAGCTGTGCTAGTAGTGGCACCCCGAGGCTGGGGAGTTCGTTTACCCCCACCAGCGTATTTGTGGGAAGCATTGAGCGCCTGCCAGAGGCGTTCAACCTGATCGGTAAGCGATAGAGCCGCTATCGACTCTTCCTCCGAGGCAAGCAGTTCGTGTGTCAGTCTTGCTACCCGGTTTAGCAGCGCGTCGTCCTCAAAACTCTTAGTGAAAACGATGCGCTCCAGTTGTGTTACCTGGTCTGAGAGCCCCGCACTGCGAGGAGCAAATCCTCCTTGCTCAGCCGGCGCGGAGTCGTCTTTTTTGTGCTTATGACCTGCCCACGAGGCAGTGCCGGCTCCGGCCAGAATTGCCGGAACCACTGCCAAGATAATCAGACCTCTTATCGCATCGCCCACGTTCAGGTTCACTAAAGCTTGGGATCATCTGCTTTGTACCCTGAAACTGAGACTTTTTAATTGGCGTCAAAAATGACTTAGGGCAGAGCTGCCGACTGATTGGCTGCTGGCGGTGGCATTAATGAGCCTGTAACGGATGCCGTGGACCCGGAGATGTTTGCCGTGGACCCGGAGATGTTTGCCGTGGACCCGGAGATGTTTGCCGTGCCGGACATGTTTGCCGTGCCGGACATGCTTGCCGTGCCGGACGTGCTTCCCGTTCCCGTCCCTGACCCGCTAGTGGAGCCGGTCGTGCCACTGATAGTGGTGTCGCGATTGACAGTGGCACCATGTGGTCCGGTCGCCGAAAAGTCGTTGGTCAGTTTCGCAGACGTATCGCTTCAGGATCAATCTTGGCGCGTTGTTCGCAACCTGGCAAAGTCATGCACCGCTTTTTTGAGCATGTCGAATTGCGGGTGGAATCCATGTTCCAGAGCTTCAGCATAGGCCTGGTCCAGAGGCCAACCGTGCGCATGCATGCGATGAATCGAAATCATGGTGCCTGTTCGGTCCTGTCCGTGCAGGCAATGCACAAAATGTGGTTGGTGCAAATCGTAAGCAAGCACATTCAAGAATCTATCGATTTCTCCGTCGCTAGGACGCACAAAAGGCGACAGTGGAATGCTGACATAGTTCAAACCAAGCTGTTTCAGCAGTTCCGCTTCGCCTGCGACATAGAAATATTCATCGCGGAGATTGACAATCGTTCGCACACCCAGGCGCTTCAGATGCGCAAACCCTTCAGGCGAAGGCTGGCCGCCACGATACAAGCGTTCCGAAACTTTATGGAAATTTGGTAGGTGCTCCTCGTCAAACGAAATGTCTTGCATTATCGTAGTTTCTATTCATCATCGTGGATTCGATTGATCATGGTTTCTGTTGATCAGAATTGTTATTCATCAAAATTGCCCGTGATCGTTGCGCGCAGCATGTCGCAATCAACTCCCATTTGCGTCAGCAGCTGCACGGTAGTGCCTTCTCCAGCCTTATCAATCAAAGCGAGAAGCAAATGCTCAGTATCAATGGGGCTCTGATACATCTTCTTCGCCTCTTCTTGAGCTTGTTCGAGGATGCGATCCGCCCGCGGCGAAAACGGCACAACATCCGCTTTAAATCCACCACCCTTGCCCTTCAATCTTTCGACAATGGTGCGCGCGTTCTTCAGGGTGATTCCTTGCGCTTTCAATGTTTGCGAGGCGACGCCATTCTCCTCACTGATGAGACCGAGCAAGATACTTTCTTCATCGACATATGGACTATGTAACCGTTTAGCCTCCTCGCGGGCAAGAAACAAGGCTATGCATGCGGCTTTTGAAAAGCCATCATAAGCTGGAATCTTGAGCGACTTCTCCATAAAAGAGCCGACAATGTTCTGCATTCGCTTGATGTTTTCGGACATAATCGCTCCCTGAATTTGCTTCTCCAACAATCTACCCAGGAGCAAACTCGCTTATGTCGGCATTTCTCAATCTTGGCAAATTCTTATGCGATAAGATATAGAATTTTGAGGCAGTTGCGGAATTGAGGAAGAAGATGGGGAAAATGAGCTATTGGCAGATGGTTTTTAAGGATGAGTTTTGGGGTTGTGGAAAGCGGCGCATTTTCATGCTCGCCATCGGTTTGTTGCCGATGCTCATCGTCTCTGTGGCGATCGCTTATGATTCGCAAGTCGTGGACCGTCTGGAAAAATCAAGGGATGCTTTGTTAGACCAGAAGAGTCGCTTAGAAGAATCTGATCAACGGATGGGAGAGACAATTGATGAGCTTATGCTCAAGCGCGACCGGGTCAAAACCTATTTGCGCGACACCGACGATGCTTTGCGAGAAGTTGAGATCGCACTGCGAGGCACCAAATGAAGACTTTTAATTTAGCCATTTTGCTTAGTCTGATAACGACGGTCTCGTGCACGGCCGTCGTGGCAGCACAAGACTCACACGTAAGTGTGCAAGACATTACCGAGCCAAAAAAACTTCTGGAGGTAAATTTCGTTGACCCAGATACAGTTTCTGGAGAAGAAGAGAAAGTGCTACAGTCTCTGAAAGCCATATATGAGGCGTATCTGCGCGGAGACTGGGAGACTTTTGCAAAATACCTTGATTCTGCTTGCACCAAATACGATGGCGATACAAAGCTCAGCTTTTCGGGCAGCAAAGCGATCGTAGAGCGCCTGCAGCAAGAGTTGGCCAATTACAATAAATCAGATTCTCCGCTGGTATCGTATACGGTAGATCACCCATATGCGCGAGTCAAAGGTGATATGGCGACCGTGACTTTCCTGGCGATCAGGGTCTACGGCGGCAAACATCCGGCTAAATATGAGTCGCATTGCAGCGATATCTTTTTGAAGGAAGATGGAATGTGGAAGAAAGTCTATTATCGAAGCGACTGGAAGCTTGTTAAATAGAAGAAATGGCGAAAATTCTCCTTGTCGAAGACGATCCTAATCTGGCCAAATTGGTTAAAGACTGGCTTGCTCTCGACACGCACCATGTGGAAACTGTTCACGACGGGCAAGAGGCGCAAAACAGGCTGAAAGCCGATCAGTATGACCTGCTGATTTTGGATGTTAATCTTCCCAATCTGAGCGGTTTAGAGATTTTGAAAAGCTTTCGCGCCGCAGGTGGTATCACTCCGATTTTAATGCTGACGGGAAGAGATTCGGTCGCCGACAAAGAGGAAGGCTTAAATGAAGGCGCTGACGATTATCTAACCAAACCATTCCATGGAAAGGAGCTTGTCGCGCGAATCAAAGCCTTGCTGCGCAGACCACCGGCTCTGGTGACAAAGGTGTTGATGTTCGATTCTCTTACCCTTGATCGAGAACATTATCAGGTCACTAACCATGGCAAAGAAGTGGCTCTTGTACCAACGGAATTTGATTTACTCGAGTTCTTTATGCGTAATCCTAACCGAGTCTTCGCCCCAGAAGCAATCTTAAATCGGGTCTGGTCCTCAACTTCCGATGCCACTGTCGATGCGCTCACCTCCTGCGTGAAGAGGTTGCGCAAAAAAATCGACAGCCCCGGGCAACAGTCTTTCATTCGCACCATCCATGGTGTGGGATACAAACTGCAGTCGGCGCAGGCGGCGGAGACTATCTCAGATTAGCCGGAGCGCAGGCTCCTGCGGCATCGAATCCGGGAGCGCAGGCGTCCCGGCTGCATCGAATCTGCCAGGCAAGGTTTGCTACAATATCCTGGTTTGTTCGCTGCAAGAAAAGGTGTTCATATGTCGTCAGCTGCTACCGCTTCCTCAAAAGAAGAGCAGGAAAAATTCAAAGATCAAGTCACGGAAGCTTTCTTGCAATTTAAGCCGCGCCTGAAGACGATGTATGAGGACGAAAAATCGCATCCGGTATCGGCGGAAGTATGGCAGCTGATGGCGCAACTTGGCTGGTTTGGTGGTGTTATTCCGAAAAAATATGGTGGCAATGAACGTGGACTTTTGGCCATGACAATGGCTGCTGAAGCGATGGCAAGGCAAGGAGTGACGCCGTTTTTCTCCGCCCTGACGGCTCTTGCTGCAGCCTGTATAAGCCGCTTTGGTTCCGAGGATCTCAAACAACAGTATCTGCCACGAATTGCGCAAGGCGAAATCAAATTTGCCTTCGCCGCAACTGAGGAGCGGGCAGGGTTCAACATGCTCGAAATGGATACCTTTGCGCGCAAAGACGGTGATCACTACGTCATTAACGGTTCCAAAATGTATACTTCCGGATTTGACATTTCTTGCCATTCTCTGTTGGTGGCACGCACTCTGACCGTCGAGCAGTGCAAGCAGATGAGTTTGCCGAAGACTGCGGGAATTTCGCTGTTTCTCGTTGATAATGATGCCGCCGGTATTTCTCAGGAACTGCTCAATACTCGCGGCGAAGGATACGTAAAGCAATTTGCGCTTACGTTTGAAAACCTCAAAGTTCCTGCTGCGCGTCTTTTGGGAAAGGAACATGAGGGAGCGGCTGCACTTTTTTCTTCCTTCAACATCGAGCGCTGCATTTTTGTCGCGTTTGCTCTGGGAAGCATCCAGTACTGTCTGGATGTTGCCTGCGAATATGCTCGCAATCGCAAAGTTTTCGGTGACACACCAATTGGTAAATATCAAGCGATTCAGCATCCGCTGGCAGATGTCAAAATTCGCACAGAGGCTGTGCGCAACCTGCTCGTCCAGGCTGTTGAGGCTATCGAGCTCAGAGGCGATGTACTCAAGGTCACCACTTTGATCAATAGTGCTAAATATCTGGTTTCAGAGGCGGGAGCGAAAGCAGTCGATGCATCGATCGACGCGCTTGGCGGAAAAGGTTTCAACGAAGACTACGGACTGATACAGCTGGCGGAAGGCATGAGGCTGTTGCGGCTATCTCCGATCAGCAACCACCTGATTCTCAACGATGTGGCTGAGCGGGTCCTGGGTCTGCCACGATCGTATTGATTGACTCCCCATCCCTGTGATTTTAATGCCATTTTAAGAAGTGCTGTCTAAGCTCGCTGAAAAAGGGTTGCAGTTGTCTGTCGCATCGTCTGATTAATTTCGGGCGAGAAAATTCAATTGAATTTGTGACGAGGGAGGTCCAAGCGCTGCGTTTTTCAAAAATTGGGGTGGGGTTACCAAATTTGGTAACCTTTGCAACCGAACCAAATAAAGTTCCAAAGCCCAAAAAGCCATATAGCAAGTGGCTCTCGGGCAAAGGGAGCGAAGGTCCATTTAATCTTGGGGGGTTACCAAATTTGGTAACCCCAACTTGTGCCTGTTTTGGGGCTCCCTGCCCACGACAATCATGGGGCCTGTGCCCCCCACCCCATGGGAGATTCCCCATTGTCGGGTAAAGGCTCATATCCTAACCTTGATTTCAATCAGGTGGATATAACCCTCTACCTGCGTCGACTCCGAGGAGCACAGGCGTTTAGCCCGCCCCAGTACCTCGATTGCGATTGGGAGCCCGATTCTAAGGCACGGCGGCGTGGCAATGTCTGATCTTTCAAATCTGGCGGCAACCGATGTCCCGAAAGGGAAGGCACAAGAGCACGAAGGGATCGTGGCAGAGTTTTTCCATGCCGCCGCCTATGCAGCGCTGCAGGAACCGGTCAAAGGAGTAAGCCAACTCATCGACCACGTCGTCGGCACAAGCCTGGAACGCAAGTCTACGTTTATGTCCAAGCCAGAAGGCGGCAGTGGCACAGGGGATTGGATGGCGCAACAGTTAGGCGGAGCAGCTGGAATGCTCTTGCCTTTCATGCTGGTCAAAGGCGGCGTCAAAGGGGTGCTGGGAGAGTCGATCAAAGGCACGGAAACAGCTGCCACTCTGGGAATGTCTCTAAAAGAGGCGGGGTTGACTGGTTTCGCCTATGATTGCCTGCTCAAACCCACTGACGCCAACGCCAGCAACAACTTCTGGGTCGCTCGCGGCTTGAGCGGGGTGGCAGGCGCCGCTACATTTATGACTTTGACCGCTTCGGCTTACGGGCTGGGCAAACTAAGCAACGCCGCCGAATCGCGCGGCACCTTCGGCACGATCGGCGCTTCCACCGTAGTGCCGTTGTTGAGAAATCCGATCTCGGCTGGAATTTTGTCAGGTGTGCCCGCAGGTCTGGTCTCAGCCGAAGGCGGGTCTTTAGCCAACAACAACAAATTCGCCGGCGCTCAGGAGATTGGACAATCAATTGCCGGAATGGCTTTCGTCGGTGGCGTATTTGGTGCCAACGAAGTCGTTAAGGCTAAATACACTAATGGACAATCGATTCCTAGATTTGTTGGCGGCAAGATAACTGACGCCTGGAAGTCAGCCGGTGAAGGACCGCCTGTACTCGCTGGTGGGGACATAGTCACACCCCAGGGCACCAGATTTAGTGTCAAACCTGCTGCTGTACCTCGCGTTTATCGTAATGCACGGACAGAGGTGTCTGAGAGCAGTCGTCCGACGGGTTCCGACCTTTCCATCTTTGAGAATGCGAAAGTTCAAGAAATATTCAAACGCCCGCTGACTACGCAAATAATACCCAAGTACATGGAGGATTACATCGCCCTCAAGTCTATGCCAGAAGCAACCGGACCCTCCGCACCAGGTGATGATGGCATAACCATAACGCCCTGGAGCCAAGGGAAGATCTGGAGCTACCCAAATGGAACCAAGCTTCTTCTCAATGAGGAGAGTTTAAAGGGTCTTGCTTATGACCAGCGCGGACGACTGACAAGTTCGTTCGTGACTGATGTTAGCGGCCAAACCACACGGCAGACCTATGTATATGGAGTCGACGATCAACTGGTGGCGGCTGTTGGCCATGGTTTTGCCTGGGTTCGCGGTGAAGATGGTTGGTCGACAGTCAAACTGAATGCCAAGCGTGTGGAGTTGAAAGAGGCTCCGGAAACGGTTGTGGCGGTCAGTGCAACTGGCGATCTCCTCCTGGGCAATCCCTCCCGTGCAAAGGTTTGGTCTCCTGAAGGCAGACATTCGTACCTTGACCCCGATGGTAACCAGACTTTGATTAACGCCTCCCTCTCGTACGAGCAAACCCAAGCGGCCCAGTTGGCGAAGATCAATGTTGCCGATTCTGCAGGCACCGATCTTGCCGATACAGTTAAACATTTCAACAAGTTAAGCGGTAGGAAGTCTATCGATCAACGCCAAAGCGCTGTGCTCCTGGGTGAATTCAATCGCTTGCTGGAAACTGGAGAAGTAAATCAAGCGGCAAACTTATTGAAATCAACCAACGAGCTGCTGGACTCAGTAGATGCCGATGAGATCACTTCCCTGACGACGGTGCGCACCGCAGGCGGTGGCCCGGTGGCCACACTTGAATTACGCCATCCTGTCAGTGGATTCGAAGCCAAGTTCAGCACAGACGGTGTTGCGCGCTACTATCAAGATGATGTCATTCGTAGTGAGTTCGCAGATGGCTCGAGCACCGTCGCCCGCTCTTTTGATTATCGTCCGGGCGATTCCGCCACCCAATTTATCAGCCCTCAAGCTCTCCTCACGAAGGTCGAATTCAAGTCAGGCGTTGGATCTTCAGTGCGCCACTATGCCTATGACGATAATGGAAATATTACCGGTTCGACAGAGACAAACAGCCTTGGCACCACAACCACACTGACAAAACAACAAGATGATTGGTTGATGCAAATAAGGCGCAAGGATGGCTCAATCACCGAACATAGATTCCAGTCTGCTAGTCTTGAAGACATCACCGGCGGCCAAGTCGCCAGCACCGATAACACGCGAGTAACGTTTTACATTGACGGCGATCGAGAGTGGTTCACGCCTGATCATCGAGTGCAGATGGAGCGAGTCAACGGCAGAGTCGATTTCGTTTCGGCAGATATCGATTTCGAGCGGGATCTGATGCGACATAGCGTTGACCAGATGTTCTCGAAAGACGCGAATGTTCCGAAACGATTGCAAGCTCCAAGAAAGGAGCGATTTCTAGACTTAGCGGAGCAGTTCGAAGTCTATGCAGCGCAACGAGGACTCTCGACGCAAACAGTGGCTCTGACACTGGCACAGGTCAATCGAATTCTAAATGAACCATCGCCAGTTTGGTCGGAAACACAAAGGGCCAACATCGCCGAGTTGGTCTTGACCCATGCGGCCATGCCCGGTGCAGTTTCACAAGGAAACAACAACACTTGCGTGACAGCTGCGCTTGAGCACAGGCTTTATGCTCTTGCTCCCGACAAGATTGCTCAACTGGTCGCCGACGTCTCGCGCGATGGCTCATACACGATGGCTAACGGCGTAAAGATAGATGGTCGTGAAATTCCCAACGGACTTAAACCTGACAGAGAGTCGCGCCGGAACTTTAGCCAGCAAAGCCTGGCTGAAGGACAAAGAGCCATAGATGGCATGAGAGACTTCGCCAGTCAGATCGCGCAGTCAATTTTTACCAACTCCAGATGGTCCGAAACGTCTGTCTATGTCGCCCACGACACGCTGGTAAACGACAACATCGCCTTTGTTCATTTCAATGATGGCGAGAAGGGAATGATCTTTATGCAGCCGCAAAATCTTGTTTCCGCAAACGAGACAGAGCCGGGCCTGCTCAAGGTGTACAGCGAAGGCGGTGAATTGTTGGGGAAAATAGATCCATTGCGGATGGAACCAATAGTTGACGCTAGTGAGCAGTGGGTGCAGAGTCTTTTACCTGGAGAGACAGGTTACGATGGAGGCGGCAAGCCGATAGTGAGCCGGACAAAGCCAGGTGACATCAGCTTTGCGCCCACTGAGTCGAGGAGCAATAGTCTTAGTCGTCTGGTCCTGAACTTGAACGGCAAAGTCATCCCTTTGCGTGAGGCAGACAGGCGACTTCTGGACAGCCCGCAAATGAGCTCATTTCAGGCTCCGGCGATTTATGCCAATGTGACGGGACTTCCGACCACCAACGCCTTTGTACTGGATGAGGCGTTTGTGAAAAGTCCCTATCAGTTAGGAAAGCGCTTACTCAAGTTGGAGCAAGAGAACCAGCTGCCCGCCCTGTTAGTTGTGAACGTAGGCAGTAGGTTGATTGGTCAGCCCGGCACTGGTTGGCACGCCCTCGATGTCTATAACTTCGATAAGAAAACTGGATTGGTTCCTTACACGAATCAATGGAGTTCCGAACATGATCGAATGGATGGTGTGCCGCTGGCTGATCTTTTCCAGGCCATGCAACCAGTGGGGCGGTCTGTTGTTGGAGATGCTTCAGGAGCCCCGGCTACAAGGCCGTTGCCACTTCCTTCCTGGCTCCGATTGTGAATGAGTAATCAAGCATGTAATCAACGTCTACGACTATGACCCAGCCACAGACCTGTTGCGCTTCTCCAATCAGTGGGAGCGAGCCAGCGACCGCATGGACAAAGGAGTTCCCCTCGTTGTCGGAACGGGAGCCACTGTCGTTGTCGAAGCCGGAGTCGGAATCGAAGCTGAAGTCGGAATCGGCGCAGCGCCTGCCAATCCTTCGCTAAATGGTTTGACGTCGATAAACGCGGGCTTGATCACCATCTTGCCTGACTTGTCGATAAAGCCCCACTTGCCGTCGAGACTCACAGCAGCCAGCCCCTCGGCAAAAGCCAGTGTTGCTTCGTATTGGGGGGCAATGACAATGGCACCAGATTTGTCGGCAAATCCAAATTTCCCATTTTTGTCTTTCACTCGAATCAGTCCTTCGGTGCAAGAAGCAATGGGCTGGAGGCTCAGATTGATGCTCTTGCCACTGGCATCGATGCATTCATAGACATCTCCCTCCTTATCTCTACACACAACGGCAATGCCATCGGAAAATGGCATTGCGTAGGAAAAAGATCCATCGAAGGCTGCCTTTCCACTTTTGTCGATGTAGACCCAGAGACCATCTGTTACCACGGCTGCTCGGTTCTCGCAGAAGTCTGTAGCTGCCAGATATTGAGGTTTGATGACAAAGGATCCTGTGGGATCGATGTAACCCCAGCGATCGTCTTTGCGTGCGGCTGCCAGACCATTCGAGAATCCCATGGCTGATTCGAATGGTCCGGCAATCACCAGTTTGCCTGACTTATCGATGAAGCCCCAGGTGGAATGGCCGATCTCTGCACCGTAGCAAACCTGTGCCAGTCCTTCAGAAAAGTCTCCGGCTGCTTGATATTTCGGGGCAATTACAAACTTTCCAGAGTTGTCCACATAGCCGCAACCTTCCGGTTGAAAAGTAAGCGCCAGCCCTTGCTTAAATGGGCGAGGAGTCACTGTTACCGGGCCCTTAGTGTCGCGTTCGAACAGGAGCTTGCCCTCAGGATCGATGTATTGAAACGTCCTGTGGGCTCTGACCAGGGCTGCCTTTTCGGAAAACTGACCAGCAAAGTTGTAGGTCGGATTGATGGAGAAGTGACCTGATTTATCAATAAAACCATAAAGTGGTTGCTTCATAAGACCCTTCTCCAACCAGGCTTGCTGGGCTACAGGATCTCCGGAGAACATGTCACCATTCGCCAATGCGGCTGATGAGCAGGCTGCTACGGGCAAAAACGCAAGCCAAACTGCTGCGAGGATTAGCTGAAATCTATGCATTCTTGTATCATCCTTCCATCATCCTTCCATCATCCTTCCATCTTGTCCTGGATAACTGTAGCGGAATGAATAGGGTTAGGGATCGATTTTATCTGCCGCAGGGAATTAAATTGCAACCATCGGCGGTGGCGCAAACTAATGAGCTTCCGTGACCTCGTAACCTGTCGATGGAAAAGTTCAAGCGATGTGTGGATCTCGCTCGGCCTGATGATCGATTCTTCCACCTTGCTCGGTACTGGCTCTTAGCGAGCTGTCGGCAAACTGCTGGCGCATCCCATCACGCATCCCATCAGAGGGTCCAGGGCGTCCTGCAGTGGTGCGAGCGTCAGCACTCTCTCCACAGTCCAGAGACGCATGTTCTTGTGCTTGCCCTGAACGGCTTTTGTCTTCGATACCTTTTTCTTTGGCCAGTTCGTGAGTTCTGGCGGCCACTTCGTCTGGGCTGGGTTGCTTGTCCTGGAACTCCTTGCGCAGCTCCTTTTGTAGGGTCAGGCTATTTTGGATCTCTTCTTCTGTGACCCGACCTTTAGTCTCATCCTTAAGCACTTGCCCAAGCTGCTGCACTACCTGGTCTGGGTGTTGCTTCGCCAGATCGGCGTCTGAAATATCAGGATTAGCCTGTTTGAGCTTTTGCCAGCTTGCTCTTTCTGCCTTTTGAGTGGCAAAGGCGCCTTCCACCTCGTCTCTGGTCGCATAGCCAAGATTGACGATGACATCGCCTATTCTTGTTCCGGGAACATCGGCTGGCGCCTTTGCCGAAGGCGGTGTGGCTGCTGGTTCTACCACTCGTAGAAGCCTCCGTCAGGCTGTTGGTAATGCGGATTTCAGACAATTTAACACCGTAATAAGACTCGATGTCAAGCTTGCCGATTGGTTGTCCCTTACAATAACTTGGTGTGCTCGCGGGAAGAAAGTTGCGATTATTCTGGCTTCTTAGTCTCATTCTTGTTTTTGCCTTTAATTTATCGGCTCTGGCGTCAACGTCGCCTGAAGAGTTTGGCAAAGCCGTGAATTTATACAATCAAAAGCACTATGCCGAGGCAGCAGCAGCCTTCGAAGCGATTATTGCCAAAGATCCCAACAATGCCAATGCTTCTTATTACGCCGGATTGAGCTATCAAGCAAATGGAAAAATGAGCCGCGCCACTTTGATGTATGAGCGCACCGTCAAGTATTTTCCAAACACTGAGGCTGGGCGACTGGCTGCCGCTTTAGTGCACCCAGCATCGAGTGTCTCTTCCACTTCCAGTCACTCCTCCGCCTTACCATCCTCCTCTTCAGCGGAGTCTGCGCATCCAGCAGACATTGGCGGTCCTGCTTCAGATGTAGCCTCGCTGCCGGAGCGCGATGACATTACTTTTACCAACGAGCAAAACGCCATTGTTGTAAAGGTTGAGATAAATGGTAAATCCATACCCATGGTCCTGGACACTGGCGCGCCCACAGTTTTCGTGGGCAAGAACCAATTGGAGCAATATGGAATAAATTTGCCCACCAACGGCCCTGCCAACATGTACGGTGGCGGAGCAACCAACGCCAGCACCATTGCAGAATGGATTGTACCCGCGGAAGTGAGAATGGGGCATATTGTGCGTAAGAATTTTCCGATTGTCGTGGCAGAAAGCAATTCGGCCGCACCGCTGATTGGTCAAACTTTTCTGCGCGATTTCGAATCAACTTTTGATTATGGAGCGCATCGAGTCTTCCTTACAAAGAAGGTGTTTACCGGCAAAAGCACCGGCGCCAAAACCGCTGGAGCTGTGCCATTCGAGTGGTACCAGCACGACAAAACGAAGATGCTGCTGAAAGCCGAGTTCAACGGCAGGTCGTGTGATGTGTGTTTTGACACAGGCAATTCAGCCTCAGCGGTAGTGATGAATCGCGCCACTGCCGATCAGTTGATGATTACGGTGCCGCCTGACGCTACTCAGCGCGTGCACATCGGAGTCAGCGGATCAGGCAGTGTCCTTGTCTTTCCCATTGGCCACATCAGGCTGGGGCCGATCGATAAATCCAACATCGACATAGCGGTGAACGATGGACCAGCGCCATCGCTGCCACTGCTTGGTCAGGACTTTTTCAAGGATTATCAATTCACAATCGACTACGAGAGCAAAACGATCAAGTTTCTCCATCGGTGAGATGGACTACTTTTTCTGCGCCCGAGCCCAAGAATCTTTCAGCGTGACGATGCGGTTGAACACAGGCGCACCGGGGGTGGTGTCTTTCACATCGGCGACAAAATATCCCTGCCGCTCAAACTGGAAGCGCTCGCCGGGCTTTGCCTCAGCCAGGCTTCTCTCCAGTTTGCAGCCGTTCAGCACTTGCAGTGCGCTGGCATTGATGGCGCTGAGAAACTCGCTATCTTTGCCCGTTGGAGGCGCTTCTTGAGAAAGTAGCCGGTCGTACAAGCGCACTTGCGCCTCGACTGCATGCCGCGCGCTCACCCAGTGGATGGTGCCTTTGATTTTCCGTCCCACAGGGTTATCGCCAGGTTTGACTTCCTTGTCGTAGGTGCAGCGCACTTCGATCACCTTGCCGCTGGCGTCTTTGACCACATCTGTGCAGGTGATGCAGTAGGCGTAACGCAGTCGCACTTCTTTGCCGGGTGCCAGGCGGAAGTAATCCTTCGGCGCTTCAAGCATGAAATCATCTTGCTCGATGTAAACCTCTCGGCAAAAGGGCACCTTTCGCGAGCCTTCTTTTGGCACATCATGCGGCCAATAGGAGGCGTCAAGTTCTTCCACGTCTGTTTCCGGATAATTCTCTATCACCACCTTTAGTGGCTTCAACACAGCCAGCACCCGCGGTGCTTTCTGGTTGAGATCATCACGAACGCAAAATTCCAACTGAGCCATGTCCACAGTGCTGTTTGCTTTTGCTACTCCGACACTGGCGCAAAAAGCGCGAATGGCCTCGGCTGTGTATCCACGACGCCGCATTCCTGCAATCGTGGGCAGCCTTGGATCATCCCAACCACTCACATGTTTTCCTTCCACCAACTCCAACAGCCGGCGTTTGCTCATCACTGTGTAATTCAAGTTCAGCCGAGCAAACTCATACTGATGTGGACGGCTGGGAAACTTCGCATACTCAATGAGATTGTCGATCATCCAATCGTACAATTCGCGATTGTTCTCAAACTCCAGAGTGCAGATACTGTGTGTGATGCCCTCAATTGCATCCGAAATCGGATGCGCGTAATCATACATCGGATAAATGCACCACGTGTCGCCCGTCATATGGTGCGCGGTGTGGCGGATGCGATAGAGCAGCGGATCGCGCATCTTCATGTTGGGGTTGGCCATGTCGATCATGGCCCGCAAGACATGCTCGCCTTCTTTGAACTCCCCTTGGCGCATGCGGCGGAACAAATCCATGTTCTCCTCGATGCTGCGCTCGCGATAGGGGCTGTTCTTGCCAGGTGTTGTGACATTGCCGCGATACAGTTTTATGTCGGCATCACTGAGGCTGCACACGTAAGCCTTTCCCGCCGTAATCAGATGCTCACCATACTCGTACATCTTTTCAAAGTAATCGCTGGCGTGATACAACGCGTCCCATTCAAAACCAAGCCAGCGCACATCATCTTGAATGCCGTCTTCATATAGCGTGTCTTCTTTGGCGGGATCGGTGTCGTCAAACCGCAAGTGGCAACGCGTGCCGCTGCCCGGCAGTTTTTCGCGGTACTCGAGAGCGAGCCCAAAGTTCAGGCAGATGGACTTGGCATGACCGATGTGCAGAAAGCCGTTGGGCTCTGGTGGAAAGCGCGTAATCACTTTCTCATGGCGCTTTGCTTCCAGGTCATCGTTGATGATGTCTCTGATAAAATCGCCGGGTTTTGCCACTGCTGGTGCTGGTGCGGATGAATTCACGGATGACTGCCTTTTCATTGTTCTGGGTGAGTAGGATATTTTACAACTATGCTACGCCTGCCCTGGTCTTGGCTATTTGCCCAATTATTGCTCGGGCAGTTTCTCAAGAAGATTATCAACTGGCTCGCTGGCGACACCTTGGACCCGTTGACAATAATGGGCTAAATTAGCTATATTGGTTGTATTGGGTAAATCAGCCAAGGAAGTTTACTGCTGTCGTTATGAAAAAAGTCACGGCCACTCAGCTCAAGAACAATAGTGGAGAGTGCCTAGAATTGTCACTCCAGGAGCCGATTCAAATTGAGAAAAGCGGCCGCACTGTTGCTGTTCTGCTCAATGTCAACGAGTATGAACGCTTGGTCAGTCTGGAAAACGAATATTGGCTAGCTCGTGCGCTAGAGGCTGAAAAATCTGGTTACCTGGGTGTGGATAATTCAACCGACCTGCTGAAGAAGTTGATGAATGCTCCTGATTAACTATTCAAATGAAGCGGCTAAGTTTCTTCTTGATCTGGAAGCGAAGCAACACAAGCAGGTAAATACTAAGATAATCGGACTGGCAAAAGACCCACGTCCAGCCGATTCCATTGATATGAATAAAGGCAATTTCTTTCGAGCAGATATCGGCGAGTTTAGGATCATCTATCGTTTTGACAAAGCAATATTGAACGTGACCATTATTGGAAAAAGAAATGATGGTTCTGCTTACAAGAAGCTTGATCGCAAGTAGTTAGCTCGTTCAAAAACCGTACGCCGAGGATCATGATCTCTTTAATGTTTCGATCAAGTTCTTAGTCAGCGCCCGAAAGTATGAAAAAGATCATGTTGTCGGCATTGTGAGCAAGAACGCGGCCAGGCGCTATCAAACTTGTATCGCAGCCGACACATCGCCAAACAAAAAAGTGCAAGATTGTCCCACTCCCGCGGACAATTAGTGGAATGAGTGGCCGTTTTCAGCGGAATAACCAGTAACCAGATTACTCCAGGCGTGATCCATATCCAGGAATTATTGAATGAACAAGCAAAAAAACAAATTGTGGTTGGCAGCATGCTTATTAGTAAGTGCTAGTTGCGGTTGCCTACCAAACGGCACAATTTCGCTTATGCAAAATTGCGCTGCGCAGCAGGCTGGACAAGGCGAACAAATTGCTGATGCCAAACAAGAGAAGATAGCGTCGACGCAGGAGGGAAGGAACATGCCGATTTACGATTTTAAGGCCAGAGCTCTCGACGGCAGTGACATCAATTTCAACAACTACAAAGGAGATGTCTTGCTGATCGTAAACACAGCAAGCAAATGCGGCTACACGCCTCAATACACCGGATTGGAAGAGCTAAACAAAAAGTACGCGGAAAAGGGACTGAAAGTTCTGGGTTTTCCGTGCAACCAATTTGGCCAGCAAGAACCAGGCAACAGCAGTGAAATAGGCACATTCTGCAAACACAATTATGGCGTTGATTTCCAAATGTTCGAAAAAATCGACGTCAACGGAAATGAAGCACATCCCTTGTATAAGTATTTGACTTCAAATGGTGGCGGCAGCCATCCTATAAAATGGAACTTCACTAAGTTTTTGGTCAACCGAGACGGCAGCATCGTAAAGCGCTACGAGCCAGATACCAAACCTGCAGACATCGCTGCTGATATCGAAAAGCAGCTTTAAGCCAATCATTCGCTCTTTCCTTGCGGTTAGCGATTTTTTGCCAGTTCTGCCAGTGCCAATGCGGCCCGCATGCGGACCTCCGGCGCGCGATCGTGCAGGGCTCGCTTCAGCGCCGGCTGCGCCGGGCCGCCATATTGTCCAGTCCATCCAAGAGCAGTGACGCTATAGGAGCGCACGAGTTCGCAGCGATCGTTCTCAGCTGCCTTGATCAGCGCCGGTACCCCAGCACTTGCAGCCGGTCCGATTTCACCCAACGAGCTGGCGCTTTCTTTGCGCAGGAGCTCAGAGGGATCGTTCTCAAGCGATCTGATCAGCGCAGGTACGGCAGCAGCTTTGAATTGCATACAGATCGCTATGCGAGCCGCATAA
>Ga0182024_10007136_pt1 | contig 24186 bp, 21 predicted proteins | sample P32metaG_FD_120480 | JGI IMG/M metagenome (GOLD analysis project Ga0182024, IMG submission 120480) | Permafrost microbial communities from Stordalen Mire, Sweden - P3-2 metaG (Illumina Assembly) | ecosystem: Environmental > Terrestrial > Soil > Wetlands > Permafrost | place: Sweden: Stordalen...
CGAGCGCGAATACCTCTATTCCAACAATCAACGCGCGGCGACGCTCTGGTATCACGACCATCGCATGGACTTCACGGGTCCGCAGATCTGGCGAGGATTGGCCGGATTTTATATCCTGCGCGACGCCGAGGAAGAACGCCTGCCGCTTCCGCGCGGCGACAAGGAGATCACCCTTCTGATTTGCGACCGGTCGTTTGAAGCGGATGGATCGTTGCGGTATCCGGCGCTCGATGCATCCTTGCGCGATACGCCGGGCGTGTCTGCGCAGTACATGGGCGGTGTGCTGGGCGACGTGATCCTGGTGAATGGCGCGCCGTGGCCGCGGCTCGAGGTCGCCAACGTGAGGTATCGTTTTCGCATCTTGAACGCATCGAATGCGCGCCGCTATGAGTTAGGCCTGGATCCTTCGCCGCGCGGCGCAGCTCCGTTCGTGCAGATCGGCAGCGATGGAGGGTTGCTCGCCGCGCCCATCACGCACCGCACGATAAGGATCGCGCCCTCCGAGCGATTCGACATCGTAATCGATTTTTCAAAATTTCCGCTGGGATCGAAAGTCGCGCTGGTCAATCATGCTGGAGACGGGCAGGCCGGGGATGGAAATACCGGCCTGATCATGCGATTCGACGTAGCCCGCAGCGAGCGCGACGAGAGCAACGTTCCGGCAAAGCTGGCCGATCCTTTGTTCGCGAAACCGGAGGAGGCAGTGGTCACTCGCGTTTTCGATTTCAGTTACCAGCGCGCGAGCCATAGCTGGAGGATCAACGGCAAACCCTACGATCCTGACCGGATGGACGCTCGTCCGGCGCTCGACACGACGGAAATCTGGACGCTTCAAACCGATTTCAACCATCCGCTCCATCTTCATCTGGTGCATTTCCAGGTGCTCGCGCACAGCGGCAGGCCCGGTCCGTATGACGCGGGTTGGAAGGACACCATCGATTTGGGTCCGGGGCAATCAGCGAACCTTTTGATTCGATTTGCGGGTTATCGCGGGCGCTACGTTTTTCATTGTCATAACCTCGAGCACGAGGACATGAGCATGATGGGAAATTTCGAGGTGGTCTGAAGATGCGGGCCACCCATCCATCGGTGAATCGCGGCGCGAATGCGGTGCATCGCTGTGCGATTCTCCTGGTGATACTCGCGCTGGCCGTCATTATTACCGGAGCTTTCAGTACGAGCGCCGAAATCGCCGCGCGCCAATCGCATGCTCCAGCTTCCGTAGCGATCGATGAAATTCTTCATCGGGCACTCGGGATCGCGCTGATCGTTTTCACGCTCGGCATCGGAATCTGGCTATTGCTTACGCCGGCGTCCGGCTGGTTGCGAGCCTTGGCTTGGATCGGATTCGCGATGCTCGGAATGGACGCAGCGCTGGGATGGGCGACGGCTCCGCTCCCGCCCGCGATCGGAGTCTTTCACGCCTTGCTGGCCCACCTTTTTCTTGCGCTGATGGTCGTCGTCGCAGTGGGCACTTCTTCGGGCTGGAATCGCGAGCCGGTGATTGTCGACGGCAGCGAGCGCCCGCTCCTCCGGCCTGCCGCGGCCGCAACTCCTCCTGTGGTATTTCTCCAGATCGCGCTCGGCGCGGCGTATCGACATGATGTGACCGGCGTCATGCCTCACATTGCAGTCGCGATGGGCGTGGCATTTCTGGCGTTGATCGTCTGCTCCGTGGTGCTCCAAAATTTTCCTGAACCGAAATCCATGCGCCGCGCTGCCGTGGCACTCATCGCGATCGTTCTGACCCAAGTGTGCCTGGGAATCGCGGCGTTCGTGATGCTGCTGCTGAACTTCACCGCTTCACTGGTCTTCGTACCGGTGACGGTCGGACACGTGACGGTTGGTGCGGCGACTCTTGCGGCCAGTGTGGTCATGGCGATCGAAGTCCGGCGCCATGTCAGCAATGAGGTTCCCGGATCTGGCGATCAGCGGGTGGCGTAAACCGGTGCGAGCTCCGGCGGAACGTCGTAGTAAGCGATCGACCGGCCGGCGCTGACCAGGCCAATCCACAGAAACAGCGAAATACACGCCGCTACCTTGGCGATGCGCGGAACTTTCGGAGCAAGATCGAGCGCGGCGGTATTTCCATATACGCTGCGGTGAAACACCAACGCGTGCACGCCCACCAGCATCAAGAATGTCATCTTGGTCCAGTAAAACGGATTGTAGTAGTACAGCTCCGCTTTCGCCGCCACCAGCATCAGGCCGCAGCCCACCACCATGACGAAGCCGATCTGCTTCCAGATGCGAAGTTGCTCCACCACGTCGGTGATCGAGGAACTGCGCATCGCCCAACCAAGCAGACGCATGTCGGTGAGCGCGACCATTCCTCCAAATAGCGCCATTCCTGTAAGATGGCCGCTCAGAACGATCGGATATGCCAGCTCCGACTCGCGGAACGCCGTTATGAAATCCGTGGACTGAACCCAGCGAAAAATTTCGAGGACCGACATGTTTTCTCCTGCCTATACAAACGCAATAAAAAGGCCGCTTGCGACCACGGAAACCCACAGCGCCACCGACAGGACTCCGACCAACGCGCCGACGCCCGGTGAAGGATCGGAAAACGCGACTTTTCGATGGACCGTGTATTGGTAGAGCAGGGCGATCACCAGCGCGCCCATTTTGAATCTGAAGGCGCGATTATTGAGGTACATGTTCGGGTCCGATGACCAGATCAGCGGGCCTGACATCAGCACCGCGGCGAACCCGCCTAAGGTCCAGGGCGCCAGGTCCTTGGCCCATTGCGACGATAACCGGCGCATCAGCCCCACACCGATCAGGCGCAGGTCCACCATGAAAATGGTTCCGATGGCGACCGCGAAACCCACGATGTGAATGATCTCGAGCAGCGGGAAGGACCATTCGTTATTGTTGAGAGGGTTCGTCGCCGGATCGTACGGAATCTGAATCTGCAACATGCCAAATCGCCTTTCAAAAGGGAGGCGCGCCAAATTGGGGATCCTCCGGATCTGGGGATCCTGCGGATCGCCAGTTTGCGTCCCTTGCGATTCTACAGCAACGGCGATACGGCCGAATGCCGCCGGTGAAGAAATGGCCGAAAGATAACCAGCCTGATATTGAGAAAGCGGTTCAATTGGCACGCGTGCTTTCGAGCGACCGCTCAATCGCGATCCGCACGAGCTGGCCGCGCGTTCGCACGCCGGTCTTGTCGAACAACTGTTGGAGCGTCGCCTTGACCGAGCTGAGCGACGCGCCGACGTGGTGCGCGATCTCCTTGTTGGTGAGCCCTTCGAGAACGCAACGAAGCACCTGCTGCTCCCTCGGCGTCAATCCGGGCGCGTGTTTCGCGCTGGATTGACCGGCGGCCGGAACAACCGCGCGTTGATCGTTCCACACGCCGCCCGCAAATACCGCGCGAATGGCCTGTAGGAGCGACGCCGGCGAGCTGTGTTTCAAGGCAATGCCTGCAATCCCCAGTTTCCAGGCGAGCTCGCACTGCATTTCGTTCATTCCCGCGGTGACCATCAGGATCTTGCCGCGATACCCGGCTGCGCTTGCGGCGGAGATAAATCGAGTGCCGGTATCGTCCTCGAGCTCATAATCCAGCAGCACGATGTCGACCGGCGAATGAGCCAGAACGGCGAGCGCCTCCGCGGGCGTTCCGCATTGCGCGACCATCTCGAAATCCGGCTCGGTTCCGAGCAGCCGGCTCAATCCTTCGCGGAACAGCACGTGGTCGTCAAGAAGCAGCAATCGTATGGGCTGCATGATTCAGGAGTGCGACTTTCTCCTCCACCGGATCAGGCACCGCCGCCGCGAGCTCGATGACGAAGCAACACCCGGGTTGAGAGGCATCGTGCCGGAGGTCGCCGCGAAACGACCGCATGAACGCGCGCGACAGGTACAATCCAAGTCCGGTCGCATCGGCGCCTTTCTGCAAGGGTTGAAACAGCGTTTGTCCCGGCGGAATGCCCGGGCCGCTATCGGAAACGCGGATGGAGACGCCGTCGCGCCGGGCCGCGATGGAGATGGAGATGATTTTTTCAGGCGCGGATTCGAGCGCGCGCTGGCTGTTCTTGGTGAGATTGAGGAGGACTTGCAGAAGACTGTGTCGATCGGCCTCAACCAGGGGCAATTCTTCAGGCAGATCCCAGCGCAGCTCGATGCCGGATTCCTCGCAGCATGGCAAAAGCACGATCCGCAAATCGGTGAGCACGTCATTCAGATCGAGGCCGAGCAGATCGAGGCCGAGATCGACGCGAGTGGCGCCCGAAGCGCCGGCGCCGCGGCTCGTACTTTGCTTGAGCTCGAGCGACGCGATCTTTGAAAGCGTCTCGACCAGGGAACCCAGCGCTTCGAAATCCTGATTGCCGCGGAGGGCTCCCTGGCGCGCCAGGTTTTCATGCATGACGCCGATGGCGCCGCACACGTTCCGGACCTCGTGCGAAACGGCGGCGACCAGAATTCGCGATCCGGCGAGAAGCTGCTGAAGGCTGGCCTCCTCACGCTCGCGCAAGTGCTCCGACGCATCGATCAGCAGGGCCGCCAGGCGCGGGCCGGCGGGCGTGGCGTAGGTCGAGAAAAATACGTCGGCGAGAAAAACTTCGCCGCTTTCGCGCAGGCCGCGAGTCTGCATCTGCGTGCGAAAGATTTTGTCGGTTTCCGCGATCGAAGGCACCGATCCCAGCGCGGCGACGTAGCGCGTGATCCTTCTGCCCGGGAGCGAGCCCTCCGGCACTCCGAAGAGGCGATGCGCCGCCGGATTTGCGAGCAGAATTTCGCCGTCGGCCGTCATCGTGAGCACCGCGGCCGCGCTGCTCTGAATCAGAAATTCCAATTGCTCCTCGGCGGCACGCCTCGCGAGCATTTCCCTCCCGGCGCGCGCCAGGCTCTCCACTTCGCGGCGATAGGCGTTGGTTACCGCGCGCGATAGGAGACCCGCCGTCAGAAGCGTCGTGAAAATCAGGAGGTTTCGCGGGATCTGCATATCCACGGGAAAAGGATCGAGCCGATCCGAAAGGAACGTGCAAAGCGCCGCCGCGAGCACGAGCCGGGGCCATCCCCAAATCGTGCCGAGCAGCACCAGCGGAAACATGTAAAGGAAGCCGAGCGTGGCCTCGAACACGATCTTCCAATCGGTGATGGCGATGGCTGCGATGAGCAGAGCCGCTACGAGCAATACGGTGGTGGGGCGACGCTGCAATATGCCGCGGATCATCAGTTTCAACTCCAATCCTACAGGAGGCCGCGTTGTCCACGCCGCGATGCTTACGCGTTCAGCGCCGCCTTCACGCGATCCGGAGTGAAGGGAACCTGTCGCAAACGAACTCCGGTCGCGTCGAAACACGCATTCCCGATCGCGGCGGCAACCAGCGTGATGGAGGTTTCGCCAGCGCCCGTGGCGGCCTCATCCGGACGATTGACCAGCACGCTCTCGATCTTGGGTACTTCGAAACCCAACGGCAGCGTCCGGTAGGTTCGCCAATCGAACGACGTGATTTTCTGCTGGTCCCAGGTGACCTCTTCAAGCAGCGCGCGGCTCATGCCTTGCAGCGCGCCGCCTTCGATCTGATTTCTGAGACCGTCCGGATTCGAGACCGGCCCGCAATCGATACTCACCACCATGCGTTTCACGGCGATGACTCCGGTGTCGCGATGGACCTCGAGCTCGAGCACCATCGCCGAGTATCCGTTATTCCCTTCATAGGCGACGCAGGCGATGCCGCGGCCCGAAACCACGCCCGATGGCGAAATGCCGCGCTGGGGCGACGGCCGCGCTTCCCAATTCGCAGCTTTGGCCGCCGCGCGAACCACCTCGATCAATCGCGGATGGCTCAGGTGGCGCAGGCGATACTCGAGCGGATCGGCTTTGGCGCGCGATGCCAACTCGTCCATGAAGGATTCGTGCGCGAAGGTGTTTTGCAGCCGCGACGGCGATCGCAGTGGGCCCGTAAAAAAGGATGACCGGACGTTGTGCACCAGCACTCGCCCGTTCTCGATCGTCCCGGTGCCGCGAGTTACACCATCGACCCGCGCCGCGAAATACGACGGAATCGCGTTGCTGCCGTTGTTGAATCCGGTGGGTTCGGGCGCAGGCGAGCGTGGAGTGAACGGCTCAGCCGGAAAGGCCGCCAGCGCTCCGGTGATGACGTTGCCAGGCGTCCCCGGCCCCGGCCGGTTTCCCAGAGCCGGAGTCCACGATTCGCTGTCCCACGCGACGATATTGCCCCGCGCGTCGACGGCCGCGCGCTCATCGATCACGTACGCGTTGCCGAAATTCTCCCACGCCATCTCGTCCTTTCGCGATAGTTGCACGCGGACCGGTTTGCCCACGGCTTGAGAAAGCAGCGCGGCATCGTAGGTCACTGTATCCGCGCCGTTCAATCCATAACAGCCCGAGCCGCGGCGGTAAATCACGCGCAAATTCTCCGGCTTCAGTCCGAGCACCATGGCCGCGGTATTTTTCTGATACCAGACCGCCTGCGTCGACGAGTAGATGGTCGCCCGGTCGCCCTGAACGTCGGCGACCGCGCAGGAGCTGCCCATCGATCCGTGCATCTGATAGGGATAGCGGTAGGTCGCCTTCAGGGGCGTGGCGGATGGCGCGAGTCTTTCTTCCACATCTTTCGAATTCGCGAGCAGTGTATCGCGGGTGGGCGTCAGGTTACGCAGATAGTCGTAGAAATTCGCGTGGCTAGGAAGCGCAGGGCCGGGAGTCCAGGCGACCTTGAGCCGGCCGGCCGCGAGAATCGCCTGCCACTGCTTTTGAGCGACCACGCCGATGAAGTTTTTCCTGACGACCACCTTCACGACGCCGGCTATGTCACTGACGGAACTTTCGTCGACGCTCGCGACGGTGGCTCCGACCGACGGCGGCCGCACCACTCGTCCGTGCAGCATGCCGGGCAAACGCACGTTGTGAACAAATTCGAACTTTCCCGTGACCAGATCGGGCAGATCGGTGCGCGGCGCCGGTTTGCCGAGGACCGTCCATTCGCTGGGAGGACGCCGTTTGGCGTTGCGATCGAGCGACAGATTGAATTTTTTTCCTCCGACCAGTTGGCCGTAGGTCACTTTCTTGTTTGCATCGCTTCTGGCGGCGACGAGACCGTCGGCCGCGATGAGTTGATCTACCGGTACGCCGAGCCGCGCGGATGCCAGCCGCACCAAGGCTTCCCGCGCGGTTGCGGCCGCCTGCGCAAGATTGGCGTGGTTGAAATTCGCGGGATGCGACTGGCTGCCGGAGGTATGCGCCTGATCCGGCGTCATCGCGGTGTCACAATAGATGAGCGTTACGCGATCGAGCGGCACACACAGCTCTTCGGCGACCAACTGGGCCTGCGCGGTCGAAATCCCCTGTCCCAATTCCTCCTTGCCGCTGTATGCGGTTACGCTGCCATCGGCGGCGATGGCGATCCAGGAATCGACCTGATCGGGCGCCGGCGATCCTTTGACCGGTCCTTGAGCGCGCAGCCTGAAGCTGACGATCAATGCTCCCGACAATGCTCCGGAGGTCGCGAGAAAATCGCGCCGCGAAAATCCGGCGCATTTGAGTGCGGCCGACGCGTCCCGAGTCATCGCAGCTCCTGGCGGTACCGTTGGATAGCCCGCAGCATCCGCACATTCGTGAAGCAGCGGCACAGCACGCCCGCCATCGCCTGAACAATTTCCGGCTCGCTTGCCGTGGGTTTTTCATCGAGAAAAGCTTTGGCGGTGAGGATGATTCCATTCACGCAGAATCCGCACTGCGCGGCCTGTTCAGCGATGAACGCCTGCTGAATCGGATGGGGTCTGCCATTCGGCGCGAGCCCTTCGAGCGTGGTTATTTCAGCGCCGGCAATCGACTGCAACGTGGTCACGCAGGAGCGGACCGCGCGGCCTTTCACGATTACCGTGCACGCTCCGCATTGGCCGAGCCCGCAGCCGAACTTGGGACCACGCAGCTCGAGCTCGTCGGCGAGCACGTAAAGCAAAGGCGTGGCCGGGTCCACGTCGACAGTGTGGGTTTGGCCGTTGACCTTGACGGTGATTGCGCTCATAGGTTTCTCCGTCCAAAGGTTATGTGGAAACGCGACGCGCGTCAAGCGGCGGGAATGTGGGTGCACAGCGGAAACGCTAGCGGCTCGCGGAGCATCTAACGAGCGTGATTCATCGAGCGTTTCTCGGATTCTTCATATTCGGCTTTACTGTGTCCGGTTTCCTGACGGCGCAACCCATCGCCGCCCAGACTTCAGCGAGCCAGCCCGACCCGGCTTCTGGCCCGAAATCTGTTCAATGGCCGGCCCTTAGCGTGGAGGAGAAGCTTCGTTACGACGCCCGGCATTTTTTTGATTATGACAACCTGATTTATGCCGGGATCGGCGCGTCTTTCGATCAGTTGCGCGAACGGCCGAATGAATGGGGCGAGGGATGGAACGCGTTGGGAGAACGATACGCATCGCACGTGGGTCAGTACGCGATCCAGCGCAGCATCATGTTCCCGGTGCAGGCGATCGATCACGAGGACACGCGGTTCTTCCGATCGAAGCGGGCGAGCTATGGGGGGCGCCTGGGGGACGCGTTGCTCCAGACCGTCTGGCGTCATAACGACAGCGGCGGCATGATGCCTGCCTATAGCGAGTTTCTGGGCGACTACGGGGCAGCCACGGTATCGCGGCTGTGGTGGCCGGACCGTTACCACAACGGACGGGCGATCTTCGACGCCGGATCGGACACGATCTTCGTCGACGCTGGAATCAACGTCCTGCACGAGTTCGCGCCCGACATCAAGCGGTGGCTGCACGTGCGTCGATGAAGGCGAGTTCAACAGGCGGCGGCAGGCAAAGACAAGCCGAACAAGATCCCGGCGCAAAATGGATTCCTGACCTCATGGAACTATCTCGGGCTGTGAAGTTCCGCGACTGATCGGCGGACACCGTCTAAGAGAAATGTCTTAGAATGTGCCGCGTCTCAGCGAATTCGGATCTAACCCTTCATGGTTGGTCTGAATCCAACCGGCCCATGCGGGCTCCTCGAAGAACAAAAAGTTCTGTGAAAAACGCGTTGCCTCAGGGGATTTTCGCGCGATCCCAGCGTATAATCTTTATCTAAGCTGGTGGGGTTTTACGCGCCGGTGCTGAATCGCGCGAGCGACGTGGGGGCCTAGTCTCTCCTCTTCGTCAAATTTATATCTTCTGGAGGGGTCGATGATCCGTTCGCATAAAGTATGCCTGACGAGGATTTTGTTCGCGGTGGTGTTGGTGGGCGCGCTGGGCTGCGCTGCGCTCGAAGCGCAGAGTAGCCTCGGAGCCATCACCGGCACGGTGAAAGATGCATCGGGAGCGGCAGTGCCTGGCGTCACAGTCAAGGCGGTTGAGGTCACCACCAATCTCCAGGTGACCGAACACACCGACGCGAACGGCTCTTACCTGGTCCCGAATCTTCCGGTGGGAAGGTACAAGGTCACGTTTACCAAGGATGGATTTGATACGGAAACCCACCCCGAAATCGTGGTCCAGGGCGACCGCACCAACACGGTGAACGGCGATCTCAAAGTCGGGTCGATTGCGACCACGGTTGAAGTGACCTCGACTCCTCTGATGAACCAGGTCGATACGACCAACGGTTATGTGGTCGATCAGTTGACCATTCAGGACACGCCGCTCGGCACCGGGAGCTTCACGCAGCTCGCGATCCTGGCGCCCGGCGTGCATGCCGATTTCCTGGGCGGCGGCGGCGCCAATACCGGATTGGGGAACCAGGCGGTGATTGCGAACGGCCAGCGCGCCACCAGCAACAGTTTCGCGCTGAACGGCGTGACCACGAACAATATTTTCAACGGGAACTCGACTAGCCAGGTGGGTGAAAATCGATTCGTTTTGAACACCGGCGAGAATTTCGGGTTGGGCGGGTCCACCCAGACCAGCACATCCGTTTATGGCGCGATCGGTCAAATGCTCCCGACTCCGGCCCCGGAAACAATCCAGGAGATCGCCGTGAACACGTCCATGTACGATGCCTCGCAGGGCGCCAACAGTGGAGCGCACATCAGCGTGATCACGAAATCGGGCGGCAACACCATTCACGGCGAAGTCTACGAGCATTTCCAGAACAGCGATTTCAACGCCGCGCCGTTCTTTTATAACGCCTCTCCCGCGGTGCCGGTCAAGGTGCCGTTCCTGAATCGCAACGCGTTCGGCGCGACCTTTGGCGGACCCCTCAAGAAGGACAAGATATTCTATTTCGTCGCCTACCAGGGCGTGAGAATTGCCGACGGAGCTACCTCCATTACGGGCGCCACGGTTCCGATCAGCCTGACCAACGACCGCAGCGCGGCTGGAATTGTGGCGACACTGGCACAGCAGGGCACTGTCGCGACGGCGGCCCAGATCAGCCCCGTGGCGCTGGCGATTCTTCAGGCGAAATTGCCCAACGGAAATTTCCTGATCCCGACTCCGAATATCACCAATCCAGTCACCGCGAAGCAGCTCGGCTACGACGCCTTGCAGATGGGCCCGCACACTCAGGCACAAGTGAATCAGGGCAGCGGCAACGTCGACTATCTGATCAGCGATAGAGACCGGCTGGCGATCAAGTATTACATCCAGAGCGACCCGACCACCACGCCCTTCGCCGCGGTCACCCAGGCGCTTGGTTTCCCGCAAACCCTCAGCGCAGGCAGCCAGGTGATCTCGTTCGATAACACCGTGATTCTGACACCGTCGATCACCTGGCAACAAACCGCCGGATTCACGCGCATGTACGCGTATGCCGGAACCACCGACGGTTTCACGCCCAGCCAGTTCGGCATCAACCTTCCGTCCGGTAACGAGTTTCCGGAAATAACGTTTTCCAAGGCCGATTCCGCCCTGGGCAACACCTTCACGTTCGGGGCCAACCCTAGCTTCGGCAATGCGGGTCTATACCAGAATCAATTCAATTACGCGACTACGCTGCGATGGGTGAAGGGACGTCACTCGCTGAGCTTCGGCGCGAATTGGGTTCCCACGCAGCTCAACATCATCAACAACAACACCAACAGCGACATCATCGCTTTCACCACTTTCTCCACCTTCGCCGAAGGCGCCGTCCGGACCGGAACCCATTCGACGGCGTTTCTCGGATCCGCCGACCGCTATTACCGTTCGAATACCGGCGGAGCCTTCGTCAACGACAGCTACAAGATCGCGAGCAACCTGACGGTGACTCTCGGGCTGCGCTGGGATTTGGACGGCGGGCTGAGCGAGAAAAACGGCGAATTGACCGGGTTCAATTCGAATCTCTATTCCTACAACGCCGCCACGGACACCATCACCGGCTCCGGGCTCGAAGTGGCCGGGAACAATTCGGCCTTTGGCACCAAGGGCGCCAGCAATACGCTGCTCAACCAGCGCCAATGGGGTTTTGCTCCACGTATCGGCATCGCGTGGAATCCGATCAAGAAACTGACCGTCCGCACCGGGTTCGGCATTTACTATGATCGCGGCGAATTGTTCAGCTATCTTTCCGCGGGCGCCGGTGGCGGATTCAGCGGTCCGTTTGGCGTCACGCTGTCGCCGCCGTTTGTAAGCGAGGTCACCGCCGGAACCGGCTCAACCTTCGCGAATCCCTTCCCCTCCGCGGGTGCGGCTGTTCCGGGTAATCCCGCGCAGTTCCTGGCGCAGCTTCCGAACCTCGCTCAAACCGCCGCTGACAAGACTCCCCCCGGAAATCTATACGGACCGTTCATTTTCAGCGGCTACGATATCAACAATAAACTGCCGTACACGGAGAACTGGACGTTCGATCTCCAATACCAACTGACCAACAGTTGGCTGATTACGGCGGGCTATGTGGGCAATCACGGCCAGCACCTGGTGGTTCCGGTTACTTTCAATGAACCCGGGATCGCGACGCCGCAGAATCCGATCAACGGCCAGACTTCCTCGTACGGTTTCAACTACCCCAGCGGAAATCCGTTGACGCCGCTGGATACCTTGGAAGGTGGAAACACCGGTGTCCGCGTGCCTTACATCGGCTACAGCGCTAATTCGGTCCTCTACAAGGCCGAGGGAATTTCAAACTACGATGCGCTTCAACTTCAGCTCCGCAAACGGCTCTCGAACGGCTTGCAGATGACGGCCAGCTACACCTGGTCGCACTCGCTTGACGAGCAGAGCGGCGAAGGACTTTTCTTCACCGGCGGCGATACGGGCAATCTCAAGCAAAGTTACGGCAATTCGGACTTCGATCTGACTCACGTGTTCCTGATCAACTTGACCTACTCCGTGCCGGTGGTAGGGAAATTCAAATCGAACAAAGGCCTTGACGCCGCGCTGAACGGCTGGACCCTCAGCACGCAGACAGTCGCACAAAGCGGCGAGCCGTACAGCGTTTATGACTACTCGGGTTCGGCGGCAAGTCTGTACTTCTCGAGTAACGATGAGATCACCAATCCGATTGTGCCGCTCGCGCCGGGCGTAACCGCCAAGCAAGCTCAGCTTCAGGGAACCACCGGCGTGAATGCCGGGAGGCCGGTTCTGAATGCGGCCGACTTTGCGCCGCAGTTCCTGACACCGGGCACGGACGGCGTGCCTGCCGGCGACACCGGAGAGTCGGTTTTCGGCAACGTCGGGCGCAACATTTTTCGCGGTCCGTTCGGCGTGCGTGTCGATCTGTCGATCGGCAAAACGTGGCGGATACACGAGCGTTACGCCTTGCGTTTTAGTGCTGACGCATTCAACCTGTTCAATCACCCGAACTTCGACACGCCGAATAACGATGTGTCGTTCTTCCCCGATTTCAGTCCGCCACCGACGATTCCCCCGATCGGCAGCCTGGGAATCATCCAGCACACCATCGGAAGCCCGCGATTCCTGCAACTGAACATGCACCTGAACTTCTAGCCGGATTTAAAATTGAGGGTCCGTGAATACCGGACCCTCTTCGCCCTGCTGATATCCTTGACCAGAAGGAGTTCGCGTTGAGAAAGCTTCTGGTGATATTGCAGGCCCTTTCGATTACAGCCAGCTCGGCGACCATCCAGTGGCCTGCGTTTCGAGGCCCCGAAGCGCAAGGGATCGCTGAGGGCAAAGCCGTCACGTCCTGGAACGCGGATTCGAGTGAAGGCGCGCTGCGGAATATCCGCTGGAGCACTCCGATCCCGGGCCTCGCGCATTCGAGCCCGGCGATTTGGGGCAATCGGATTTTTGTCACCACCGCGATCAGTTCCTCCGGTCCCGCGTCGCTTAGAGTCGGTCTGTATGGCGACGGCGATCCCGCCGATGACAACGGCGAGCAGAGCTGGGTGGTCTACTGTCTCGACAAGAACACCGGCAAGATTCTGTGGCAGCGCGTCGCGGCAAAAAGCGCTCCGAAGACCAAGCGTCACACCAAATCGACGCACGCAAATGCCACCCCGGTAACTGACGGCGAGCGGCTGATCGTGTTCCTCGGATCGGAGGGCGTGTACTGCTACGATCTCGACGGCAAGCTGCTTTGGAAGAAGGATCTCGGCAAATTCGATGTCGGTCCGGTCGGGTATGACTTGCAGTGGGGAACCGCGAGTTCGCCGGTGCTCTATGGGGACAAGCTGGTTTTGCAATGCGATCAGAAGCAGGGCGGGTTCCTGGTGGTGCTTTCGGCAAAGGACGGGCACGAAATCTGGCGCACCTCGCGCGACGGCGCTGCGAGCCAGAATTGGGCGACGCCCGCGGTAGTAAGAGCCGATGGGCGCACGCAGATCGTGTGCAACGGCTGGCCGTTCATCGCCGGATACGATTTCGCCACCGGCAAGGAACTGTGGCGATTGAAATCCGGCGGCGACATTCCCGTTCCGACGCCGGTGTTTTCAAACGGACTGATTTACGTGACCAACGCGCACAGCGGCCCGACACCGCTCTACGCGATTCGGCCCGACGCCACCGGCGATATCACTCCGGATGCATCGAACAAAAGCAGCGGGCTCGCCTGGTATGAGCCTCACAACGGAGCGTACATGCAAACGCCGCTGATCCTCGATGGGTTGCTATATAGCTGCTCGGACCGGGGAGTGCTCAAGGTCTTCGATGCTCGCTCGGGAGCCCCGCGCTACACGCAGCGACTCGGCGCCGGCACCACCGGATTCAGCGCCTCGCCGATCGCGGTCGATTCGAAGGTCTTCTTCACCAGTGAAGAAGGCGAGGTTTACGTCATCAAGGCCGGCCCGACCTATGAACTGCTATCGAAGAATCTGATGGGCGAGATCGCCATGGCATCGCCGGCCTATTCAGAAGATGTGCTGTACTACCGCACGCGCGGGCATGTGGTCGCGATCGGGTCTTCGACGAACGTCGCGCACTAACGCGACCGCGGAGGTCCTGCGGGCCGCGAATGGGTGGTCACCTTGTAGTTCGCGGGCGCGACGAACAGCGCGGCGTCAGGCTCGTTGCGGGTGATGTTGGTCAACTGCGTTGTGTTGGTCCCGAAGCGCGGATCGGAGGTGGTGATCATTACCGGCTCCTGCAAGTCCGCCGACATCCAAACCTCGCGCACGCTCTGAATCGTCTTTGAATTGCCGAACTCGCCCGCCGGAATCGTCATCGTCGTGCGTGTGCCCGTCGCGGTGAGGCCGTTGATGGTTCTGGTACCGAGATCCTGCGTCTGCGTCTGCGGCTGCGTCCCGCCCGGCCGGTTTCGCGGACCCGAACCCGGCGGAGGCGATGGCCTGCGCCCGGCATCGCCCGCCGCAAGCATGGTCTTGTCGGCCGTCAAGCGCTGCGCATCCAATCTGGTGGTGGAGCCTTCGACGGGGTCGAAAATGGTCACCATGGTGCGCGGTTCACTGTTTGTTGCGGCGCTTGCTCCGGGGCTTGCCGCGGGGGTCGCGCCGGCCGTGCCGCCGCGCCGAACCATCGACGTTTCGGTTCGCACGCGGCCCTGGCTGTCGCGATACACATTGCTTTGTTCGGACCTGTTGATTTGGGTCCCATCCGAAAGTACCTGCGTAGTTTGCCTGGTTTCAACAGCGGAGTACGGCGATCCGGCGACGACTTTCGAGCGCGGGCCGGCCATTCCGCCAGGTCCTCGACCGCGACCACCGGGCCCGAATCCGAACCCGTCCGGCGGACCCTGCCGGAACCCGGGAGGCGGACCTTGCGCAAACGCCACGGCCGCAATGAAGATCGCACCAATCTTCAGTTTTCTCAGCTTCATGAATTGTTTTCCTTCCGCTCTTCTCAAGACGACGTTTCACCTACCGTGGTTGTCGCACCGGGCAGAAATTTTTTGCGGCCGGACGGAGGAGGCCGGTTTACATCGCCCCGGCGTTATCCAAACTGCGCCACAGATACCAGCTCGCCACCGAACAGTAGGGGCGCCACGCCGCCGCGATCCGTTCCATCTCCTCCGGCTTGGGCAACTCCGCGAGACCGTAGGCTTTTTTCATGGCCGCGCGAATGCCGAGATCGCCGGTCGGGAGCACGTCGTGGCGGCGCAGCGCGAAGATCAGGAACATGTGAGCGGTCCAGACGCCGACGCCTTTGACGCGCGTCAAATGCTCGACGACGGCCGCATCTTCAAGCGCGAGGCATCGCTCGAAATCGACCTCGCCCGTGCGCGTCAACCTCGCGAGCTCGCGAATATAGGTCATTTTTTGCGGTGAAACGCCCAGTTTTCGCATACGCGCGGGCCGGAGCTTGAGAATCGATTCCGCGGTGATGGGGTCGGCCCTGGCGGCGTCTTTCAGGCGATTGAAGATGGTGGAGGCGGCTTTGCCGCTCAACTGCTGGTAGACGATCGAGCGGACCAGGGTCTGAAACACGGGCTCGCGATACTCGATCGCGTAAGCGCCGACGCGCTGGATGATTCCCGCGATTACGGGGTCGGATTTCTTCAAATGATTCAGAGCTTTACGCATATGCTACACGGCCAATTCAGATGGAACACGATATCCTTCAAGTGCATCTATGATTGTAATTATGCGGATCGTAACAATGACAGCCCTGCCGATTCTGCTGGTCCTCGGTTGCTCGTTCCTCACTCCGGCCGTGCGCGCTCAAGCCGCTGCCCCGGCTCAGGACGAGTCGGTCATCAAAGTCGACGTCAGCCTGGTCAATATCCTGTGCTCGGTGCACAACAAGAATAACGGATTGGTCGGGAACCTGGAGAAGAAGGACTTTCAGATCTTTGAAGACGGCAAGGAGCAGGAGATCAAGTATTTCACGCGCGAGACCGACGTCCCGCTGACGATCGGCCTGCTGGTGGATACCAGCGGGAGCCAGGAGCGGCTGATCGATATCGAGCGGCGCGCGGCTTACGAATTCTTCTCGAAAGTTCTGCGCACGAAGGATCTGGCGTTTCTGATTCAGTTCGGAGCCGAAGCCGATCTGCTTCAGGATTCGACGAATTCGCCGAGACTGCTTCAGGACGGACTGAATCAGCTTCGATTGAGCGTACCCGTCGGCGGTCTGCATCCGGGACCGGTGCCCACGCAGCAGCACACGGCCGGCACGATTCTGTTCGACGCGGTGTTTCTGGCGGCGGATGAAAAGCTGAAAGGCGAAGTGGGGCGCAAGGCGATCGTGCTGATTACCGACGGCGTGGATACGGGCAGCCGCATTTCGAGGGAGAAGGCGATCGAGTCCGCGCAGAAGTCGGACGCGATCATCTACAGCATCGATTATGAAGATCCGTCGGCTTACGGGCACGGATTCGGCACCATTTCGATCGGCGGAGGGCAGGGCGACCGGGACCTGGGCAAAATGTCGAGCGATACGGGCGGGCGCGTGTTCAAGGTGGACCGCAGAAATTCGCTGGATGATATTTTCCGCCAGCTTCAGGACGAGATGCGCAGCCAGTATGCGATCGGCTACACCTCGACGAATCCGAAAAAGGACGGCTCGTATCGCAAGATCGATATCAAACTCGCGGAGAAAGATTACAAGGTGCAGGCTCGCAAGGGCTACTACGCGATCGAGACAGGCAACTGAAGTAACTTGGATCAACGGGACTCCGCGCTGCTACCATCGATGAGGAGCGGGCGCGTAGCTCAGGTGGATAGAGCATCAGCCTTCTAAGCTGAGGGTCGCAGGTTCGAGTCCTGCCGCGCGTACCAAAGTTTCACTTCGCTCCTGCATTTGATTCTTCGGCGCAAACGCGTTACACTGCCTAGTTCCTAGCTCGGAGATTTTTATGCGTCTTCTTGTTTTTAACTTGGCGATCGCCTGGGCGTGCGCGATGCACGCGCGGGCCGACACTCTCTACGGGGATAACTTTACCCACCCCGGCACCGCTGCCACCATCTATCAGATCGACACAAACACAGGGTTAACGACACCTGTGGTCACGGTCTCCAATGCGACTCAGGGAGAAGATGCGGACATCACCTTCTTGAACGACGTATTGTACGTAACCAACAATAGCGTTGGCGGTACGTCGTATTTCGGGACGATCGATCTCAACACAGGGGTTTTTACCGCAATCGCCCCTGACAACGGAGGTTGGCAGGGCTTGGCGGCGAATCCAGCGGCCGGAATCTTGTATGCGGTGGACGACTCGCAAACGGGCGACCCGCTTTTGTCGGTCACGCCCTCCGGGACCATCACGGCGATCGGCGACACAAATATTGACGTCGGTGATCTGGCGTTCAATTCCAATGATGGGATTCTCTACGCGTTGGACACCAACGGAAACCTCTACACGATCGACACGACTACCGGAGCGGCGACAAACCAGGGAGCGACCGGAACGGGTGGAGCTGACACAGCCTTGGGGTATGACAATCTCAACAACGTGCTGTATGTGGACTCGGCTAGTTGCAAGGGCCTCTGTAGCGTGAATACTTCCACCGGGGCAACCACGTTCATCGGCGGAGACGGCACCCGCTTCGAGGGCTTAGCCGATCTTACGGTCCCCGAACCGGGAGGCGCTGCGCTCTCCGGTTTGGGATTGGCGGCGCTGGTATTCGCGCGGCTGCCCCGCTATGGCGCGAAAGCATGAGAGCGCGTTAATCGCCAACCAACGAATCCCCAACTCGACGCACGGCGTTGCTACCATCGAAAAGTGCGGGCGCGTAGCTCAGGTGGATAGAGCATCAGCCTTCTAAGCTGAGGGTCGCAGGTTCGAGTCCTGCCGCGCCTACCAGATCCGCGCTGTGGTTCTGAGGCAGGAAGGCGTAGAATCATACTATCCTTTGCGGAGCATCGCGCACCGACAAAGGGGGAATCTCATCATCAGGCGTAACGGCACAACCGTGGATCTTTCCGCATTCATTCCTCGAGAAGTGCTGCCGTTGAGCAACCCGCAAACAGACATCCCGCGCATCGCGAAGGACGGGAATCTTGTTCGGCTTATCGAGTGTGCCGTTCAACGAATTCCGACCTCACACGAGATCAATCTGGGCGACGCCCGCGCGATGGACGAAATCGATTCCGAGAGCGTCCATCTGGTGATGACTTCACCACCCTACTGGACGCTGAAGGAATACCGATCGGCGAACGGGCAAATGGGGCACATCGCAGATTACGAGGAATTTCTAGAGGGATTGGATACAGTATGGCGCCATTGCCTGAGAGTTCTCGTTCCAGGCGGGCGATTGGTCTGTGTCGTCGGCGACGTGTGCCTTTCGCGCAGGAAGAATAACGGTCGCCACACGGTTGTGCCGCTACATGCTTCCATTCAAGAGCACTGCAGAAAGCTCGGGTTCGATAATCTGGCGCCAATCATCTGGCACAAGATCGCCAACGCCTCGTACGAGGTCGAGGGCGGCTCCGGCTTTCTGGGCAAGCCATATGAGCCGAACGGTGTCATCAAGAACGACATAGAATTTATACTGATGGAGCGAAAGCCCGGCGGTTATCGCGCCCCCGATCTTGCCACTCGCGTTCTGAGTGTTATCTCAACTGAGAATCATCAGCGTTGGTTCCAGCAGATCTGGTCCGGTGTGACGGGCGCGTCCACACGGCATCATCCGGCGCCGTACCCGACCGAACTCGCCGAAAGATTGATTCGGATGTTCAGCTTCGTCGGTGATACGGTGCTCGATCCCTTCCTGGGAACGGGCACGACCGCCGTGGCCGCGGCCAAGTCCGGCCGTAACAGCGTTGGGTTTGAAATTGACGAACACTATCTCGAAATGGCGCACACGCGTATTGCAAACGATACCTCGTCGCTTTTCAGCAAGAGTTCGATTCGCGCGCGCAAGACGGCCGGCAAGGCGTGAGCCTCAATTCCAAGCTGGATAAGCGTCTCCGCGCAGCGGTCAGGCACTTCTGGAATACCCGTGATCATCAGGCGATGAAGCAAGGGTCAGCGTCTGGAAGCAAGGATGCGGGGAGCCGCTCGGCCGTTACCGGCGGTGCCCAGATGAATGGCTTCGTCGATTTAGTTCGCCAGCTTCTCTGTGAAAATGGCCTTCCGAAGGCTCAGGTGCACTGTGAGAAACTCGTCGAGCTTCCAGGATGGTATCGGCCAGAGAAAAAATGGGATCTGCTCGTCATCGCAGACGAACAGCTGTTGGCGGGCATAGAATTCAAATCCCAAATCGGGCCGTCGTTCGGCAACAACTACAACAACCGCACGGAGGAGGCTATTGGAAGCGCGACCGACATCTGGGCTGCGTATCGCGAGGGAGCGTTCCGGGTTTCGGCTCGCCCATGGCTTGGGTATTTGATGCTGCTGGAAGAATCTCCGCGATCCCTTAGCCCGGTGCGGGCACGCGAGCCCCATTTCGAGGTCTTTCCGGAGTTCGACCAAGCCTCGTATGTCAAGCGCTACGAGATTCTCTTGACCAAGCTCGTTCGAGACCGACTCTACGACGCGACGTACCTCCTGACTTCGCGCGCAAACCTAGGCCGACGAAGCCAATATCGTGAACCTGCCCCAGAACTGACGTTTAAGAACTTCATTGCTTCGCTGCTCGCGAAAGCTATCGCCGTGGCGAAGACCAGTCAGTAGGGCTCGCCGATCTTGCGAGGGTGGCCTCGCTAAGCTAGGGCGCGAGGACTTCTCCGGTGTGGCTGGTGTCGTAGCCGGCGAGCAGTTCGAGCTTGCGCCGGATCGCCGAACGGTTCAGCACATCCACCAGCGCCTCGACCGCGGGAAGCCGGGCATGCGCGCGGCGGATCACCAGATCGTAGCGCTCGGTCGCGAGCGGAAGGAAGCTCAAGCCGAAGGCGCGCGCGGCGGATCGGGTGGCGACGCAGCAATCGGCTTCCTTCATATGCACCGCGAGCGCGGCCGCGAGATGCCCCAGCGCTTCACGCTGGTAGCCGCGAACGTGATCCGGGCGGATTCCGGCGTCAGCCAGCCTCAAGTCGAGGAGTTCCCGGCTTCCCGCGCCCTGCTCCCGGTTCACGATTCGCACGTTCTTGCGCGCCAGATCGGCGATGCCGCGAATTCCCTTGGGATTCCCCTCGGCGACCACCAGCCCCTGCTCCCAGATGGCGAACGTTACGACCTTGACCTCGCCTTTCGGAAACAGACGGCGGATCACGGGAAGATTGTATTCACCGCTCGCGGCGTCGCGCAGATGGGTTCCAGCGACGTGCGCCTTGCCCTGCCGAAGCCAGTCAAGCGCCTGCTGGCTGGAGGATTGCGCGACGATCAGATCGACTCCCTCGAAGCGCGCGAGATACTGCGCAAGCAGCGAGATTCCCGGATCGCAGCCGGCGATGAGCAGGCGCTTTTCGTCCTCGACACCATCCGGAAAGACGTGGACATCCGCCTGCTGCGTGCGAGGCGAACTCTCGACCACGATGCCGTCCGCCATCGGCAAGGTCGCCGCCTGGGGAATGGCAGCGATCGCCAGAGTGCGTTTCCCGACGCGGCAAAGCTGCACCGGCTGGCCTTTGTGAATCACGGTGCCGGCAGGCGCGAGCATGTCGACCGTGACCGGCGGCGCGGGCGGCGCCGCGGCGGCCTCAAGCGCGAACAAATCCTCCACCCGCACCTCGAGAATTTGCGCGAGTTGCAACGCGAGCGTGGTATTGGGAACGTAGTCGCCCGCCTCGATCGCATAAATGGTCTGGCGGCTGACGCCGGCCAGCTTGGCAACCTGAGCGGCGGAAAGCCCGCGCTGCTGCCGGAAGTGATGTAAATGAGTCCGTGTATCCATAACGCGCCAGCCAGGGGGCGCCCGAGAAAACGTGGACGACCGTCTCCGTTATGATAACGGCCCGGCGTGCTCGTGAAATGTTACAACGGCAAAGCGATCGCTTCCACGTGCGTGCGCGGGCCTGGCCACGGTCTCGTGTCCCATGAAGCCAAGCCCCGCACCGGGCCCCTGAAGCCCGTTCCGGAACCCGCGAAATCCGAACTGCCCGGCGTTACGCGAGTTCCCGAGAAGAACCAGCGTTACTGGCCGCCGGCGGTTTCCGTGAAGAGAATGTGCTTGTTGGTGCCGCCCACGCAGATGTCCCGGATCTGGTCTGCCCGGTATCCGACCCGCGTGTCGGGGTATTTGTCCTTGGCGAGCTCCACTGTCACCGGGACCTCGACGGCGAGCTTGCCCTGCTTCAACAGAGCCTTGCCGCCGGTGATCTCGATTTTGGCATCGCCCGCCTTGAAAGTGGTGCCGTTGACTACGGTCGCCTGATACAGATTGACGCCGAACTTATCGGCCTTATCGGCGGCGCTGGCCAGGGCCAGCGAAATCAGGCTCAGAAAGAGGATGCGTTTCGTCATGTTTTCTTCTCCTTAGGATCACGTAACTTAACACTGTAAAGTTTTGTGACAGCACTAAATACTTTAACGGTGTACTCTCAGATAACGATGTTGATGCTAAAAAAGTTCCCCGGATTCAAGATTCTTCTATTCGGGGTTCGTCAAATTCTAAAGTTCTTCCGGGAACAGGGGCTGTGGGGAACGCTCAAACGGGGAAAAGCTAACAGGACGGGGGACGGCAGGCTAAACGAGGCCTTAAAAATGAACCGCGCCGGCCTCCTCCTACGAGCCTCGAAACAGGGAGGTCCGGCGCGCGAAAAATCGGAACGGAGCAGATTAGGTGGTGCTTTTGGTCGCCTTGGTGGTGCCCTTGGTCTTCTTGGTGCTCGACTTCTTGGTCGTCTTCTTGGTGGTCGAGCTGGTGTCCTGTGCGAAGGCCAGGCTGGCTGCGCCGAGAACCAGCGACATGCCGAGCATCAGGCTCATGATCTTCTTCATTTTAGTGTCTTTCTCCTTGTGGTGTTGACGGACTTGACGCCGTCTCTTCACCTTTGATCTTGGCAGGGGGACATGAAGCCTCTCTTAAGAGGGAATTAAAAGCGCTTCATGCCATTGGACTTGCGGACACCTTGCGGGGCGAATGGGGCAGTGTTTTGAATCGGGCGCTCGCGCGACGTGCCACGACGCTACATCCGTTCGATCCCGTACTACGTATCGAGTATTGAAAGTGCAGCGAAATCGTGTATGATAATCCCAATCGGGTCCGTGCAGGCTGATCGATGATCACTTGTGGCGCCTCGATGGAGTCCAGTCCGCAGAGTTAATCGAAGATAGAACAATCAAGGAGATCTAAGATCACATGAAAATTTCGACGAAATCACTCGTGCTCACAGCGGCCTTCACGGGCCTGCTGGGCGGCACCATGACCCGTTTGAACGCCGGCGTCACGAACTCGGGCAACTCGGGCTCAAAGCTCGCCCCGGGTCTGCTGGTCGCCAGCTCACTCGACGACAAGGCCGACAAGCATGCCTGTAAGGGCAAGAACTCTTGCAAAGGCAAGGGCGGCTGCAAGACCGGCGACAACGGCTGCAAGGGCAAGAACTCTTGCAAGGGCAAGGGCGGCTGCGCCACCGACGGCAAGACCAAGCCCCCCGCCAGCTAAATTTATTTCAGGAAACCGGGGGCCAGGCTCGCGCTTGGCCCCGTTTTTTATGCCCGCCAATCGCTTCAACGGATTCACCGACTACGGAATCGGCATCGGCCTGCGCATCCCGCATTACAACCACATTCTGGAGCGCAAACCGGTGGTGGACTGGTTCGAAATCATTTCTGAAAATTACATGATCGACGGCGGACGTCCGCTCGCGATGCTCGATCAGATTCTCGAGCAATACCGCGTGGTGCAGCATGGCGTATCGATGTACTTCGGCTCGGCCGAAAAGCTGAACCGGGAGCATTTGAAGCGGCTGAAGGCGCTGGTGAAGCGCACGCGGACGCCGTGGCTGACGGATCATTTATGCTGGGGCAGCGTCGACGGCAAGTACAGCCACGACCTGCTGCCGATGCCCTACACCTTCGAGGCGGCCAAGGTGACCGCGCAAAAAGTTCGCGCGGCGCGCGATTTTCTGGAGGTGCCGATCGCGGTCGAAAACGTGAGCAGCTACGCCGAATTTCACGTTTCGGAAATGACCGAATGGGAGTTCCTGAACGAAGTGGTGGAGCGCGCCGACTGCGGAATTCTGCTCGACGTGAATAACATCTATGTCTCTTCGCGCAATCACGGCTTCGACCCGTACGAATACCTGAACAGCGTTCCGGCCGATCGCGTGGCGCAGATCCATATCGCGGGGCATTCGAAATTCGCGAAATATATCCTCGACACGCACGACCACCCGGTGATCGATCCGGTGTGGAGGCTTTACGACCATGCGATCCGCCGGGTGGGCCCGACGGCGACCTTGCTCGAATGGGACGATCGCATTCCGTCGTTTAACGAGGTTCATGGCGAAGCGCTGAAGGCGCAGAAGTTTCTTCCCGCACCCGTAGAATCCACCCTATGAAGCTGGCCGAGTTGCAACGGCAGATGGCGGCGGCGATCATGCAGCCGCTGGCTGGAGCCGACCGGCAATCGCCCAGGACCAAGGTCGACTACATCAAGCCCAATGACCGGTTAAGCTCGCTAGAGCGCGTCGAGATTTACAGCCGCAGCTACTGGTATCGCATCATCGATTCGATGTTCGAGGATTTTCCGGGGCTGTGCGCCGCACTCGGCCCGCGCGCCTTCGCGCGGCTGGTGCGCGCTTATCTGGCGGAGTGCCCGTCGGAATCCTACACGCTGCGCAACCTTGGCGCGAAGCTGGGCGAGTGGCTCAAGCGACACCCCGGCTACGCGGGAAATAAGCTGGCGGTCGCGCTGGATATGATCGCGCTCGAATGGGCGCACATCGAGGCTTGGGACGGCAAGGCGGACGCGGTGCTGGGTCCCGAGGATCTGCTGGAGCTGGGACCGTCACTGCGGGTCGGCATTCAGCCGTATATCCGGCTGGTCGAACTCCACTATCCGGTTGACGAGCTGCGGGTCCGCGTTAACGACGTAAACGATATCGCGGAGGAGCACGAGGC
>Ga0182024_10007137_pt1 | contig 24186 bp, 14 predicted proteins | sample P32metaG_FD_120480 | JGI IMG/M metagenome (GOLD analysis project Ga0182024, IMG submission 120480) | Permafrost microbial communities from Stordalen Mire, Sweden - P3-2 metaG (Illumina Assembly) | ecosystem: Environmental > Terrestrial > Soil > Wetlands > Permafrost | place: Sweden: Stordalen...
CAAACCAATTCCCCCCTGGCGTTTCTCCGTCGGGGCCATCGGGCGCAATGGCTTCCAGATACTTGCGCCGATACCGGTTTCTTAGGAATGCAGACAGCTTGGGATTCGCAAACAGGGGAACGTCGTCGGTGTCTTCCACGGCATACAAATATGGAATCAGAGGGATGGCGATCCAATCAAACCCGGCGATTCCGTTGTAACGGCTTATGACCACGCCTGATTCCCCAGGTTCGCAACGACGAAGAACCAGAGGCGACTCGGCGCAAACCCGCGACAAATAAACCGCAGCGTGGCCTTGTGCCATGAAAGCACCAAGTTTCCCGTACGGCTCTTCGAGCAGCAGGGTAGCGGCCGCATTTGCTCGGGACGCACACAGAATCAATACGCAGATAAATAAGGTACAGACCCCGAGCCGTGACTTTCTGGAATTCGTTTGGCTGCACCATTTCGTTTGCACGAATGGAGTCAATGGCTTACGGCGCTGCCGAAGTGCGATATGAGGTTTCAGGATCATCGTGCTCTCTATTCTTAAGCCCCGCCCCAAAAAACTAGTTGTGACCAGTTTCGTGAGCTAGTTACGAAGGTCTGAGCACTCGAATTGGAGATTTGATTTCATGGCCTATTTGGATGCAAGTCATGCGATGACGGAACATTGCCAAGGAAACGGAAAACAGGTCCAATTTTTCATCGCGGACATTATGGTAAGCTATTGAAAACCAACCGCTTGGAGAGGTGGCCGAGAGGCTGAAGGCGGCGGTTTGCTAATCAACCATTCTCAATCAGCCGCCTCGGTTTTCAATGACATAACTGTACCCTGACTCCCGATTATCGGGGGTATTTGGGGGTGTCCGGTTCGCTCAATGCAACGAAAATGCACCGGAGTTGTGTACTGTGTAAAGGCTCAGCCGACATTCCAGAACAACCCACGGCCCACACTCACCCGGTGTTTGCTGGGCAAGATCGGGTCAATCAGTGGAATTGATTTTTCGCCAATAATCCGTTACCCCGAGCACTCCGTCAGATAGGCCAGCATCGCGGAACGCGTTTTCGATCCTAAAGGGAATTTTGCGACGCGTAAGCTCCGAAACTCAGCCCATGCAAATGAGCGAGCCTAGTCGCTCGCTCGAATCCACGTCCTTGATTCACATGTCCAATCCATATGAATCTATGCCTGCAATCGATCCTGCGCGAGCATCTATCTCGGACCAGGAGTGGGAAGATTGGAAACGCCGATACTGGCACGATGAAAGGTTGCGGGCGAAGAACAAACGGCTTCTATCCGTAGTCAGCACGTACCTTGATCGCGTGAATGGGTGACGTTCCGGAGGGCTAACTCCGAGAGCCAGTTTGGACAGAACACCGGTGCACGGCCTGGCCGTGACATGCAGATCGCTATGAAGTCCGTTTTTAGGCGATCTTTGAGGAGTTGGCGCAAGCGGTTTTCGGGATCGCTTGCGCCATGCTGTAAGCTAGCAGGGCATTTTGAAGACGAAATAGATCGAACAAAACATGTACCAGCCTGAAGCCTACGGGATAGCGCTGCTGTTCATGATCGGAAGCATGTTGTGTTGGGGCTCGTGGGCCAACACCATGAAACTTACTCCGGGCTGGCCCTTCCAACTCTTTTATTGGGACTACGTCGTAGGCATCCTTGTGGCGAGTCTCTTCTGGGGACTGACCCTCGGTAGTGCAGGCGGAGGTCCACTCTCGTTCGTCAATAACATCCGTGCCACGGACGCAAAACACATCTTCTTCGCGCTCCTCGGAGGCACGGTCTTTAACATAGCCAATCTGTTGCTTGTAGCGGCCATTGAGATCGCTGGCCTGGCGGTTGCGTTTCCGGTTGGCATCGGTCTGGCCTTGGTAGTGGGTGTGCTTTTGAATTATTTCATTGCACCGCAGGGAAGCCCGCTCCTGCTGTTTGGCGGAGTCATTCTGGTTGTCATTGCGATTGTGCTGGACGCAATGGCGTACCGCAGGCGCGAGACAACCCGAAAAGCTTTGAGCGCACGCGGCATCCAGTTGAGTTTGGCCTGTGGTATTTTAATGGGCAGTTTTTATCCTCTAGTTACCAAAGCGACCGCTGGAGGACACTCGCTTGGTCCTTATTCGGTGGCGTTCTTTTTTGCGGTTGGTACAGCAATTTGTGCCATTCCGGTGAACTACTTTCTCATGCGCAAGCCTTTGGCCGGAGGCCAGCCGGTGAGTATGCGTGACTATTTGAAGGGACGGGGTTCCTGGCACGGGTGGGGAATCGTAGGCGGAATGATCTGGTGCACGGGCGGGGTATTGAACTTCGTCGCGTCCCATGCGCAGATTATTGGTCCGGCAATTTCCTACGCGATCGGGCAAGGTGCGACCATGGTTTCCGCCATATGGGGCGTTTTCATCTGGAAAGAATTCGCTTTCGCTCCGCCGGCGGCGCGAAAGCTCATTCCGCTCATGTTTGTGTTTTTTCTTGTCGGCCTGGGAGCGGTCGCAGTGGCCCCAGTATTCTCGCTTCACTGAGTTGGGAACCTGCATGCGAAAGCGAATCGTAGTAGTTGGGAGCATAAATCTCGATCTGGTGGCGGCTACGCAACGAATTCCGTTGCGCGGAGAGACCGTTGCCGGATCGAACTTCCGGACTTTTTCAGGCGGGAAAGGCGCCAATCAAGCGGTGGCGGCTGCACGCCTTGGAGGCTCGGTAAGCTTGATTGGAAATATTGGAGAGGATGCTTTTGGGACACAACTGAGAGATCGTCTGCAGGAATTCGGTGTAGAAACTGATGCGATCGGAATAGTGCCGGGATCTTCAGGCGTTGCCCTCATTACGACCGATGCTGCGGGAGATAATGCGATAACCATCGTGCCGGGCGCGAATGCGCGGCTTTCCCGCGAAGACCTGGATGCGAACCTTGACCTGATTCGTAGCGCTGGCATCCTGCTGACGCAACTGGAAATTCCGCTGGATACGGTCGAATATCTGGCATCTCTTGCCGTCAGAAAGAAAATCCCGCTGGTACTGGACCCGGCGCCCGCCCGGGGACTTCCGTCTTCGCTGCTGAAGTGTGTAGATTGGCTGACGCCGAACGAGACCGAGACCTGCTCGCTCCTGGGATGGCCAGCACAAGAGTTGTCTGAAGACGGGTTGGAGGACGTTGCAAATACATTGCTGCAGTGCGGCTGTAAAAATGTGATCCTGAAGATTGGGGGACGAGGTTGCTACCTCGCACTCGCGGACGGGACGCGCCGCCTCATCCCCGCCTACAACGTACGTGCTCTGGATACCACGGCGGCGGGCGATGCGTTCAATGGTGCTCTTGCCGTGGCATTGCTGGCGGGGAAAGATCCGATCAGCAGCGCCTCGTGGGCGTCAGCCGTAGCTGCAGTTTCCGTCACTCGGCATGGAGCGCAACCGTCGATGCCAACGCGTTCAGAAGTCGAAGCTTTCCTGGAAGACAGTCAGAGCATTGACTCAGAGAGGGTTGAGTCGAGCTAGTTGAAGTGGAGAGCGGATTGGCTGCAAGAATGCCAGATTCAATTCCGGGCGCGCCAGATTCAAGCTCAACGGCCCGAACAATCCAGGGCTCCTGCCTCGGTAAATACTTGCATCCCATGTTTGGGGAATCGATGAATCCGTGCTGCTTTACCGAATCGTAGGCATGACCCCTTTCGGTTCGAAACTCATTGCGTTCGATTGCCGAGATAACTAACTCTTCGACTTTCTTTTGCACCGGCCAGCACCTCTGGTTCGCTTCCAAACGAAGGTCGCCGCTGGCGATGATGGTAATGACTGCTTCCATGGATTCCGAGTCCAACCAATCTATTGCGAATGTTATTGAGTTAACCTCGTCTGTTTGTAGAGTTCAGCTGCGTTCAGGGGTGTGACGAGTTGCGGTGCAACTGTGTATTCCTTTTCTGGATGAAAGTTTGGGTCGCGCAACATTTGCAGCGCAACCTCGACGGTTTTGTCCACGCACAATGGATAAACAAAAGTCGCGGCCAAAATATTGTCTTCCACTTTCTTAATGCCCCCTGCTGGACCACCAAGTCCGTCGACGCCTACAAAAATCATTTCCTGTTCACGCCCCAGTTCCTTCGCCGCGAGATACGCTCCCACCGCCATGGGATCGTTGTGGGCGTAAACAACGTCGACGGACGGGTGCCCACGGAGGACCTCGGTCATCCTGTCTTTCGCGCGGGCCTGGATCCAGTCGGCGACGGGATCGGCGACAATCTTGATATCGGGATACTTCGCCAGCACATCGGCTGCACCCTTATGCCGATTGATCGCTGCTTCGACGCCGAGTAAACCCTGCATCTCCACGACAGCGCCTTTGGGTTCTTTGTATTTGTTAATTAGATAATCCCTGATGAATTCGCCTGCCATGCGGCCGATGACTATATTGTCGCTATGCACCAAAGTGGTGTAGTTCGGCTGGAGAATATCGCGCTCCAGGCAAATGACTGGGATTTTCTGCTCCATGGCTTCGCCCATTACTGCGGTTAAAGCCGCGCGCTCGTTGGGTGCAACGATCAGCAGGTCGGGACGCTGGCGAATGAATGTCTCGACCTGTGCCACCTGCTTGCTATTGTCCTGTTGGGCGTCAGCAATCACCAGTTTCACATCGCCGGCCTGGGCAAATAATTTCGTCATCAATTCATTCTGTGCAGCCCGGTAGGGTTCGGCATTATTGGCCTGGCTAAATGCTACGAAGAACTGCCGCTTATTGGGGCTCGGCCGGTTGCACGAGATTGCTATTGTCGTAAGCAAGACCAGTCCCATGATTCTCATCAGTCTCATTTTCATCGAACGTGTTTTCCTTGCTTCTGCACCGCCACCGCGAGCAGAATGATGCCACCTTTGACCATCATCTCAACGTTACTGTCCACGTTGTTGAGTCGCAGCATATTTGTAAGTACGCCAATCATCAACGTTCCGACGATGGTTCCTAAGATGGTCCCCTTGCCACCCGAAAGCTGCGTGCCGCCGATCACCACAGCCGCAATCGCATCTAGCTCGTAACCAACACCGGCGTTGGGATTTCCCTGATGGTTTTCCGCCGCATATAACACTCCCGCAAATCCGGCGAGTAACCCTGACAGCGAATAAACCCAAAGCTTCACTTGTCGGATAGGAAGTCCGGCATAGAGGGCCGCGCGCTCATTGTCACCCACCGCTCGCACATACCTGCCAAAAATGGTTCGACTCAGCAAAACTGCGAACACAATCGCCAGTGCGACATAGCAGCCGATGGTGACCGCCTTACCTCGAAAAATGGCGGCGAAGGTTGAAGCGACATCCTGGCCGAATCCCACATCAACGTTGGCATTGCTTGACAGCCATTTCGCCAGACCGCGGATCCCTATCATTCCAGCCAGGGTGACAACGAAAGGCTGCACATCGAAAACCGCGATGACTGCGCCGCTCAGCGCCCCTGAAGCTGTGGATACCGCCAACGCTGCGAGAACTGCCAGAGTGATCTCGATCGAATAGCTCAGTCCTGGCTGCCATTTCGTAAGTACCAACGCCACGACTGTTGTCGATAGCGCCAGGATACTGCCGACGCTCAAATCGATGCCTCCGGTGAGAATCACGAAGTTCATCGCCAGCGAAATGATTCCCACGAGGGAGACTTGACGCAGAATGTCGGTAAGATTGCCCAGCTGCAAAAAAATGTACGAACCATTGGCGGCGGTGGGACTCAGCAGCACCGCCAAAATGCAAATTGCAGCCAGTGCGCCCACGCTCTTCAAGACATCCCGGTTTTGAGCGCTGATCCGCCTCCAAAACGAGGCGGCTGAGCCGGCGGCCGCGGACTTCAAGCGGGGCCTCCCACCTGCGCGGGCGCATGGGTCGCAAGTGTCAGAATCTCCTCCTGGGTGGTGTGCCCGGCGTCAAGCTCCGCTGCGACCGTGCCCTCTCTCATCACCAGAATACGGTCGCAGCATCGCAACAGTTCGGGCAGTTCTGAACTTACCAGAAGAATACCTTTGCCCTGGGAGGCCAACTGCTCGATGATCCGGTAAATGTCTTCTTTGGCGCCCACATCGATACCGCGGGTCGGATCGTCCAAAAATACTATGTCAGGGTTTCCCAGCAAACATCGGGATAAAAGAACTTTCTGCTGATTTCCACCACTAAGTGTTCCCACCGGAAGACTGGTAGAGGCGAACTTCAAAGACAAAGAGCCGAACAGCGCCATCGCGGCCCTACGCTCGCGCTGGCGACTAACGAATCCGAACCAACTCAGCGGGCGTAGATCGGAAATTGTGCCATTTTCCAGAATACTCATCTGCATCATGAGCCCGTCGAGCTTCCGATCTTCCGGCAGCCAGCGGATCCCCGCTTCCATAGCCTTCTTCACCGACTTTATGGAAGCGGGCTCTCCGCGCAAGATTATCTGTCCCTTCTTCCAGCGATCCAGACCCATCAGTGCGGCGCCAATTTCGCTGCGTCCCGATCCCAGCAGACCCGCTATTCCCAGCACTTCACCTTTTCGCAGATCGAAAGACACGTCCCGAAGTTTGGCGGTCGTCAGATCGGAAAATGAGAGTACCGTTTCGTCGTTCGATATGGCTGGCTTGCAATCGCGCGCCTGCCACTCTTTTCCGATCATCATCCGGATTAACTCCGCAGACGAAACTTCCTGGATCGCTCGCGTGCCAATCGTTTCGCCATCTCGCATAACGGTGACTCGATCACAAACGCGGAAGACTTCGTCCATCTTGTGTGAAACATAAACAATGGCAACCCCTTGCTGCTTGAGAGCGCCGACAAGGTTGAACAGTCGCTCGACCGAATCATCAAAAAGCGCACTGGTTGGCTCGTCCATGAGGATGATTCTCGCGCGCATGCTGAGCGAACGCGCGATGGCCACTAACTGCCGTCCCCCCATGCTCAATGACCTGACCGCGCAGCGCGGGCCGCAAGTTAGGCCCACCTGCTCAAGAAAAGGTTCGGCAAAGCGGTCAAGATCAGCTAATCGCACAAACTTGCGCTCTTTGAACTGACGATTGCCAATCGCCAGATTCTCGGCGACGGTTAGATGCGGAAACAAGTCAAGCTCCTGGTAAATGATGCTGATCCCCAGTCGTTGCGCATCATGCGGGTCATTGATGGTGACCGGAGAGCCATCTACAAAGAATCGGCCGCCGTCGGCTGCTATTGTGCCGGCGATAATTTTGGCCAGAGTGCTCTTGCCAGCACCGTTCTCTCCCATCAGCCCGTGAACCTCGCCTGCGAAGACCGAGAAACTGGCCCCTTGCAGGGCAAGGACGCCGTCAAAACGCTTATTGATTTCGCTGAGCTGGAGAATGGTTTGGGACACCGGTCTAAATCGTTCCTAACCCTTCGTCTAAGGACGCGGGGCCTTCATCGTTAAGGAGAAAACCTTTGTGGCCGCTATGCAAACATTGGCTGAGCGGGGGGACCAATATTTTGAAACCGCTCTTTAAATTGGCCTCTTCTGATACGAATCCGAATCTCTATGTAGAAACGTTCTCTCAGGCGAAACCCGTGCTCGTGTCGATTCGCGGACAATCAGAGTGGGTTCCATCCGCACTACACAGGCTTTCTTAGTCACCTTGCCCTCGATGCGATCCATGAGAAGAGTGGCTCCACGCGCGCCGATCTCATACCCTGGTTGGGAGACGACCGTGATGCGTGGATGGAACGCTCGATCTCCGACAATATCATCAAAAGCAGCGAGCGCAATGTCGTCGGGACACCGCACCCCCAACTCTTCGAGGGCCTGGAGCACTCCCAATAACATGACACCGTTGGAGACTAATATTGCGGCCGGTCTGGCGCGCCGCAACAGAAGCTCTTTGGTGAGCCGATGTCCGGAAGTCTCCCGGAAGTCGCCCTCTAGAATCAATTCTTTCGAGACCTCAATACCCGCCTCTCGCAGGCCCTCTTCATAACCTCGAAGACGCTCGCGTGCTACTCCCAATTCGAGCGGCCCGGTAATGACGGCGATACTGCGATAGCCAGCCCTTATGAGATGACGCACGCAGTCTTGTGCGCCACGAACATTATCCAACATGACTGCGTCGATTTTTATGCCGGCAGGAACTCGGTCCAGGCACACGATGGGAATTCCGGATTCTATGGCTCCCCGAATATGGTTGATGTCCTTTCCCCGGGTGGGTACCAGTAAAATCCCGTCTACTCTGCGCGAGCGCAGAGCAGACACGACTCGTTGCTCGCGCTCCGTTTGTTCGTCGGTATTCGCCGACACCAGAAGAAATGACCGCTCTAAAGCTCTGTCCTCCGCTCCCCGGATGATTTGCGGGAAAAAAGGATTGGTGATGTCGGGAACCACCATGCCCAACATATAGGTCTGGTTCACCTTGAGACTGCGAGCAATTTCGTTGGGATGAAAATCGAGATCGCGAATCGCAGCCTCAACGCGCGCGCGCATCGCAGGGCTTACGGGAACAGTTCCCCGGATGACGTTGGAGACTGTTCCTGTCGATGCTCGAGCGCGTTTCGCTACTTCTACAATCGTTGTCATAAGATGGAAAAGAATCACACCATGATCTTCGGCTCTTAGCTAAGAGTTAGCACAAGTTTTGTGATGGAAGCGGGCGGCGCTTGCAGCGTAACCATCCTCCCCGTCGATTGCAATTCTTTGACCAGTGGGACCACTTCGTTTCGCTGATCGAAGGTATTGTGGGCGTGAAGGTCAGAATGGGTAAGCACGCTGGTCGTCCCAGACCTGATGGCGGCACCCCGAACCGCGATTTCCGTCTCTCGGGTTTCGCTGACGTGCGGGTTCACCACGGTGAGCACCAAATCCTTGCCGTGCAGAGACGCGGAACCGTTCAACCCCCAAAACGATGCGGGCTTGCCGTCGCGCACATAGTTCACCATTGGCGCTGAAATAATGGTGCGGACTGCCTGGCCTCCCTGATGCGCAGTGTACATTCCGAAGACATGGCCCACCGGAGTTACACAAAACTTATCTTCATGGGCAAGGTAAAGGCTGTTCAGACAATTGACCAACTGCGCCGGACTTGCCATCGTGACCTTTTCCGGATGCCGATTGAAGATGTCAAGAGTCATGGCGCTGAACACGGCGTCCCTGAGCGTGGGGGTCTGCTCCAAAAAGTTTCCTGGAGTGAGTTGACTGCCCGGACGATACCAAGGCCCCCATTCATCGACCACCAGCTTTACCTCATGCCCGGAATCAAACTCCCTCATCGCTTGCCAGTGGCCTTCTATGAGTGATTCCAGCCGGTTCCCTTCGCGCAATACTTCATACCAGTCCTGGGCATCGAACTTAAGCGCGTCGCCCTTGCCTTCATCCCAGTCCTCGGTGCGTCCTCGGCTCAAGTTCCAGGAATAATAATGGAGCGCCCAACCGAAGATCGAACCAAATAGATCTTTATCTTTTCGCGCAATCTCTTCAAAGAATTCCCGCGTCCATTGCCAGTCATCTGAGTTCGGACCCGAAGCAATCAACGCCAATGGCTTGCCGTATTGCGGCAACCAACTGGTATACCTGCGAAACTCGACGGCATATTCCTGGGCTGTAAAATTTCCGCCGCACCCCCAGGATTCATTTCCCACGCCCCAGTAGCGGACATCATAGGGCTCGGCGGAACCGGAAGCGGCCCGCGCATCGGCTAGCGTCGTACTGCCAGCGGGGGAATTGCAGTATTCCACCCAGCGATAGAACTCCTGACCCGGCAAGCTGCGAACATTGGCAGCCAGATAGGGCTCACAGCCGATCGCCTTGCAGAAGCGCATGAACTCATCGGTACCGAAGCGGTTGGACTCGTAGCGGTGATTGGCGGGAGAAGCGCTGCTATCGCCCTCAATCCAAAAGTTCGTTCTTCGGGGACGCGTGTCCGTCGGACCCACTCCGTCCCGCCAGTCGTAGCTGTCCGCAAAGCAGCCGCCCGGGTAGCGCACCACCGGAGCCTTGATTTTCCGCATTTCGTCGATGAGGTCTTTGCGGACGCCGTTGATATTTGGGACCTTCGAATCTTCGCCGACCCAAACGCCGTCATAGATCACGCCGCCTATGTGCTCAAGAAAGTGCCCGTAGATATTCGGAGAGATCGTGCCCAAACCTTCGCCCAGCAAGACCTCAATACGGGAGTCGGCCATGCTCGAGGCCACTGCGCTCGCCAACCTTGCGGTTCTGGCGAGCAAGAGCGCCGCTGCGCCCACCGCGCCGTTGCGGACAAACTCCCGGCGTCTCATCATGACAGTAGCCGCCGTCCCGCAGCTAAATGGCGCACATGGGGAACATTTCGCATCTCAGTTGTCCTCTGGCTTTTTGGGACGGGCTAGATGTGGGATAGCCGGCCGAATTTCCCAGGGTTCCTTCGCTACGACTCCAAAGATGAATACTTGCCCAGGTTTATACTTTTGTCGCACTTCGAAATTTTCGAAAGCTATGCCGCCTGCAAGAGCCGCATGCGAAACCCAATAGACCCGGCGTCCATTCACCCGGACCCGCAAGTTCGGCTCGATGTCCGGTCCCAGAACTCTCCAATACTGGGTGAGCCGCCCCAATCGATAGCGCCAATGATCTGGCGCCGTAAAATCAGGATTCGTTTGAGGGTTGGCCTCATTCGACGTGCAAAACACGATTGCGTCTCCGCCCCTGCTCCGTAACATCTCTCGCAATGGATAGGTTCCCTGTTCCGCAGAATCTTCCCCGCGATAGGAACGATATAATTCGCGGCTATCTATAACTCGATCTTTAAGCCATAGCCAGCGCAATCTCTCGTAGTTTCCCATGGTCGCGGTGAGCGTGAGTTCTTCGATCTTAGGGCCATCTTGGTAGCGATAGACCGCCATCTCGATCTCGTCCGGACGATTGCTTTCGATCGATGCCATCAAGTACACATGCGCCCCATTTGCCTTGAAGCGCTCAACTTCGATCCGGACGGTAAGTCTTTCTATCGATTTCGATCCGTCCGATGACACAGAAAAAATGCCAGCCAACTGACTGCTGGAATCGTCGGGACCAACCCACAACCGTTTGCCGTGAGATCCCGGGTCCATCACACTCGGCTCCAACTCGCTGAACGCCATCCGGTCACCCCGGCTGCGGCGGCCCGTTACTACCGGCTCGATAGCAATAAAATTCAGAAGCTCGGGACGCCCTGTTTTAGCGGAAATCACTCCCACGCGAATCAATCCGCGCGGCCCCGGCAAACCTCCTTGGGAAGGCAAGCCGAAGACAATCCCATCCTTGCGGCCCCATAGCAGTGGATCTCCTGGCTTAGTCGGGCGAACCCATTGCGAATCTTCTGCTTGGACAACTTGTGACTGCAGAAGAAAAAGTGAAACCATGCCGAAACTGGGGGCGATACCAGCCAGCAGAACGGAGATTTTCACGAGCCGCTTCCAGACTGTTTCCGGCATTGCTCAGAAAAGAAACTTCAAGCCGAACTCCCCAATACGTGGCTGATGCGCCCCGCTAGGATGCAAGAAATTGCTGGGAGCGTCTCCAAAGGAGTCGCCATTCACGCAATCGTCAGCACCCGAGTTGATCTCGAGACCGCAACTGCCGTTGTTTACGCCATTCCATTGCGGGTGGTTGAAGACGTTGAAAGCCTCGGCGCGGAACTCGAATGCCATCGTCTCCTTTAGTTTGAAGCGCTTGAACAATCCCATGTCAAAATTGAGCCGCCCCGGGCCGGCCAGGGAATTACGGCCCGAATCGCCAAAAGTGAGCCCTGTAGGTTGCGAGTAAGCTCCAGGATTGTAGAGCAACGGCCCATACGGAATATTGGCCACTCCGTCAAAGTGTGGCTTGGGGCCGTGCGGATCGCCCACAAGATCGGCATAGGAACCCGAACCTACACTGTTTCCGACCCCAGCATTGTCGTAATCGCCCCCATTGATGATGCTGAACGGCTCGCCCGTTTGGGCAGTTGTAATCCCTGAGACCTGCCAGCCCCCTAGGAAGGATCTTTTCAAGCCGGTTGCATGCTGGAAAATCGGCAGGTCATAGATGTAGCTGACAGTGAAAATATGACGCTGATCATAGCTGGAACTGGCGCGATAGGAAGACAGATTGTAGGAATCGACAAACGCGCTGTCATACCGGTCAGAAGAATTGTCAATGGAATGGCTGTAGGTGTACGCGAGCGTGAGCTGAAGTCCGCCCGCGTTCCGCCTGCCTGAAACTTGCAGAGCGTTATAGCTTGAGTTCGCTCCGCCAATAATGCCATAGATCGAGTCATAGCCCTGGTAGGGGCGGAACAGGTCAGCACTCACGTTGCCGCAGGCCACGTCCAGGCTAATTGCAGGCTGGCCTTTCACCGTCTGTCGATTCAATCTAAAAGTAGGCTTTCTCACGCTTCCTTTTTGCGTGTCGCAGATATCGCCGGTGATGATTTCGCCCGGCAGGAACGGATTCTCGAAGGCGGGAAGGGAATGAAGCTGATTACGGTCAAGTTGTTGCGAAAGGTGAGTTCCCTTGCTGCCAACGTAGGCCACCGTCAACAGCGTATTGCGAGCTACTTCACGCTGGATGTCGAAATGGTATTGCTGGACGTACGGCCATTGCGTCTGAGTGGTAATGGAAGTCAACTGACTCACTCCACCGCCAAGAGGGAACAGTTCGGGACCGCCATTTGCCGCCGTACCGCCAATATTGGTGTACCCGTCGATAAAAAACTGCACCGGCGCGATGATACTGGGAGGATTGCCTTCCAGCGACTCAGTATTGGCGTCGTTCCCATTGGCATGCTCGAAAAAGATGCCGTAGCCTCCGCGAATCGCCGTTTTTCCGTCTCCCTTCGGATCAAAAGCAAAACCGATGCGCGGCGCCGGGTTGAACAAGTGGCCGGACTGGCAACTGCTGTGTACTCCGTTGTAGCCGCAGCGAACCATGCCAGTCATGGTTTCGACGCTTTGTCCAGCAGGGAAGGTGAGATGCTGGTCATTGGGATCTACCGTCGGGGCATCGGCTGCAACATAGGTGGTTGGATCAAAGTTGTATGCGTTACCATAGCGCTCATAATAGCTGCCGTATAAGCTGGCTCTGAGACCCAGATTCAGCGTCAGCCGCTTGGTGGCGCGCCAATCGTCCTGCAAGAACGGCTCGAAAACCTTGTAGCGGTTATAGTATTTTACGTTTTGGTTGGGTTGGGCAAAAGTATTGATATAGCCCGTTAGAAGATCAGCGAAACCGTTGCCGGTGCTGGAATACGCACCGCTATTGGGGCTGGGGTGTTGATAGAAAGAGTTTGGATTGGAGTAATAACCCAGGCTTCCGTTTGGCTCTTCTTCCGCGGGCTCGTTCTTTTCGATTGCCTCGAAGTAACCTCCGAATTGAAGGTTGTGCCGGCCTAAGCTCTTGGTCAAATTGTCATGGAAGCTGTAAGTGGGGTTGGAGTTGTTCCAGGGCAAAAAACCCGGATCAACGGCGATATTGAAGTTCCCCGGCCCACCAATACCAACAGCTGGGATAGTTCCGTTAAAGCCGTTTTCAAAAATCCCGGTCATGGTCATGCTCGCCGGACGCTGCCATGCGGTCCCTGTATTAAAGAGATGCAAGTGGTTGGACCCGTAACTGAAGACAAACTCATTCAGCAATGTGGGAGACATCGTAGCGGTCAAATTCGCCACCACACTGATCCCCGGGCCCTGCAGCGTTCCGCCGATCGCCGGCACATTCGATCCCGACCAGGGCGAGATGGGGAAATCCTGCGTCCAGGAATCATGAATGAAGCGAATGTTCGCCCGCAATTTTGAATTGATGTTGTCGTCGAACTTGATCAGCTCCTCGTGCCAACGGGTTGGCGAAGCATAAGTTCCGAACAAGGAATGCCCTACATTCGGCATGGGGATATTCGCGACCAGCGGATTCGTATTGGCAGGATCCATAAGATTGGCGGGGATGGTGTTGTTGGGAAAACCCAGATAAAAAGGATTGCCATTCGCATCCGTACCCTGCTGACTGTACGCGGGGCAGTTAATGCTCACTGTCTCGGTGGTGGCTGCAGGGTTTCCTCTCACAAACGGAGTGCCGGCCGCCGGACAGACGTCGTTGAAATTTCCCGTCCGCTCGGCCGCGGTGGGGAGAAACTGGCCCGGATTGTTGTAAACGAACGGAACATTTTCGAGACGAAATTCCTGCGACCAAAAGAAGAACAATTTGTCCTTCTTGATGGGCCCGCCCACGATGTAACCAAAATCATTCTTGTTGTAGTAGGCTTTCGATGTTCCCGGCTGGTCGAAGTAGTAATGAGCGTTGAAGGTGGCATTACGGATGAATTCGAAGCCCTCACCATGGAATTGATTGGTGCCTGATTTGGTGACAGCCTCTATGGTTCCGGATCCGTTGCGTCCATACTGGGCGCCGTAGGTCGAAGTAAGTACGCGAACTTCAGCAAGTGCGTCGATATTGGGGTAGACGTTGATGTTAGCGTTGCTGCCGCTGTCAAGAACCTCTCCGCCATCGATTTCCCAGTTGTTAAACTCAGTGCGGCCACCGTTGACCGCGTAAGAGACGCTTCCCTCCGGCCCAACCGTTCCGTTATCCTGCCCGGTCTGATCGCTGACGCCGGGTATCAGATTGATTAATTGAGTGAAATCGCGGCCGTTTAACTCCAATTGGCTGATCTGGTCTCCAGTAATCGTACCAGCGAGCTCAGAGGACTGGGTCTCGACCTTGCCGACCGAGCTTCCTTCCACAATAATCTCATTTGTCACTTTACCGACCACAAGCTTCGTATCAATCCTGAGCTTTTCGCCAACTCGGAGAATGACCTTCCTGGCTTCATACTTCTGAAAGCCGGGTGCTGTGATGATGACGTCATAGGTGCCCGCGCCAAGGCCGGCGATCAAATAGTTACCGTCCGAGTTGGTAACGGCGGTTCTGCGAAAGCCCGTAGCCGGATCGCTAACCGAAACCTCCGCCCCAGTGATCACCGCACCTGTATCATCGGTTACAGTGCCGGTGAAGGATCCAGAGGATTGCGCGAAGAGGGGTACGCAAACGGAAACAATGCACAGCAAACCCAACACTGACCAGAACCTAAGATTCATGACCCGACTCCTCATGGACCCGTTACTCTTGCTCGTGAAATCCGACATCACTCGGGGGTAGACGGTCTCCTCAGTTATGAATGCTGCAATCGAATCTCTTGTCTTCGTAGGCCGATTTCAGGATCGGACCATAACCCGAAAGAAACACCGCTAATTTTGCCCGAAATTGAATCGCTTCAAAACGTTTGGCCATCTTGTGGCAAACATACTCTCAGTGTCAAGATAAAACAGTACTCCGGAGAGGTTATTTCTCTCAAATTAAGCATTTTTGTTGGCTATCGGTAATTTTTTCCACTGCGCTTAAACTGGTTGCGAGCTTCCATTCCCGGGTCGGTAGTCCCCGAATACGCTTTGATTGTCGGTGGGTCGCGATTTCCAGAGGAGCCATTTATTGAAAGCTTCCAATACGTCCATTGATCGGTCTATACTCGTTTCGTAAACGCGAACCCCATCTTGATGATGAATCACTTTCCCTGCTCTTTTCGGCGAAGATGGCCTTTTCTGGCCAGAACGGTTTTGCGCTGCAGTCTGCTCCTGCTCTGCTCACTCGCGTTCGCAGCTCAGCCCGAGCCATCCCTGGAACTCTCCCGGCCGATTCGGTCGTGGGAGTTTGTTTCGGCTGTGGGCACGCGTGCCGGGATGTTCGGGAACGAACAGGGGACCCTAGAGGCGTGGGTCTATCCATTAAAAATCCTGCGTGATTTTCATTTGCTCTTCCACATCGATGGCGCCATTCTGCCCGCGGAAGCTCTCGCCCGGACTTTGACGGTCCGTCCTGAGTCGAGCACGATCGCCTATACGGGCGACGTTTTTTCCGTCCGTGAAACTCTGTTCGTACCGGTGCATGAGTCTGGCGCCGTCATCGCTTTTGAAATTGATACCACCGAACCTCTGGAGATCGAGGCCGTGTTCAATCAGGATTTTCAGCTGGAATGGCCGGGAGCTTTGGGTGGGGTCGATGAAGAGTGGGATTCGACCTTGCATGCCTTTCGTTTTGGAGAAGTGTCGGGAAAGTTTGACGCCTTGGTGGGTTCTCCATCAGCCGTCAAATTCTCTGAGGCCTACACCACCAACTACTTCTCATCTCAGCAAGACTCCCTTCTTTTGGGTGCGACCCAAAAAGGGACCGAGACAAAGTTCATCGTCATCGCTGCGTCATTCACCGGGCAGGCATCGCTGAAAAGCCTCTACAGCCATCTGACTCAGGACTATCCAGAATTGTTGCGGAGCTCCGCCGCATACTACCGGGATTATCTGGATCGCACGGTTAGCCTCAAGCTTCCCGACGCTCAAATCGAAACCGCGTATGACTGGGCCAGGGTGAGTATTCTGCAAGGTGTGGTGCAGAACCCATTTTTGGGAGAAGGTCTGGTTGCGGGATTCAACACGTCAGGCGACGACCAGCGCCCTGGTTTTGCCTGGTTCTTTGGTCGAGACGCGGAGTGGACAACCCTGGCTCTGGATGCGGAGGGCGAATTCTCCACCGCCCGCAACGCCTTGGACTTCCTGAGCAAGTACCAACGAGCCGACGGTAAAATCCCTCATGAAATATCGCAAAGTGCCAGCTTTATCGATTGGTTCAAGAGTACCCCGTACGCGTTTGCTTCTGCGGACGCCACGCCCCTGTTCATTATTGCCGTCAACGATTATGTGACGCACAGCGGCGACCTTGGATTCGCTCAGCAGAAATGGGACAATCTCTGGCGAGCTTACGGTTTTCTCAAATCCACCTATGATTCCCAGGGGCTGGCCCAGAACTCCGGCGCGGGTCACGGCTGGATTGAAGGAGGGCCACTCTATCCAGCGCAGACGGAGCTTTACCAGGCATCGCTCGGGATGGAAGCCGTCCACTCACTTGCTCATCTCGCTCATCTCCTGGGTAAAGAAGATGTTGCCCAGGAACTGGACCAAGCTGTCGAACGGCAAAAATCGCTTTTGGACAGAACTTTCTGGTCCTCCGAAAAGAAAATCTACGCTTACGCTCTTGATCCAAATCACAACCGTATCGACGTGGCCAGCGTCCTGGCCACGGTTCCCATGTGGTTTAAGCAACTTGACGAAGGCCAGGCTGGCAGCATGATTCAGGAACTCGCGGGTCCCAATCACCAGACCGACTGGGGCATGCGGATTCTTTCTTCGCAGGACCCGAAATACGACCCCGGCGGATACCATTACGGAGTCGTATGGCCGCTGTTCACTGGCTGGGCGTCTGTCGGCGAGTACCGCTACCATCGGCCGCTGCCCGCCTACTCGAATTTGCGGGCCAACGCTTTACTTGCTCTGGATGGTTCGTTAGGCCACGTCGCAGAGGTTCTTTCCGGCAAGTATTATCAGACGCTATCGACAGGATCGCCGCAGCAGATTTGGTCGGCGGCTATGGTGGTCAATCCTCTGCTGAGCGGGTTGCTAGGCATGCAAGCGGATGCTAACCGTTGTCGGTTGGATTTCGCTCCTCACATCCCAGCGGACTGGAACTCGTTTTCCATCAATCATGTGCGACTTGGCGCGGTCTGGTTGAATCTGAATTACCAGAGGACACCCGACAACATTCGGCTGGAAGTGCAGTCCACCGGCACAGGACAATGCTCCTTGCAGTTCTCACCGGCATTGAGTTTACGCGCTAGGATTATCCGAGTTCGACTCAATGGCCGTGCGCTGCCGTTTCATTTTGAAGCGAATTCTTCGGATCAGCATGTAAGTATCAATCTCCCAATCATCGGCATCCGAAATGCCGTCGAAATTCAGATAAAGAACGATTTTGAGCTCAGCGAGACGTCCACTCTTCCAGCATTGGGCGGCACCAGCCGTGGTTTGCGAGTGCTTTCCGAATCGTGGGCGCCAACGCGGGAGACTCTAAAACTGCTACTCTCGGGCGCGGCGGGAGAAACTTATGAACTCTACGCCTGGAACCCGGGCCAGATCTCTTCAGTGGAAGGGGCTGAGCTTGAAAAGAAAGACGGGCCGCATGCTAAAGTCCGCGTGCAACTTCCGGCGAGTGCGCCCGGAATCGAGCCGCAGGCAACGGTTATCTTTCACTTTGCTCCGAGGTGAGGGTCTAATTTCTTTAGCTTTTTGCACACTTATATATTCTCAAGAGGGCGGTGCCCATGCCTCGAAACCTTAGAACCTTAGTTTTACTGGTTGTGATTGTGTGCCTTGCGCATTCGTTTTCTCATGCCCAAGGCCCGGCAGTCGATGCGGAAGGCCATCAGTGGTGGCAGGACGCGGTGTTCTACGAAATCTATCCGCGCAGCTTCGCCGATAGCAATCATGACGGCGTCGGAGACCTTAATGGCATTTCCTCCAAGCTGGACTATCTGAAGGATCTTGGGGTGGACGCCATTTGGATTTCGCCATGCTATCCGTCGCCTCAAGCCGATTTCGGTTATGACGTTTCGGACTACAAGAATATTGATCCCATGTACGGGACGCTTAAAGATTTTCATCATCTGGCGAGCAACGCGAAAAAACACGACATCCGCATCATTATGGATTTTGTCCTCAATCACAGTTCCAACCAGCACAAGTGGTTTATAGATTCAGCGTCATCGCGTACTTCAGCGCATCGTGACTGGTACATCTGGCGCGATGGCAAGGCACCGGGCGTGCCCCCCAATAATTGGATCTCCGACTTCGGCGGGTCGACATGGCAGTTCGACCCCAACACCGGCCAGTACTATTACCATTACTTTGCTGTCGGCCAGCCGGATCTCAACTGGCGCAACCCCGCGGTCGAGAAAGCCATGTTCGGCGTTACTCGCTTCTGGTACAAGCGGGGTGTTTCCGGGTTTCGGCTCGATGCTGTTGACCTGTTGTTTGAAGATCCAAATCTTCCGGACAACCCAATCTTGCCCGGCAAGAACGGGTTGGGCGACCTCAACATGCAAGATAAATACAACGACAAATTGCCGGAAGTCCACACCGAGCTGAAGAAGTTGCGCAAGGTTGCCGACCAGAGCAATGCGGTCTTGATTGGAGAGACCTACACGTCGAATCGAGACGAATTGAAGGAATATTACGGCGATCATAATGACGAAATCCAGCTACCCATGGATTTCATGTTTTGCCAGGTCAATAAGCTTTCTCCCGCCGAATTCCGTACACAAATTGCAAACGCCGAGTCCACCGGAGGCTGGCCGGTTTACGTCATTGGCAATCACGATATGCCACGTTCTTACGTGCGCTACGGCGACGGTCAACATAATGATCAAATCGCCAAACTCATGGCTGGGCTGTACCTGACCCTTCGCGGCACGCCGATCATGTACTACGGCGAAGAACTGGGGATGGAAAACAATGACCCGGTGCGCAAGGAAGACGTGAAAGACCCGATGGGCATCACCGGATGGCCTACGGAAAAAGGGCGCGATGGCGAACGCACGCCCATGCAGTGGAACGATTCGCCAAATGCTGGGTTCAGCCAGGGCACGCCCTGGTTGCCGGTTCCCGCCAGCTACAAAACTCATAACGTAGCCAGCGAATTGCAAGACCCCAACTCGGTTCTGCAATTCTACAAACACCTGCTGGCACTTCGGCATCTAGAGCGTGCTTTGCTGGAGGGCGACTATATCGCGCTTAATCAGGACAATCCCGACGTCCTCTCATACCTGCGTCGTTACAAGAATGAAGCTGTACTGGTCGTGCTAAATATGTCAGCGACGCCACAGCAGGTCAGTTTCAATCTTTCTGATCATGGCTTCTCTTCCGCAACAGCCACGGCTCTGCTGACCACTTCAGCCCTTCCGGCCAGCAGCAAATTGGATCAGATCGCTTTGGAGCCATTCGCGGTTTACATCGCACGAGTCTCCCAATGAGTGAGATTTGTATAGAACAGCTTTCGTCTAAGGAGACTCTGCTCCGATGGTTGTTTGTTGCCGGTTTTTGTTTTTGTGCTTTGCTCTCCACAGCACAAGATGACATTCCTCCGGAACAGCCCATCGTGGTCGGCTATTTTCCTGGGTGGGCCCTTTCCAAGCGATTTTTCGTTAAGAATCTGCTCTCCGATGGCGCGGCTCCCATGCTTGACCAGATAAATTACGCTCAGGGTCACATTTCCGGCAATCAATGCGCAATAGCGGATCCCAGCGCGGATCTGAATTACACGTTCTCCGCGGACGACAGCGTGGATGGCACAGCGGATACGCCCCAGATGCCCCTGCGGGGAAACCTTCATCAATTGCAAGAACTCAAACACCTCTATCCTCACATCAAGATCCTGATCTCCCTCCAGGGAGGCGCGGACCTATTTGCCGAGGCGGCGCAACCTGCAAACCGCCCTGGGTTTGTGGCCTCCTGCATCAAGAGATTCATCAATGGCGAGTTTGCCGACGGCATAGAGACGCCGGGTTTATTCGATGGCATTGATCTTGACTGGGAATATCCCGGAGAGGTCGACAAATTCAGTTACATCGCGTTACTTGGAGAATTTCGCCGCCAGCTCAATGCGGCAGGCTCGAAACTTCTGCTGACCGTCGCAATGGGCGACAGCCGCATAAATTACCAACATCTGGATATGGAGGCGGTTGCTCTTTACGTGGACGAGGTCGGCATCATGAACTACGACTATAGCGGCCCTTGGAGCAAGACAACCGGCCTCATCGCCCCACTCTATAGTTCCCCCGGCGATCCGGCAAGAGCCGGCGATGTGGATTCCACCATTCGAGGCTATAAAGACGCAGGTGTACCAGCATCCAAACTTCTGTTAGGCATTCCTTTCTACGCCTATTCCTGGAATCAGGTTGCACAGGCCAATCACGGGTTGTTCCAACTAGGCGAACCCTCACGTATTGATCTTCCTTACAACTATATTGTTTCCATCAAAAGCAAATTCACCGAATATCGCGATCCGAAGTCAATGGCCCCCTGGCTTTTCGACGGGAACACGTTTTGGACGTATGACGACGAAATATCCATTGGCACGAAGCTTAAATATGCGAGGCAGCAAGCTCTTGGTGGGGTCATGGTTTGGGAGCTCAGTGGCGATACGCCCGATTGGAAGTTGCTCAAGGCCATCTCCGGGCAAGTCAAACGTCGTAATGCGACGCCCGAGACCCGTTGAGCCGAAGAAGTCAGCTGCAGAAAAATAGTTCACGGGTCGTCTTTATGCATCCATGTGATTCGTGACTCTGTCCGCGGCGCAGGGCATCCGGTCAAAGACTCTCAGGCAATAAAGCAGCATCGCACAGGAGTGCACTCATGAGACGGCAAACAAAGCGATTTGGTATTGCGATTCTGCTGGGTCTCTCCAGCATGGTTCCTGGCCAGGACACGAGCTTCGAATCGGAACATCAGCAGATACCTACACCGGAATGCCTGGTGATGAAAGGGGAAGGACAAGGGGAATCGAAATTTTGTACTCAGGAAGACCACGATGCGTGGCTTGCCGACATCCAGCATTGGCGCAGCGAACGCTTGATTCGCATTGGCTACGATGGATCACGCTACGACCTGCCCGAGCTCAAGTGGACCCAGTCCAGTTTCTTACAGCCCCAGATGATGGTGCAAGATCGCTATTTCTATGACCCGGTCGCGCACCGCTATACGGTCGGCCGCTATCTCGATGATCTGGAAAAGCGCTACGGAGGAATCGACGCGGTGCTGATCTGGCCGACTTATCCGAACATGGGCATCGACAATCGCAATCAGCATGACCTGATTCGCAGCATGCCGGGAGGAGTCGTGGGAGTGCGGCAAATGATCGCAGATTTTCACAAGCGCGGTGTGCGCGTGTTGTTTCCTATGATGATGTGGGACCAGGGCACGCGCGATCCTGGCGAACCTTGGCCGCAAGCTATTGCTGAACTGATGGCGGAAGTCGGTGCCGACGGCATCAACGGCGATACACAGGATGGAGTACCACTCGCATTTTCAGCGGCCACCGATAAAGTTGGCCATGCCTTGGCCTTTGAGCCGGAGGAAGACCCGTCCGATGAGGCATTAGCGTGGAATGTGATGACGTGGGGACAGTACAACTTCCCCTTTGTTCCGATGGTCGACAAATACAAGTGGCTGGAACCGCGCCATATGGTGAATATTTCCGATCGCTGGAATCGTGATAAAACCAACGATCTACAGTTTGCTTTCTTCAACGGCGTCGGATGGGAAAGCTGGGAAAACATTTGGGGAATCTGGAACGGCATCACACCACGCGACGCCGAAGCGACTCGCCGTGTCGCCATCATTGAGCGCGCCGTTGCCCCATTCCTTAGTAGCACGGGTTGGGAACCGCTGACGCCGATGTTGCGCTACGGGATTTTCGCCAGCCGTTGGCCTTTGCATCAGCAGACGGTATGGACCATTGTGAACCGCAACGAATATGACGTTGAAGGTCAGCAACTTGAGCTTCCCGCAGAAGAAGGAACGCGGTATTTCGATCTTTATCATGGGACTGAGCTGAAGCCAGAACGCAATCCCGATGGCAAGGTCGTGCTTAGTTTTCAAGTCGAAGCCCATGGCTACGGAGCGTTGCTGGCTTCGAAAACTGCGCCCGCGGCAGGTATCCAGGCACTGATGTCGAAGATGAAGGAAATGACCGCTAAGCCTCTGGCGAGTTATTCACATCAATGGACGGCATTAGCGCAGCAGATCGTGCCCATCGCAACGACCAAGCCGCCCTCCGGTTCGCCAGCAGACATGGTAAAGATTACCGCCGCCGACTTTCTCTTTAGAGTGCAGGGAGTTGAGATCGAAGGCTTCAATGACACTGGGGTGGACGTGCAATATCCGTGGGAAGATTCTCCACGGCGTTTCCACGAACATCTCATGCCGGTGAGGTCTTTCTGGATCGATAAGTATCCGGTCACTAACGCGCAGTTCAAAAAGTTTTTGGATACCACGCATTATCATCCGCAGGATGACTTGAACTTTCTACGCGATTGGAAAGACGGAACCTTTCCTGCCGGTTGGGACGGCAAACCCGTGACCTGGGCTTCTCTGGAAGATGCACGCGCTTATGCGGCTTGGGCGGGCAAGCGTTTGCCGCATGAGTGGGAGTGGCAGTACGCTGCGCAAGGCAGTGATGGCCGCATATATCCCTGGGGGAATGAATGGAATGCAAGTGCAGTGCCCGTGCCGGACAAAGGCCCCACCATGCGCGGCCCGGATAACGTAGATGCGCACCCGCAAGGTGCGAGTCCGTTCGGGGTGATGGATCTGGTTGGCAACGTATGGCAATGGACAGAAGAGTTCACGGACGATCGCACCCGCGCGGGGATTCTGCGCGGCGGCGAATATTATCAACCGCAGGGTTCGATATGGTATTTCCCCCAAACCTATAAGCTCAGCCAACACGGCAAATTCCTGCTCACAGCACCGAGCCTCGACCGTTCTGGAGGGCTTGGTTTCCGCTGTGTTCAGGATGCGGAGTGAGAAAGACAGCTTCTTTAAGGGCCTTCGCAGGCTCTTCCGCATGGGCTCGGATATTTTGGGGCAAATCGGCCGAACTCAAGGCTGGACTTCTACCAGGTGACGAATTGCCGGGCCGATCACGATCATCATTTCGGCGTGAGGTGCAGAGCTCTCATTCACGAGAGCGAGTTGCTGACTCCGCTTATCCGGCGCAATCGGCTGCCCGGATTCGATCGCGTCCAGCGCATCCAGCCCGACCGTAGCCAACGTGGAAAGATCGTGAGACAGCGGAGCTAAGTCTGCAAGGAACACCGACGCAGGAAGAAACGGTTGCAACTTTGCGTCGTTGTCACGCCATTGCATGAGCCGTTTTCGCAACTCCGGTCGCGCCGATGGATCGTGTTCCGCGCTTTCGGCAAGCACATTGAATTCGCGCGCCGGTTCACTTTCCGGAGGAACGGCGTCTACAAGGCGATTTAGCGGAACCTCCGTGCTATACGATTGTGTTTTCCCGCGATCGTATTCCTTGACTGGTTCCAACGTGCTGGCGAGTGTTCCCAGCAATTCCAGCGGCACCCCTCCGGCAATGCGTTCGATCATGCGTTGGCTGTTGGTACGATGACTTAACCCCAGCCACTCCAGGTTGCGGCTCAGAACCGCGAGCCGCCGGTACATGGAGCTTGGGTCGGTTACCGACGCCGGCGACCACAGCCGTTCTGCGATGGCGCCGAGGCGCGGCCAAACGCGATTGTCGAGAATCTCCGGCGTTACATATTCGGTCCACTGCGCGGCTTCGCCTCCGAGAATCCGTTCCTTCTCCGCCGGCGCCAGCG
>Ga0182024_10007138_pt1 | contig 24182 bp, 20 predicted proteins | sample P32metaG_FD_120480 | JGI IMG/M metagenome (GOLD analysis project Ga0182024, IMG submission 120480) | Permafrost microbial communities from Stordalen Mire, Sweden - P3-2 metaG (Illumina Assembly) | ecosystem: Environmental > Terrestrial > Soil > Wetlands > Permafrost | place: Sweden: Stordalen...
CCCGCCGCAATCCCGACGAGTTTCCAGACAGGGCCCAGGCGCTTGCCGCCGGAAACGGTTGCCCTATAGTAGCGTTCCCAGCGAGGAACCCTATGGCAGTTGACACGCAGCAGCTCATGGACGAAGCCGAGAAGCTTGGCCAGCTTGTGGCCCAGCATCCAATCATCGGGCGGTACAAGCAGGCACAGAAGGCGCTCGGCGACGACGCCGACGCCAATCGCCTGCTGGCCGACTTCGAGCGGCAGATCGAGACGTTGTCCCGGCAAGAGCAGTCCGGCATGCCGGTGACCGACGCCCAGCGCATGCAGCTCGAAACGCTCCAGGGGCGGATCGTATCCAACCTCAAGATCAAGGCGTGGAACCAGGCACAGGTGGAGTTCGTCGACCTCCTGCGCAAAATCTCCCAGACTATCCAGCGCCCCCTTCAAGACCCGGCTCAACCCGGCGCCGCCGCGGCGGGTGGGCCGCGCCTCACCGGATTGAAGACGTGAAACGTGAAGACGTGAAACGTGAAGACGTGAAAATCGTTTAGGACGTTCGCCGGTCTGCCCGCTTCAGCGGGTAGCTGCTTGCTTGTGAAAAAACATGCGGAGGCCCAGGTGGCTTTCTGGTTACTCAAAACCGAACCCGACTGCTATTCCTGGGATGACCTCGCGCGCGACAAAAAAACCGTGTGGGACGGTGTCACAAACGCTCTGGCCCTCAAGCACATCCGCACCGTGTCCAAGGGCGATCTCGCCCTGATTTATCACACCGGCGACGAACGGGCTGCGGTGGGCATCGCCGAAGTCGTTTCCGCGCCTTACCCCGACCCAAAGGCCGAGGACGAGCGACACGTTGTCGTAGATGTCAAACCCAAGCAGAAACTCGCACAACCCGTCACCCTTTCGGATATCAAGGCGGACCCGGTCTTCGCGGGTTGGGATCTGCTACGAATCAGCCGGCTGAGCGTCGTGCCCGTTCCGGAACTGATGTGGAAGCATTTGCTCGATCTAGCCAAGCCGGGCTCTTCTGAACCACATGCCGCTGTCAGCAAGTCACGCGAGAATACACTCAAAGCGCGGACTTGAATAAGAGGTTCTCCGCTGGTATTCGCTTCCTTTACCTCAAGTAACGTCCATAGGCACGGGGCTTGCTGCCGTGTTCCTGAAGATTTCAAACGGCTGCCGGATCACCGCGAGAGGCGCCGTTGCGGATACTTGTTTTAGCGGTCTCGCTTGCGAGGCGTGCAGCATCGTACGGCCAAGGAGCGCTCCACGCCTCGCAAGCGAGACCGCTAAACAACGGAGGACACATGCCCGAGACAATCACCGGGAACACAATTCATTCTCCTGCGATCGTCACCCCCGGCTCGCAATCCCTCGGGGATGTGCCAACCGTACACCCGGTCGTTCAACCCGCGGTTGCCACCGATCCGCTGACGGGTCAAGCGTTGACCCCGCACAAGCCGGCCGACGATACGGAGCAAATCTACTTCGAGGGCTCGCCGCTCGTACGCGGCATCCTAGGTCGCGGCATCTGGTGGTGCTTCCTTGGCCTGCTCATCATGGCTGTCCCCGTCGCGGCTTTCTTTCTTCGTAACCCGCCCTCATTTCTGCCGCCGTGGTGGCTGAACCTCGTGATTGTTGCCATTGGCCTGGTGGTGTTCCTCCTCCCGATGTTGAAGGCCAAGACCATTCGCTACCGGATCAGCAACTACCGCATCGATTTCGAGCGCGGCTGGTTCTCGAAGGACATCGACACCCTTGAACTGTGGCATGTGGAGGACTTGAAGTTCCACCAGTCGTTCATCGATCGAATCCTGGGAATCGGGTCAATCACTATCCTGTCGCACGATGCAACAATGCCGAAATTCGTCCTGCACAGTCTGCCAAACCCGCGCCCGATATTCGACGCGCTCAAGCAACGGGTCATCGCCGTCAAGCGACAGGGCGGGGTCGTAAAGATAGATGCCGGAAGCTAACCGAAAGGACGGTTCAAATGCCTGCCAAAAAAGCAACTCCACCCTCTTCCAATCCGCCAGCTCCCGATCCCTCGGACATCTATGAACGATCGCATCCCGAACACGAAGCGGGCATGGGTCGACTGGACTGCGAGAAACCCGTGCCGTCGCAGTGCCCGGACGTAATCGAACAGACCGTCGAACACCGGCAAGACGGAAGCCGGCAAATCAACGCACACGAGACAGAAAACCAGGGGAAGCACTTCAAACCGGCGGCGGGTCGCGAGTGATCAGATCGCGTACCGATGGTTGGACCGGCGCTTGGTTACGGGCTTGAGTCTTCGTGGAAACTCGCGTCTTCTCGATCGTCAGGCGGCCAGTGCCCGCGGCAGGGGGTTCAACTCTTCACCTTCGAACGCCCATTCTCCAGCGAGGTAGGTGTTTGACGCACGCAAGCCGCGCCGCACCGCTGCCCGAATTGAGGGAGCCAACTGGTCCGGCGACCTCGAGCTGTACAGCAATTGACAATCCAGCCCGGCGGATCGCCCCAGCCAGCTCGGTGGGGTCAGGAGGATTGCACCCGCCTTCAAGCGGGAGTCCGGCGCCTGGGCGAACCTCACTTCGGTGCGCGGCAACGACAGGGTCAGAAAGTAATGCTGGACGGCCAATGCCTCAGGATGGTCCACTATCGCGTAGGCCACGTCTTGGATGACTGAGGCGTAAACCCAGGCGCCCAGCCCCCATCCGCCCGCCAGTTCCACGATGCGCCGAGGGAGCCGGCCATCGGAATGCTCATGGAGCCGCATCATGTCGTAGAGTGCTCGGGTCATCGGAACAGAAAGGCCCGCCGATACCCGCGGCGACACCGTACTGGCCGCCCCGGATGGCGGCTCGAGCAGCCGTCCCACCAGCCGCCGGCCGAACACCGATGCAGCAAGCGCCGACCGCCTCTGCTCCTGTTTGGGGCCCCAGGCAGCTTTCGCGCCCAGGTGCCGCCCGACGCGCCCGGACAAGAAGCCGCCCCATCCGCCGGACAGAATGTCGAAGCGCAGGTCAGATCGCATTCGTGACGCGACCAGCCCATCCCTGCCGAACCCTGTCGCGCCGTCTTCATAGGTCACCCGGGCTTCCTGTTTCAACGCCGAGCGGAGCAGGTGCTGGGATTTGAGTATTTGAAAATCGCTCAGGAACCGGCGCGGGCTCACCCGACGGGCATCCGCCGCCCGAGTTGCATGGTAGGCAACGAAACCGGCTGACATCTCCCGTCCTGAGCAGGCGCGCCAAACCGCCGGCAACTCCGTTCCGGCGAATCGTTCGGCGGCCACCGGGTCAATCCCGCGCTTGATGAAGACATCGAACGTGCCGTAACCGTGAGCCCAGAGGAACGCGACGCAGCCCCGTGCCACATCAGTCGAATCGCCGCGGACTCGGAAGGTCACGATGGCCGGCAAATCGCGCCGGCGGTCGATCAGGGCCTTCAATGCAGACCACTGTGACCATAGAGCCGCCACACGCGCCACGCCGATCTCCCGGAAGCCATGGGCATCGAGAATCCCCGCCAATTCACCGTCTCGCTCCACAACGCTGCTCATCTCCAACTGGAACTGCCGCTTGCGGGATTCGGCCCCAAACCGCAGGCGAAGGGACGTCGCCAACGGCGGGTCCGGCTCGATGCCCAAAACGCGCAGGCCGCGCGACAGCAATTCCGCCGAAACCTCACCCGCGCCGGCGCCCAGATCGACAGCGGTGCGCCATTCCGGCGGCAACCCGTCCAGAACGCTGCGAAGGTAAAGGACCTCCAGGGTATCGGCCAGCGACGGATCGCCGATCCGAACGCCGCTGCGACGTGCCTCGGCGGATATGCGATTGGATGGGGACATTTTATTCCAGCCACATTCTCCCTCTCCCGGTACTCCGGGAGAGGGCGGGGGTGAGGGTCTTGTTGCCGTTCGCTGCACTGCCCTGTCCCTATCCCTCTCCCGGAGTACCGGGAGAGGGGACCAGAAAGAGAACTGGAGGCGGCGCTCAGGCAACAGCACGGCCACGCAACTCACGCACGGCCAAAAGCTCGCGGTACAAATCGCCGTAGCCCTTGGAGGTCTGCCGCAGGTCGTAACGGCTGGCGATCCAGGCACGGCCCTGTTCCTGCAGCGCCGCTCGCCCCGGCCCTGCAAGCCCGATCATGGCCGCCATGGCGCCGGCCAGGGCCGCCGGGTCGCGCTCGGGGACGACAAACCCCTGTGCCTCTGGCGGCAGGACCTCGGGGTTGCCGGCGTGGGCCGTCGTGATGCACGGGACCCCGGCCGCCTGCGCATGCATGAGCACCATCGGCGCGCCTTCGCTGTCGCCGTCGGCCGCAGCAACGCTGGGCTGCACCAGGGCCGTCGCGCCGTGCAACCGGTGGAACAATTCGGAAAATGGGACAGATCCCACGAAATGGACCTGGCCTCTTATTCCCAGATTATCGGCAAGCTGGCGTAGAGCCGGCTCCAAAGGCCCGCTGCCGATCATCTCGACGACCGCCGGCCGGTTATGAACGCAAGCGAGCAGTTCAGTGGCCCGGATCACGAACTCCGCCCCCTTTTTCTCGACGAGCCGGCCTATGAAAACGAACCGCGGCTGGCGCGGCGCAGGCTGCGGATCGTACGCGTGTTCGTCCAGCGCCACCCCCAGGCGGATGAGCCGCACGCGATTCGCCGGGAGGCCCAGGCCAACCAATCGATCGGCCATCGATTGTGCCAGCGTGACAAACGTCGCACCGTGGTCCGCGGCCCAGCGGTAGCGCGCGATCCAGCAACAGTCGCGCAGCAGACGGGTCGCATCATAGCCGTAGATGCTCAAGACCATCGGTATCCCTCGTGCCAGCCATGCCGCCCCCTGGAGGATGCGCGGCCCGAAATGGCCGTGAACCAGATCGAACGGCTCGTCAAGCAGGGCGCGATGACCAGGGCAGTTTGCGACGGCGGCGATTCGCTCCATCTGCCCAGGGATGTCCGTTTCCGTCTCGACATGAATCCGATCCAGCCTGACGCGCGGAAAAGGCGTTAACGGAGCACCGTCGCCCAGGGTCTCATACCCAGCGGTCAACTCCCAACCGTCGCCGGCCAGTGCCAAAGTATAGTCGAGCATCGCCTTTTCCGTGGCGGCGCCGAAGATGTTGAAAAGGTGCAGGATGCGGGTCATGTACGTCTCCATGCAACATCAAGCCGCACTAAGTAACGTCTCGCATTGCAGCGTTTCGCCGAGCACGCATTTCTTCCACCACAGGCACAGACTCATGACCCGCCAGAGGAATAGCGGATTCGACCTTGCCAGGCGGTCATATGAACTCTGGAGACACGCGCTATCGACCCAGGGGCACTCCACCTCTGAAACCGTTGCGAAGAAGCAAGCGCGCGAATCGATGGCCCACTGTTCGTAAGGGAACGGGAAGCCCATTTTGCGTTTCCGCCAGGCGACTTCGGGCGGGAGTTTTTCGGCCATCGCCGTGCGGGGAAGCCATTTCAGCCAGCCGTCGCGAATGAGGTATGTAACCGGAACAGTAAATGCCAACTCCACCAGGCGGTGGTCGAGGAAGGGACAGCGCAGCTCGGTCGGGACGCTCATGTAACTGGCATTGGCCACCCGCAGCCAATAGTTCATCCGCCACGGCCCCATGTGATCGACGAGCATCCGCTCCAGATCGGGAGCCGGCCCGCGGGCTGGCGAAGCTCGCAGTCGCAATGGGTTGAGTTCCTCGGGCAGCGCGAACGCCCGGCTGCCCAGGCTGGAAGTCAAATAGCCTCTTGCGTCGCCCGAGACGTCTTCCTGCCGCAATGCCCGGCCGAAGCGGCGCAGGAACGTTCTCGACCACGGCTTGCGCGGTCGTTCGCCGAAGAGCCGGCAATTGCTGACCAGGTGGCCGATCTCTCCATCGCGCGCCAGTTGGCGGAGGAACGGCTCATAGTAGTCGTTGGCGTAACCGCCCCAGGACTCATCGCCTGCCGCGCCGTTAATGCTGACTCGGATGCCGCGCGCCGCCATGGCCCGCCAGATGCCGCGGTTGGTCAAAAGGTTGGGTGAATGGAACGGCTCGGCAATCCTGCCCACGTACTCGTCAGCCTCGGCCCAGAAGTCGTCGGCCGGCGGGCGCAACACCGTGTAATCCACGACGCCACGGTATCGTTCCTGTACGAGCCGGGCATAGGGTTCCTCATCGGCGGCAGTCCCGGGGAACGAAACGGTGTAAGCATGAATGCGATGCCCGCTGGCGGCGGCAGCGGCGACGAGGCAGGATGAATCGAGCCCGCCGCTCAGCTCAAAGCCGATCGGGACGTCCGCGCGCATGCGTATCGCCACCGCGTCGGCCAGCCTGCGGCGGAACTCCCCGACCGCCTCCTCCGCGGGGAATTCCCGCTCGCTACGCCGCCGGGTTGGAAGCCGCCAGTATTTTTGACAGTCGATTGTCCCATCGGCCCGGACCCACGCGAAGCAGGCGTTGGGGAAGGACTCGATGCCTTCGTAAAACGTGCGATGATGGACGTCGCGATAGCCATGGGCGACGAAGTCGGCCACCGCCTGCTCGCGGATGCCGAACGCGCCCCGTCCGGTTGCCGCCAGGATCGCGGGAATTTCCGACGCGAGCCAGAGAGATCCACCATGGCGCGCAATGTACAGCGGGGCCTTGCCGATCCGGTCCCGGCTCAGGAGCACCGCCCGCCTGGCCGCATCGTAAAGGACGATTGCCCAGAACCCGACGAACCGCTGAAAGCACTCGGTGCCCCATTGCAAGTACGACTGGACGAGCACTTCAGTATCACATTTGGACCGGAAAACATGCCCCAGCTTTTCCAGCTCGCGGCGGAGCTCGATATGGTTGTAGATCTCTCCATTGAACGCAACGCAAACCCGCCTGCCCGAAGACCAGAAGGGCTGATGACCGGCGGGCGACGGGTCCACGATCGAGAACCGGCATTGCCCCAGGGCCACATCGTGCGGCATGTCCGGGCCGCTTGCGCCGGCCGAGAGATCGGTGACCCGGCCCGAGCCTCGGTCCACCAGCATCACGCCCTGGTCGTCCGGCCCGCGATGGCGAAGCTCTCGGACCATGCGCAGGATGGTCGCCGGCGAAGCGCCGCCGACCGTGGAGGTAGAAATTCGAATATATCCTGCTATTCCACACATGTCCGGGTAATCCACAGGTCAATGACCCGCTCCTGACGGCCAACCTTCACCCAGGCGCCAAGCCTTCGCTTCAACTGATGCGCTTCGTTGAGGAGCCGTGCCGTGCCCAGCTTCCGCAGAAGCGGGGAAAGCGATCCTTCGACCTCCCGGCGCCGCTGCTCGATGAAGAAGTACCGGTTACGCTCGATTTGCAGCGAGCAGGGCTGATCGCGAAGCAATTGGATGATCGACCGCTCGGTCGTCCAATTCAGCGTCCGCAGCCCGGCGAGCGGCCTTGCCATTCGTGCCAGGTACCATTCCGCCAGCGGCCGATGCATACGGGGCAAGAATGGGAGCCGATAATGCGGCTCAAAAAAGCAATTGTAATCCGGCGCGCGCAGGTACAGCACGCCGCCCGGCCGAAGCACGCGGAGCATTTCACTGATGCACGAACTGACGTCGGAAACGTGCTCCAATGTCTGAAAAGTGGTCACCAGATCGAACGACGCATCGGCGAACGGCAGACGTTCCCCCACCGCCGGGACGAGGCGCGACAGATAGTGGCTCGGATATCCCGACAACTCCACCTTCCTGCGAAAATACCGGAGCTTCCACGGTTCAGGCTCGATGCCGAAAACATCCCGGCCCCGGTTCAACCCGTAGAGCAGGAAGGTCCCGCAGCCGCAGGCCATGTCGAGGATTCGGCCCGCATCTCGCCGGCGCGCGTCGATGACCCGCCAGCGGCGGTCGTAGTTGGTCGAATCGTCGAACCAGTTCTGCGTGGCCCGGTCGATCCAGGGGCCGTCTTCTAAACCGTACAGCTCGCGCGATTCCCGCAGGAAGCAGGCGCGGAGGGTGGCGCGCAGGTCGTCGAGATTCCGCGCTGAAGCTGGGTCCGGCGCGGCGACCTCCGCAGGGGTGATCTGCCGCTTGCGGCTTCGCGATTCGGTATCGCGGTTGTGCGGTTCGCGGTTTCGCGATTCGGTATCGCGGTTGAACCGGTCGCGGGTATCAGGCGCGAAGCCGCAAGCGGCGGTCCTCGGAGACACGGCGGTCCCGGAGTTTCCGTCGGCGTGGGTCACAGTGCCGCCTTTCTCGCCACCAGGACGTACATCCACGTGTAGCGCTCATCCCGGCTGATCCGGTCCAGCGCCCAGGCCGTCCCCTGGATGGAAAGGCACGCCAGGTCGATCACCCGCAGCCAGCGAAGCGGGCCGCGGTTCAGCCGGCAGACGTAGTAACTGAGCAGCGTTCCGAAGGTCGTGAAGAACCCCGAGAGCGGCCGCATCTCCACCAGATCGAAGCCCACCTTTTCAAAGAGGTACCGCAACCCATATTTGCTGAACCGGAAGAAATCGCGCGGCTCCTCGTGCAGGTGCCAGATGAACGGCACGCTGTAGATGGCGGTGCCGCCCGGCTTCAGCACGCGGTGGCATTCGCGGACGGCTTGCTCGGGCTCCTCAAGGTGCTCCAGGACGGACGTGCACAGCGCGCAGTCGAACGAGCCGTCAACCACTGGAATGGCGTAGGCGGTGCCGGTCAAATCGACGTTCGAGCGATCGTGCAGGCTGGCGGCGTGGTCGACGCCGACGTGCTCGGCGACCAGCGGCGCCATCATCGAACGATACGGCTTGGTCCCGCAGCCGATGTCGAGCAGCTTTCCCGAAAAATGAGCGGCCGCGAGCCGGCCGATCGCACGGTCATGGATGCGGTAGATGAGCCAGTTCTTCGCCTTGGCGGCCATGTGGGTCTCCGGGCCTTATCGAACCACGTAGAGCCGGTCGTACCCGAACCGCCCCACGGCCGGAAGATAACGGGCGACGTATGAAAGCCGCTTGTGGACCACCTTGGCCAGCAGCATGTAGGTCGAGCAGAAAAACTCGACCTTGGCGCCGAATGTCCTTTTCATGAGCCCGTCGCGCAGAAACGCGTTGTGCCAGGGCTCGATTCCCTCGATTGGCTCCATGCCCAGGCGCACGCGGGTCTGATTCAATTGCTTGACGCCGTCCTTGGAACATTCCATCAGCAACAGCGCGCCGCCTCGACGGGCAATGGTCTCAGTGGCCCGCGGAGCAGTCAGGCGACCCCGAAGGCTGGCGATCGCCCGCTTCTGAGTCTCCCAGTCGGGCAGGTTCTGAATGCAGCGCTGGGTGAGGATCAAATCGAACGGCCCCGGCGGCAGGCTCGAAGGATCGGTGACGTCGGCCCGTTCGAACGAGCAGTTGGGCGGCGCGTCCTGCCGGGCGTAGCGAATCATCTCGCCGCTGAAATCGACGCCGTGAAACGTTATTCCCGGGAATTGCCGCGCGTATTGGTGGGTCGACCACCCGTTCCCGCAGCCGACGTCCAGCACGGTACGGGGCTTGAGCCGGCCGATCCGGCGCATCATGGCCCTGACCTCCACCTCGCGCAAGTGGGTCTCACGCAACGTCGCGCGGCCGTCGGCCTTGAATTGACGGGCGCGCTCGTCCCAGAAGGCCAGGATCTGCTCGGCCGACGCGCGACCGGGGCTTGCTAAGCTCTGTGTCATCATCTGCTCCTTCTTCTTGCGACCGCAACGGGTCGGCTCCTGGGGTGAAATGCTCAAGCGACATCGCGGGCCGGGCGCGATTGCCAGGCGCCTCTGCCAGCCCCGGCGTCGGCGAGAATTCCGCGGACCGCGGCAATGACATCTTCGACGTCGTCATCGCTAACCCGGGCCGACAGCGGCAGACTGACGGTCTGGCGGCCGACCCGCATCGCGTGAGGGTAGTCCTGCGGCCGCCAGCCAAAACGCTTCTGGTAGAACGGGTGCTCGGGCAGGCTCAGGTAGTGGACGCCCACCCCGATGTGGCGGCGCGTCATCTCATCCAGGAAAGCGTCGCGGCTGATGCCGGTCCGGCTCGCATCGACTCCAATCGTGTAGAGGTGGTACGCATGGCGTGTGTTGCGCTCCGGCTCCGGAGGCAGTGCCAGCGGCAATCCCGCGAAGGCCGTGTTGTACCGGTTCCAGAGCTCCTGCCGCCGCATCCAGTTCTCCTGGATCCGCGCGAGCTGATGGATGCCCAGCGCCGCCTGGATGTCGGTCATGTTGTACTTGAAGCCCGCCTCGACGACGCTGTAGTGGCGGTATCCGTCGTCCCCGAAGCGTTTCCAGGCGTCCTTGTTCATGCCGTGCAGGGCGAGGGTCTTGATGCGGGCGGCGTGCTGTTCGTTGCGGGCCAGCACCATGCCGCCCTCGGCGGTCATGGCGTTTTTGGTGACGTAGAAGCTGAAGCAGCCGAATTCGCCAAACGTGCCGGCCTTCTGCCCGTCGTATTCCGTCTCGATGGCGTGGGCGCAGTCTTCGATGATCAACAACTCGTGCCGGCGGGCGACGTCGCAGATGCCATCCATGTCGCAGGGCCGCCCCGCAAAATGCACCGGCAGCACGGCCCGTGTCCGGCGCGTCAAGGACCGCTCCAATTGCCGCGGGTCCAGGTTCATCGTCTCCGGAGCGATGTCGGCCAGGACCGGCGTTGCGCCGGCATGGATGATCGCGTTGACCGTGGCACAAAACGTCATCGGCGTGGTGATGACTTCATCGCCCGGCCGGATCCCCGCCGCCAGCATGCTCACGTGCAGGGCTGCGGTGCAGGAGTTGACCGCCACCGCATGGCCCCAGCCCTTGTACGCGCGAAACGCTTCTTCAAAGCGGGCCACGCGCGGCCCGCTGCCGACCCATCCGCTGCGCAGCACCGCGACGACCTCGTCGATCTCCGCCTGCTCGATGGCAGGTGCGCCGAAGACCAGGAAATTGTCCTTCGTCCGTCGGGGGCGGGAAGCCGCCGCGGTGATGGTCTTGGCTTGTTGTATTTGAGAACCGAGACTCACAAATGCTCCATCAGGCGTTCGAGGGATGAAACTAACCGCCACAAGCACGCAAGTGCTTGTCATCCTGAGCGCAGCGAAGGATCTCTTTTGTCCCGAAGCAAAGAGACCCTCCGCTGCGCTCAGGGTGACGGCTTGAAGCCGTCAATAACGCTCGGAGAAAAACGCGACCTGCTATTCATCGAAGGCTCCTTCACGCCGCCATCGAAACCGCACTCGCATCTCCGATAAACCGAGGTCCCCAGAGCCGGAGCACCGGCCCGGCAAACACCTTTTTGCACTGCTCGACGGCTCGATTGATCTGGGCCGGGTTGACGTTGGAGACGACGATCCCTTCGGGCTCGAGCGAGAGGGCCGCATCAGGTCCCAGGATCGGCACGCCTCGGTACTTCATGCCGGCGAAAGCCGGGTGAGCGTCGGCGATGGCCCGCACGTTCAGTCCCGCCTGCCGGCATCCCTGGTACGTTGCGAACAGGTTCTTGCTGAAGTCCTGGATGACGACGCTACGGATCCGCAACTCGCGTGCCCACTCGCCAATGGCCTTGGCCTGGTGCCTCAGGCCGAATATCGCTTCGAGCGGAGCGGGAGAGAGCGTCTGGCGTCCGGTGAGCGCTTCGCGGACCCGCCAGGCTCGCGCCTGCCAGAGCCCGGCCCAGACGGCCCGTCCGCAGCCCGCGTGTCGGGCCAGCGCCGTATAGCGCTGCCGCCAGTCCTCGCGGTACGCCGGCCGCAGTCGTGCCGGCAGATATCGCTCCACCAGAATCAGGTTGTTGCGAAGGTCCATCCGGTGCGCCAGGGCCGAGCTCCGCCCGCTCATGACTTTGTCATGGCGGTAGACGATGTCCTCGAACCGTTCGACGCTGCATCCGCCTTCCCATATTCGGAAGCTGACGTCGTACTCGCCGGCCTTGCGGAAGAATTCCCTGCGGAACCCGCCGATGCGGGCGAGGACCGATTTGCGGATGCAGACCGCGCCGCTGAGCATGACCGCCGGGAACGCGCACGCTTCGCAGGAGCCGTCGGGCAGGACGACCAGGCCTACCACCGCCGCACAGGCCGGGTGCGATTCCAGGTAGTCGATCGATTTGGCGGCGGCGTCGCCGATCGGGTAACTGTCGTCATCGAGGAGGATGAGGAACTGGCCGCGAGCGGGCGCGAAAGCATAGCTGCGCGACCAAACCCCCTCATTGGTCGGGCGCTCGATCAAGTGAACGTCGGGGAACTGCTCGCGAACCGCCTGGCAGGAACCATCGGTTGACCCGTTGTCGACGACCCAGGTCTCCCACTCGGCCGCAGGCAGCGGCGTGGTGCGACGCAGGATGTCCAACGTTCGCAATAACGGCCCCCGGCGGTTGCAGGTCACGATCACATAGCTCAGCTTCATCAGGCCGCCTCCCGGTAAGCGATCGCGGGTCGGGCGTCGGAGGCTTCTTCCGAGAGCAGGCCACCGATCGCCGAGACGATGCGCGACAGCCCTGCGGTGTAGCTGCGCCGCTGCTCGACGCTCTGGCACTGGGCGATTGCGATGTCCCGCCGGCTTTCGCCGTCGCCGATGAACTCCAGCACGCGCTGTTCCATGTCCACGGCATCGGCAAAGCTCACCCGGCTCAGGAACGGCATCGCTTCATCGGTCTCCTCGAGAGTGCCGGCCTGCTGCCCGTTGCGCACAAACTCGACCGGGTCGCCGAACTCGGTCATGCAGGCGCAGCGGGCGAGCAGGTTTTCGAACCCGGCACGGTATGCTGGCGCGACCTGGGCAAGCACCTCGCCGACCGTCGAGGCATCCGGCGCGGCGTGCCTTAAAATGAATTGCGACAGCTCGGGCATCAGCTTGTTGAACGGATTGTCGCGCACCAGGTAGAACCCTCCGGCGACCAGCCCGTCCAACAACCTCTGGTGCGACTTGCAGAAGAACGGCTCCAGGCAGAGGTTGATCCTGCTCCGCCGCGTCAACGCTTCCAGGTCCGGGCCATAGGTGATCGACCCCCGGGCAAACTCGGCAAAGTCCGGGTGCTTGTCCCAGCCAGCGCCATAGATGCCCAGCTTCAGGTGGTGCTTGCGAGCGATGCCGGCGGCCCAGGAAAGAGACTGCTGGCGGTACAGCAGGTTCCCCAGACGGTCGAACAGCGCGTCGATCAACTCCTGCCGCAGGCCGGGCACTTCGATGGCGATGCCCAGGTCCTGTTCCACCTGCTCGACAAACAAGCGGACGGCATAGTGCGTCGCCAGGGCATCCCCGCGGGCGTAGAGCTCGATCATTCGACGGCAGCACTCGGCGGCGAAACCATATGCCTCCGGCGATTGCACATATCGCGCCAGGATTTCCCGCCTCACATCCACCGGCAACTGCGAGGCCGTGGAGACATAAACCATGTCTTCCCCATCGCTCTCCCAGCTCGGCGGTCGCGCGGGCAGGCGGGTCAGCTTGGTCAGGGCGACGCATTGCCGCTTGGGGTACTTCCATCGGCCGGTGTACATCGTGGGCATGCCCAACAGCACGAAATCGCGCGGCCCCACAGCGGCGCCGGCGGCCTCGCTGGTCAGGTTCGGCAGGTGGTCCTGCGCCCAGCATGCAAAGGGCAACGCGGGCGGGAACAGGTCGCCGTGCTCATGACGCAGGTGGTCGATCTGGAAGACCAGGTCCGGCTTGAATTCGTCCAGCGCCCGACGGATGGCCGGCCGGTAGATCCGGTGTGCCGGGCTCGGTTCGATTACCACGTGAGTCTCCCACCCGATCTGGCGGAAGCCCGCAGCCGTGTCGCGCGTTGAGTATTGCAGGACGGAAGAGAACCGCGTCGTCAGGAGAAGGACGCGCGGCTTGCGAGGCGGATTGGGGCCGAACAACGCGGCCAGGCCGGCCGCATCGACGCGGGCATGGAATGCCGCCACCCGGCGGGCCGCCTCGATGTCGTCGTGCAATATGGTCTGCACGATTCGCTGCATCCCCTCGCGCATCGATTGCCCGTGAAGGCCCAGCGGCACCGAGACGACCGGGCAGCCCAGGTACGGATCAGCCGCTACCGCCGCCTCCAGCTCGCGTTCCCATTCCGGCCCGACAAACCAGAAAAACCGCTCCTGCTCGATCGGCCCCTGCGAGCCCGTGCAGTCGTGGATCATGAAGCAGTGGAGCAGGACTTGAGGTTCAGGCTCCAGGACGAACACCGGTTGCTTCATGTCGAGGAACAAACTGGTGGCGTCGCGGGCCAGGGCATTGAGCAGATACCCGTCGCCGACGCCGCCCAGGGCGATCGACTGGCCCTTTTCCAGGTAGGGCCGGACCGAGCGCATCGCGGCGGCCATGGCGGCCAGCGGATCGTTGCCGGGCGACAGGCTGACCTGGCTCTGGTCCTCGCGGCGATAGATGATGGTTGGCCGATTGGTGGCCGACATGCCCACCGAACATTTATCGTCAGCCGGCAGGTTCACCAGCCGCTCGTACAGCGCCGGGCGATGCCGCTCCAGGCAGGCGAGGTTGCGGCACAGACATCGCTTCAATTCCGAAGCCGCGTCGCGGTGGGGGACGCGGTCGAAAAACCACGCCGCGTCGTGCCAGCGGCGCCGGCGGACGTTGAGTTCGGCCAGGCGCAACATCGCCTGACCATCCGGGGGCTGCGCCGCCGATGCCAGCGCCCGGTCGGCCCGCTCGATGTCGCCGCGGCGAAGCGCTGTCACAATTTCGTCCAGGACCGCGTCGGATGAAGATGTGGCTTGGGTTTCCATGTCTGCGGCGTCGGGCCCTGACCGGCAGTCCGCCGCTTCTGCGGTTATCGGACATGATCCGCAAAGCAATGCAGAAATTAGCGTCGTTTCCATATCGGTGTAGCGGCATGAACCAGCACGAGCCTTACTGCCAGTCAAAAAACAGTGGCGACATTGTTCCCTCCTCCCGCTGTTCCCCCCGAGTCACTATGAGCCTTCGGCTCGCCCACGATGTACGAAAGACGCCAACCACAAGCACGCAAGTGCTTGTCATCCTGAGCGCAGCGAAGGATCTCTTCCTTTCGCGACAGAAGAGATCCTTCGCTGCGCTCAGGATGACGGCTTGAAGCCGTCGATGGACTTTGAAAGCGGTAGAGAGGGAGGGAGAGGAACCGGCCTTGGTCTTTCTGACTCTCAACATCGAGTCGGTAATCTACCTTCACCGTCGCAGCTCGCCGGACCACTGGTCGGTGTCCGATAATCTTTCATCCGTCGCACCCACGCTATCCGATGACGATTGCAACCGTTCCAGCTACCGGAGACGAGATGGCGACCCACCACAAGACCTGTTCGCTCGATAGCTTGTTAAGCATTCGACACGAGGCGTGCGCCAGCGGCAAGACGGTCGTCCATTGCCACGGCTGCTTCGACATCGTTCACCCCGGCCACATCCAGTACCTGGAGTTCGCCAAGTCCCTCGGCGACGTGCTGATCGTTTCGGTCAGTTCCGACACGCACGTGAACAAGGGGCCGAGCCGGCCCCTCATCCCCGACGACCTGCGGGCCTCGAGCGTGGCCGCGCTGGCATGCGTCGATTGGGTGTACATCAATCACGATCCCACCGCCGTCGATCTCCTCAACGCCCTGCGCCCCGACCTTTACGTCAAGGGTCGCGAATACGAGAAGAATCTCGACCCGCGATTCCTGGCCGAGCGGGAAACGGTCATCCGCAATGGCGGGCGCGTCGTCTTCTCCACCGGCGACGTGGTCTATTCCTCCTCGGAACTGATCGGCGCCATCGGCCGACCCGACCGCTTCAACGACGAAAAAGTCGCCCGGCTGCGGCAACGCTACGGGCTCTCCTCCAGAAACCTTTCCGACCTGCTGCTGCAAGGCAGGCAGATGCGCATCGTGGTCGTCGGGGACTACCTGCTGGACCGTTACCACTTCTGCGAAGCCACCGGCGTCGCCGGCGAAGCGCCCATGATGTCGCTTCGCTCCCTGCGCCAGCAGGACTACGACGGCGGCGCTGGCGTCATCGCCCTGCACTTGGCCGGCCTGGGGGCCAAGCCCATCCTCGTCAGCGGGTTTGCCGATGACGACCTCTCCCGGCATGCCGACCTGCGCCTCAAACAGGCCGGGGTCGAGGTGCAATGTCCGCGCCTGCGCAGGGGCTCGGTCATCAAGCACCGATACATGGTGGACCAGACCAAGATGTTCAAGGTGGATGAGGGATCGACCGCCCCGGCCGATTCGCGCCACGAGGACCTGCTGGCGTCGCGAATCCTCGCCGCCGCAGACGGTGCCGCCGCGGTCGTCTTCGCCGACTTCGGCTATGGGATCATCACCGCCGGACTGCTCGACCGCATCCTCCCGGCGCTGCGGCCGCGCGTGCCGATCCTGTCGGCGGACGTCAGCGGCAAACGCAGCAACCTGTTGCGCTTCCGCTCCGTTGACCTGCTCTGCCCCACCGAACGCGAAGTCCGCGAAGTCCAGCACGATTATTCCGGCGGCCTGGGCGCCGTCGTCTGGAACCTCTTGAACTATACCGGCGCCCATCAGGCCATCGTCACCCTCGGCAGGCAAGGCCTGGTCACCTTCGATCGAAACGTAGAGGCCGTCGACGAACGCCTGCGCAGCGAATACCTCCCGGCCCTTTCCAACCACGCCATCGATCCCCTCGGCTGCGGCGACGCCCTTCTGGCCGCGGCAACCCTGACGCTGGCGGCAGGCGGCAATCTCCAGGCCGCTGCCTTCCTCGGATCGATCGCCGCCGCCGTCGAGGTCGAGCAGATCGGGAACATTCCCATCTCCACCGATCAGCTATTCGATCGGATCAGCAGGGGGGATGAAGTGGTTGAAACCGAGGGTCGGATTACTCCCAGTCGCATCGCCGCGGCGTGAGCGCCTGCATCGGACTTGGACTGGAATTGAACATAACCGATTAAGATTCGTCAGGAAGGTCCCGGCAATTCGATCCAGAATCGCGACCCCTTCCCAACCGTCGATTCGGCCCCAACCGTCGCCCCGATCAGCCGGCATGCCTGCGATGTCAGGCTCAGGCCCAGGACCGGCCCTGGCTTGCCCCCGGACGGGTCGCGGAAACAGTCGCGGATCCTTTCGAGCAAGTCCGGCGCGATGCCCGCTCCCGAATCGATCACGTCGATCTTCCAACCGGCCCCGCTTTCCAACGGCGTGGCAGTCAACAGCACCGTTCCCTGGTTCGTGTGCTTTACCGCATTGGCGGTGAGGCTGTGAAGGGCCAGGGCCAGCAACTCGCGGTCGCTCACGATCTCGGCGCGGTCGGCGATGTCAACTTTCAGCTCGATTCCCTGTTCCCTCGCCGCATATGTGAACCGCGAGCCGACCTCGACCAGCAAGGTCCGCAGGCTCAGCGGCGCCGGCCTGACCCGCACCTGTCCCTTGCGAAAGCGCTCGGCATAGAGGAAGCGATCCATGGTGGCCACCGTCTCGAGGATCGAACGGCGCATGATCTCCAGGTCTTCCAGCGTTTCGGCCAGCTCCGTCCGCCCGGCCAGCTCGCGGCGCAGGACCTCGACCATCAGGAAGATCCCGTTCAACCCGCCCCGGAGGTCGTGAGACAGGAAAGACAGGTACTTGCTCTGCCCTTCGTTAGCCGCCTGCAATTCGCGCCCCTGCCGCTCGCTATGAGCTATGACGGCTTGTCGGACGATCGAGTCCAGGTACTGGTTGACCACGACGACTTCGTCGGCGGCCAAGTCCCGGCCCATCAGCCGGGGGAGTTCTTCAAACACGGTGCGCCGCAGCAGACCCCATTGTATGACTGCCTCATCAATGCGGAACCCCGGCGGCACGTTTTCGATAGGCGCGTTATCGCTTCCCCTTGCTGGGGCCGCGCCCGCTTCGGTCTGGCCGCCGCCAACGACGTCGGTAAGGGCAGACAATGCCCGCGGCACCTCCTCGCGGAGCGAGGCAAAGGTCGGCTCATCGGCGCCGGGCAACTCGCGGCGTACCGAGGCGCCCCAAAGATCGCAGATGCGAGCCGAGGCAGTGGCCAGCGAGTTGGCCAGATCAGGGTACGCGACGCGCGCTTGTGGCCCCGCCCGATACGTCGGCTGCGTCATCCGATCATCCCTTTCCGAGTGCTGTAGAAGTTGCTGTTGTTACGGTCAGGTTCACGAAATGACCTGGTTGTCAGCGGGACGAAGTGTGACGCACGCCGCACAATCCCGTCTTCTTTTGCCAGCGCTGGATATGATACCCCTCGTCGCTTAAAACTTGAACAATGTGCCGGTTGATTCTTTGTCGCTCGTGCGTTGAACGGTAATAGGCCCTTCAGACAGGGCCTAAAGGACGACCATGACCAGACGGGACATCTTGCGACTGGCCGCCGCGGGAGGGGCTGGGTTCATCTCGGAAGTAGCGATCGGTTCGTCGCCGGGAAATGGCCCTCCAACAACAATCCCCGCGTTTGAGTGGGAAGCCGCCGCGATCGCCGACATGCGGGCCGCGATTACCTCGGGGCGGGCGACCGCGGCATCATTGACACAGGCGTTTCTCGACCGGATCGCCGCCATCGACAAGAACGGCCCATCGTTGAACGCCGTCATCGAGTTGAACCCCGACGCCGCGTCCATCGCCCGGGAGCTCGACGACAAGCGCCGCTCGGGGGCGCCGCTGGGGCCGCTCCACGGCCTGCCCATCCTGATCAAGGACAATCTCGATACGCACGACCGGATGACCACCACTGCCGGGTCGCTCGCCCTGGCGGGTTCGATCGCGCCCCAGGACAGCTTCGTCGTCCGGCAACTGCGCAGCGCCGGCGCTGTCATCGTCGGCAAGACCAACTTGAGCGAATGGGCAAACTTCAGAGGCGAGGCCTCCACCAGCAGTTGGAGCGGCCGCGGCGGCCTCACCCGCAACCCCCATGCCTTGGACCGCAACCCGTCCGGGTCCAGTTCCGGCTCCGCCGTCGCCGTCGCCGCCAGCCTCTGCGCCGCGGCCGTCGGGACCGAGACCGACGGCTCGATCGTCTCACCCGCCTCGGCCTGCGGCGTCGTGGGAATCAAGCCGACGGTCGGCCTCGTCAGCCGCTCCGGCATCATCCCCATCTCCCACACCCAGGACACCGCCGGTCCCATCGCCCGGACCGTCACCGATGCGGCCATCCTCCTGGGCGTCCTCGCCGGCACCGATCCGGCAGACCCCGTCACCGACCAGGCCCCACGCAACCGCCACGACGACTACACCCGCTTCCTCGCGCCCGATGGCTTGCGCGGCGCCCGCATCGGCGTCGCCCGCAAGTTCTTCGCCGCCGGCTCGAAAGCCGGACCGGTCCTCGAAGCGGCACTTCGCATCATGCGTGACCGGGGCGCGACGCTCATCGATCCCGTGGACATGCCTTCCCTGGAAAAACTTGGCGACAGCGAGATGGAAGTGCTCCTCTACGAATTCAAGGCCGGCTTGAACGACTACCTGGCCACGCTGGACCCACAGGCGCCGGTCAAGAGCCTGGCGGACATCATCGATTTCAACCAGCGTAATGCCGCCCGGGAGCTGCCCTATTTCGGGCAGGAACTATTGATCAAGGCCCAGGCGAAAGGCCCCCTGACCGAGCAGCCCTACCTCGACGCCCTGGAGAAATGCCGCCGGCTCACCCGGGCCGAGGGAATCGACGCCGCGATGGACAGCTCGCAGCTCGACGTCATCATCGCCCCCGCGGGCGGCCCCGCCGCCAAGACAGACCTCATTTACGGCGATCGCGACATCGGCGGCAGCTCCAGCCCGGCAGCCGTCGCTGGCTACCCCAACATCACCGTCCCCGCCGGGCTGGTGATGGGCCTCCCGGTCGGCATCTCCTTCTTCGGCCGCGCCTTCAGCGAGCCAACCCTTCTAAAGCTGGCGTTCGCCTTCGAGCAGGCCACCAAGGCGTTCACGCCGCCACGGTTTTTGGAGACGGTGGGGTAGGTGGCGGCGAACTGATGAAAGAGGGCAGAGGGCCGTTCCCCTGCACGCACGTTGCAGGTAGAATGATTGATCGATGACGAAGGTAACAATAACTGCTGAGAACCCCGGCTCCCTGAATGGATCATTTCGGGCCACTGCGCGGGGTCACGAAACAGTCGGGCGCACGCCGGGCGCCGCGCTCGACGCGCTCGCCGAGCAGTTGGACGAGACACAGGCGAATACATTGATCGTCGTGCAGAACATGCGCCCCGACGAGTTTTTCACCGCCGCACAGCAGCACCGCCTTTCCGAATTGGTAGCGAAGCGTCGAGCGGCGCTGGACGCGGGACGCCAAACGGATCCCGCCGAAAATACCGAGCTGAAGTCCCTGATCGATGCCGAACTCGACGGGGCAGCCCGCCGCGCCGCCGCGTTGATCGGTGAGTTGCGCTCGTGAACCCACATTATCCAGCCGCTGCACTTCGCGCCGGCCATCGTTGCGAATACTGCCGCGCCCCAGAGGGCGCATTCAACTTTCAGTTTGACGTTGAGCATGTTCAGCCGAGTTCGGCAGGGGGGTCAAGTGAGACGATGAACCTCGCACTCGGTTGTCGCTCATGCAATCAGTTCAAAGCAGATGCAGTCACCGCCATCGACCCCATCTCGGGCGAAATGACGCGGCTATTTCATCCGCGTACCGATCGGTGGAGCGAACACTTCACCGTTGCCGTTGACGGTCTGATCACGTCCAACACGCCCATAGGCCGCGCGACAATCGAAAAGCTGCGAATCAACTCCCCGCGCCAACTCGCCGCGAGACGGCTGTGGATGATCCTGGGAATCTTCCCTGGGTAGACTCTGAGGAGGATTGCGACGTCTGCCTTCGATCAGCCGCGATTTTTGGAAACGGTAGGGAAGGTCTGGCGAACAGAGGACCGGCGTCGTAAAACAGGGCATCTCAAACCGGACAACCAAATGAAGAGACAAATAACCCTCATCGCGCTTCTGGCTCTCGCGGCCGTCTCCCACGCCCAGTCCACCCAGCCGGCTCCCGCGCCCTCCCCGCGCCAGCCGGTCATCTCGCCGGAGGTGCATCCCGACCACTCGGTGACTTTCCGGTTCCGCGACCCCAACGCGAAGGTCGTCATGCTCTCGCGCGAGGGCACGAAACCGGTTCCAATGCAGAAGGACGAGGCCGGCATCTGGAGCGTCACCACCGAGCCGCTCGAGCCGGACTATTACGGCTACACGTTCCAGGCCGACGGCGCCGGCCTGCTCGATCCCGGCAACTCGCTGTTCAAGCCCAACCTGCTGAGCACGCAGAACATGGTCCACGTCCCCGGCCCGGCCTCGCTTCCCTGGGAAACCAACGACGTCCCGCACGGCGAGGTCCACCATCACTTCTACAAGTCGGCCATCATCGGCGACGACCGGGACTACTACGTCTACACGCCTCCCGGCTACGATCCCGGCTCCAAGCAGCAATACCCGGTGTTCTATCTCTTCCACGGATACAGCGACGACGCCAGCGGCTGGACGGCGGTGGGGCGTGCCAATTTCATCCTCGACAACCTGATTGCCGAGGGCAAGGCCAAGCCGATGCTGCTGGTGATGCCGCTGGGGTATGGCGCGCCGGAGATCGTGGCCCGCAATGGCGGCTCGCTCCGCGACAAGGACCTGCGCGACAGGAACTACACCCGCTTCCGCGACGCGCTGTTCAACGAAGTCATCCCGCAGGTGGAGAAGCAATACCGGGTGCAGCCGGGCGCCGATTCGCGAGCCATCGCCGGCCTGTCCATGGGCGGGGCCGAGTCCGAGTTCATCGGCCTCAACGCACCCGACCGCTTCGCCTGGATCGGCGCCTTCAGCGCCGGCGGCTCAAGTTCCGACTTCGAGACGACCTATCCCAAGATGGGCAAAGAATTGAACGGCCAGATCAAGCTGCTCTGGATCGCCTGCGGAACCGAGGACGGCCTCTTATCCGGCAACCGCAAGTTCTGCGAATGGCTGAAAGGCAAAGGCGTCCAGGTGACCGAGATCGAGACGCCGGGCATACACTCCTGGATGGTCTGGCGGCGGAACCTCGCGGCGTTCGCGCCGTTGTTGTTCCGGTGATGAACAAGCTCCTTAGCTCATAACCGCGCATCGACAGCGGTCCACGCCGAGACCGGAGCTTGCGACGGTCCGGATCGAGTCAAGGAGCACTTGATCATCGGATCAATCATGGCGGCTCCGTAACCTTCACCGCCGGCACCGCTCCGCACGCCGGGCATCGGTTGGGGGTCGCGCGGAGGTCGTAGCCACAGGCTGGGCAGAGGCCGGGAAACTCGGGCGTGGCCGTTGCATCGCCCGGCCGCCGGTATCGCGTCAGGCAGGCAGATGGTAAGGCCGAGAAAGGCAAGAGCGATCGCCAGAATAGAAATCTCTCCCCACATTGGTGAGCCGGAACGGGCCAGTTGAAAGTCAGCTGCGTCTATCAGGGCATTGGTCACCCACCAGGCGAATACCGCAATGCCGGCGAACACGATCGTCAATACGGCAGCGATGCGTTTGACCAGACGGAACATGGCACATAAAGATAATCGCTGTTCCAAACGCGGTGATGTGGCCCGTGATGAAACTGACTGCAACGCGCGACCGTTGGCACATGGCCGAAGTCCATGGCCTGGAGGAATCGCATCGCAAGTTTCATCGAGGGCAAGCCTTCAAACACTCGCAAGACGGGGGCCGGCTGACAGCGTCGCCTGGTTGCATCGCCTGGTTGATGGGCCATGAACTTGCTTTCGGGTAAGATCGATAGCGAATAAGCCCCGGTGACCACCGGGACCGGAGGCGTCATGCCAACATCGAGAGTGCCGGACGAGGTCTGCCAGCAATGCGGCAAGGCGATCAGCCGGCGTGCGCACGTAAACATCTTCGAAGGGAGAGTCGTCTGCACTCCGTGCCTGGGCAAGCTGAGCGAGGCAGGCCGCAAGAAGGAAGTAGCCGAACATGCCGAAAGGACGACCGCCGAGGAGCCGGACATTGCCCGCGCGCGGGACCAGGGAGTTAAGATCTCGCCGGGCGTCACCGTCGCCGAGTTGGGACGCCTCGTTGCCGCGCACGAGGCCGCCGGAGCGCGTGCGCGGGATGTCGAGTACGTGCGCGACTGGGTCTACAGCGTCTGCCGTCACACATTTTGCGCGGATTGGCTCAAGCACTCTGACGCACCATTCCCCGCAAAGCTGCTGAGCAAAGCCGTCAAATCCCTTCTTGCCAGTGCCGAGCACGTCGATCAGATTTACGACCAAAGGCGTGGGGATGCTGGGTCGAATTTCGAACGCGAGTGCGAAGCTCGCGGGCTTGAGGACGACGATTGTTGGGAGAACTGGTTTTTTTTTGGGCCGGAAGGCGCCGATGAGGGCAGCCCGATTTACGCCGTCACCCGGGCGCTCGTCGAACCGCAACTTGGTCCGCACCTGCCAAGCCGTCGTGCCGACGAGGCGCGATGAGACCAGCGAAGCGCCAAATTTGCCGGGACGGCTGCGGGCTGCATGGCGCGGCGCGGCGCTGACGACGCCGAGTTTACATGCCGAGCGCCCACGGAGGCGATCGTTAGGACGGTGCCGTATCCGAGGAATGCAAAGGGGATGTGGGAATGCGCCAGGTCGAATGCGGAACGGAGATCCAAGACCGAGGTTTTGCGTTGCCAATCTAGCCTCCGGCCGAGCCGGTAAAGGAACTTCCATTGCGATGGGACATTGAAGGCGCCGACCGTACAACGGGCGAGGACGTGAATATCTTTGTCGAGGCCTCTACAAAAGAAGAGGCCGTTCGGCTCGCGCAAGTGCGCAGCATCGTCGTTTCGTCCGTTCAGTCCATGCCCGAAGGCAAGGCCGCGGCGGAAGAAACGACCACGACGCAGAATCGGAAGCGAAAATACGAATACAAGATGGTCCAGATTCCCCCAAACATCATCGTCCACGCCGACCAGGAGCAGGGGCAGGAAGCTGCCCATTTCTTACAGGGGCTGGCGAACAGATGGGCGATAGAGGGCTGGGAGTTTTACAGGGTCGACACCGTTGGGGTCGTGACGCCGGCCGGATGCCTCGGGGCTTTGGTCGGACAACGGGACCAATTGAGGTCGTTCTACGTTGTCGCGTTCCGTCGTGACGCCTGAGCGCCGTAGTTGCCTCACCGGTGTGGCTCACCTCTGCTCACCGATTCCGTCCGGCTCCGCCCTTGCCTTATTATTGACGCGCGAATGCGGTCGAGCCCGGGTTGATCCTCTTTCACGAATCAATAACTACCGCGACCCGTTTGCAGCTTGTGTGCCTTTTCGGCCGCTCGGGAGAATAGCACTGGGGGCAAAGCCTCCGCCATCACATCTTCCGGTGCTTCTTCGCCAGCTTTGGCACGGGCC
>Ga0182024_10007139_pt1 | contig 24181 bp, 29 predicted proteins | sample P32metaG_FD_120480 | JGI IMG/M metagenome (GOLD analysis project Ga0182024, IMG submission 120480) | Permafrost microbial communities from Stordalen Mire, Sweden - P3-2 metaG (Illumina Assembly) | ecosystem: Environmental > Terrestrial > Soil > Wetlands > Permafrost | place: Sweden: Stordalen...
GATAATTCCTAGTTATCGCGCACAAATGCTCTCCCGAGAATGTCCGCGTCCGACACAACTCGCTTGAGCGCGCCGTCCGAGATATGCGTGTACAGCTCGGTGGTACTCAGGCTGGCGTGGCCGAGCAGACGCTGGACGTAGCGGATATCAACACCAGCTTCGATCAGCTGCGTAGCTGTCCTGCGTCGCAACATATGCGGTGTCACGCGAACTCCCAAACCGGCTTCGCGGCCCGCTTGCAACAGCCTCGACCGCGTCGCCGGCGCCATCGGGGGTTGCTAGATCGCTTTCGTGCTCACTGGGACCGGCATCGCCACACTTCCAACACAAGACACGTTCAACGCCAAGGGCACCGTCTTGTTGGCAACCAAAGTTCGAGCAGGTCGACCGAGTCGAAATGCTGCTGTGGAAAGAGAGCACCTGCGAGATCTGTTCTCTTTCTCGGATGCGCGGAGACTCCGCGCTCCCATGGCGGGACCCAGGCGGCCTGGCGGTTAACGAAGGGTGGTGGCACCACCACGGTTCGTGCCCAAAACACTCATGCGCCGACCCGCCGACTTTGGCCAGGACCCGGAAGCCGAATGGCGAACCGCCCGGAACCTGGCCGAGGCCTCCCTACTTGCCCTCGCCTACTGGCAGCACCTGGCTGCCTGCGTGATCAACGACCGGCTCAGGGACTCAGGCGCCTCCCGCAAAGAGCTCGCCGCAGCCCTTGGTGTCGGCACCCGGATGCTGGGACCCAAGTTGAACGGCACCTTCCCAGCCACCGCCGATGAGCTGTTCTCCTGGGCGCTCGCTTTCGACGATGTTTCTGTCCTGGCCCCGCCTGCTAACCGTGTCGCCGATGTTCTCCCGCCGGCGCGGGGCAGGCACAGCTACAAGCGTCTCGGCCTGCATTTCTGAGCCTCGGGCGGCCCGGTTCCGAGGGCCCGCGATTGAGCCAGACGTGCCCGCACGGGCGGGATGTCACACCTGAGAGTACTGTTATGCGCGGAATCTCCGCGCATCCCCGATCAGCGGAGATCGGCAAAGGGGTGGAGCGTGGGACGGCTTCTTGGTACCGCGGCAGTCGGCGCGGTCGCACTCGCAACCGCGGTGGCGGGAATCGCACCGGCTGCAGCGCGCATTGGAGAGCCTGCGCCGCGACCGCCCGTCATCACCCCCAGCCAGGCCGGCGCGGTGCTCACCCAGATGGGCGTGGTCACGACCAAGGCCAACGCGACGTTGAACCCCAAGCTCCTGGCAACGATAGAGACAGGCCCCGCCCTGGCCGTAGACACCCAGTTTTATGCCGGCAACAAGAAGGCGGGCGTGCCCTTTCCCGTATCCCAGACAACCGACACGACGCTCTTCGTGCCGCGCCAGACCAGTTGGCCGGCCTACCTCGTTGCGTTCGACGCAGCAACGGACGCGAACGGCAACGGCTCGACCCAGGTCTCGTTGGTTCAGCAGCTTTCGAAGGGCGCACCCTGGAAGACCGTGCTCTACGCCAACGGGCCTGACGGTGCAGACCCGCCTGACGTCATTCTCGACAGCGACGGGTTCGCCACAGTTGCGACAGTCAAAGACGCAGCCGTGCCACCTCTTCAGCTGAGCCGGGCGCTGTGCACGCACCTGTCTGCAGCCGGAGGTACCGCCGACCTGTTCGTGTTAGGCGATGACGGCGGAGCCAGCGAGTTCGTCCAGCAGGCGGTCGGGTCAGCTCAAACTACTGCTGTCTCCCAAGGCCACAAGTTCACGAACCGTTGCGTGGCTCGCCCAAGACCCGTCGTGGCGTTCCAGACAAGCGAAGGCGCTTTCGCGATCTTCTCAGCGTCGTTTGTCACCACCGAGACCGGCACCAAGACCAACCCGGTTGTGGTTGCGCCACCGGCCAGTGGAAAGGCAACCGCCCTTCCGGCAGGTAAGTACCTCAGCACGCGATTCGTGAACATCGCCATGCTGGGCGCAAACGTGCAGAACCCTTCTGCTGGCTCGAGCACCCCAATCGATGCCGCATTCGGCCAGGTCTTCGGTGGCCCAGCTACCGGGGTCACGTCGAGCAAATAGTCGCTAGATACGGCCACTCCAGATAGAGGAGGAGCCACTGCAACGGGCCTGGAACACCTAGCCGCGTGCCCCCTAAGCCCGAACGGGCTTCGGTACCAGATCGAGCAACATGTCAAGCACGGGCGACCAAGCGGCCCGTTTTCGTGCCCAAAGCGTGCGAGTTCGAGGGCGAAACGGTCCACTTGGCGACGGTGTCCTGCCCGTGGTGCTGTTCGAGAAGCGGCCGGTCTATGGAACAGCACCGTGCAGACCCCAGGTAGCTCGAGCAGCTTTCAACCGAGTTGGGACCCGCGGCTGACAGTGTTGCGCTTCCTATGCTCGTCCCATGTCCGCCTCGACCTGGGATCAGCGAGAGCAGCGGATTCTCGACGCTGTCAATGAAGCGCGCGAGAAGGGCGAGGACCCGAATCGGGCTGCGCGGGCCGTGGTACCCGACCTTTCCGATGAGGTCTATCGGGAGGCGGTCGCTTCACTGATCAAGGGTCGTTACCTCGAAGGCAAGACACAGCGCGATGGAGCGAATCGCATCTCACTCCTGAGTATCGAGCGGCTCGGACCGCGAGGTCTCCAGGCAGTAGGGCGATGGCCCGGCCGTCGGAGTACCACCTCGGCAGCCGAGGAGGAGACTCGGTCGCAAGCCCCGGATGACGCGATAGGAGACAAGCGACGGCGGGTGTTTCTCGTTTCGGGTCGGAACACAGCTGCCGCCACAGCGATGACCCACCTCCTCGAATCAGCAGACCTTCGCGTCGTCGAATGGGAACAGGCTCGGGCGGCGACCGGTAAGACGAACCCGTACATCGGCGAGATCCTGACGGCTGGCATGGACATGGCCCGCGGCGTCGTCGTCCTATTCACGGCGGATGACATGGCTGTGCTGGATCCGCGCCTATGGAATGACGGCGACCCGTCCTACGAGCACGAGTTGTCAGACCGGGCTCGCCAGAATGTCGTGTTCGAAGCCGGAATGGCTCTCGGCAGGGACGAGAACCGTGTCGTCATGGTCGAGTTCGGAATCCTGCCCGGCTTCAGCGATCTCGCCGGGCGTCACTCAGTGCGCATGGATGGGAGTGCGCCACGGCGTAAAGACATCTTGGATCGCCTGGTGACGGCCGGGTGCACGGTGGACTTTTCGGGAACTCGCTGGACAGAAGCCGGCGATTTCACCGGCGCAGCGCTGCCGCCGGTGAAGTACACGCTCGAACCAGCAGGTGAAAAAGGGTCCTCAACGAGCGCGCCAGAGTCGGGGGTTCCGGAGGCTCCATCGAGCAGTCCGGGCCAGCGGATCACCTCCTCACCGCTGAGCATGCTCCAGCCCAACAGCTATCTCGATAGCGGGCCAACAGGTCACGCTGATTTCCTCATCCGCTGCGCGGTGCTGCTCCCTTTGGTGTGGTCAAGACCCGCCAGCAGTGGAGAGACGCTCTCCAGCATTCGAGGTGAGCAGCGTGAGAATGCCCTCGCAGACCTGCTCACCCAATCTGAGTTGACCAGTTGGCTCGAGCAGCAACGGGGTCCCTTCCACCTCAACGACTTGGGTACCTGGACTCAGCATGGATCCAACGTTGGCGACTTCACCCGGCTCGCACGGGCACCATCCAACGAGAGTGGAGGCCCGAGTCCGGTATCGCTCACCTGTGATGTGACAACCGGCCGGGTCACCACACCTGGCGACCCCGCTCAGCTGCACCCGGCCATTGAGCTGGTCGCCGATATCCGATACCGCCTCCTGGACTTCGACGAACAGCGGCAGCACCTTCTCGCTGAGCACCCATCACCCGAGCAAGCTCATGCCAGATTGACGGTCCTCGAGCTTTTCGACGCGCTGATCACCTGCATGAGTGCCTGCGACGTCGCTGTCGCCGCATACGCACTGACGATGCCGGACGCGGACGTGCCTCGTGACGGCCAACTGGCGTCCTGGGTGACCTCACGAGCCAACCTCGAAGACGTTGTCGACGTCACTGGGACACGCGTCGTCCCGGGCAGCGCTATGAACTCGCAGCACGGCGAGTTTCGTCGCCTCCCCCTCGCGGAGCCGGCCACCCAGATGGCTCCTCTCCAAAGCCGGCGATCAGTGGCGCGCAGCTTCATCGCCGAATGGCTCGAGCGGTCCGGTCGTCGCGGGGTGGACGGCCTCCTCGCCCAGTTGAGCAGTTGAGCGTCGGCTGGCAGTGGATCGCGCAACGAGTCCCGGGTCCCGCGGAGTCCGAACGGCCTTCGGTACCGGCTTCGCGCCGTTTGCCTAGCCGGGTCTACCTATCCGTCGAGGCGAGAAATACGCTTCGCATCCTGCGTGGCAATACGTGTCAGGAGCTCACTACCAACAGCGAGCCCATTTTGTCGCTACACTTCTTGCACTTTATGGCTGAGATCCCGGGCGGCGAGCTCGACGACCCCGATCTCACGCAGGTTCTGCGTACGACCAACCCATTTGGATCTCACGACCTAGCGGCACCTCGCCTCGTCTGGGATGCGGATGTCCACACCCGGCTCTTTAGCGAAACGTGCCACTTCTTCCTCATCCGCTTGCAGCAGTTTGGTGGTGACAGCTTTGAACGGATCGAGCAGCTCGTTCAGGAAGCCCATGTCACCGCGTACTGCATCTACTTCGTGTTTGGCTACTACGACATGCTGCTCCGAATCTGGGCGACTGCCGGTAAGCGAGCTCGCTTAGTCGAAGCACTTAACTTGGCAGCTGAACGAGAACAGCTCGTTGACGAGACCTACGAATTTCAAGCGCAAGCGGTCAACTATTTGTGGTGGCCACAGCGGGTAGCGAAGCGCGAGGCGCGGAATGCTACGACGACCTGGCCGGAACCATTGCCGGATCCAAACTCGCATCTTCCCCAGATACGTTTGATCTCGGATTCCATCCGCGCAGGCGATGCTCTGAATCGGGAGCTAGTCAAGGCCCTCATATCGGCGGGGGTCCTGGGTCTGAAGTCTTCTTACCCAATCGGGTCCCTCAAGTTCTTCGTCGCTATTACCCCTCTTCCCGGTCGATCAGTCAGCACCACAGAGCGACCGGTCCTAGAGGCTGTTCACGCGGCATTCGCCTGGGCAAAGGATGTGACCATCTACCGAGGTTTCGGCTTTGCGAGTTACGTAGTCAAGGGAGTCGCTCTTCGCGCCCAGGATGCCGAAAACGGCGATACAACCCCCGAATTCGATCGGGTGGGACGAGGCGCGCTGAAGCTCGCCGAGGCCATCGATCCCTTCGGGCTCCGAACGATGACCCTCCTCGTGTCAAATCACGATGCTCCTGAGTCGGAGCGGCTCGACATCGAGTGGATGGACCTGGACGCCAGCCTGGTTCAACTCGAGACGTACCTGGGTCATGCCTGGACTCCTAGGATCGTTTCTCTCTCACGACCGGCCCGGGACCAGATCTCCGCAGTGTTCAGCGACTTTGGCGACCTGCTTCGTTCGCCGAGTCGCGAGTTGCTCTTGGAGATTCTGAAAGCTCGAATTGCAGACAATCCCGCGGCGCTGAGCGCCGCCTTGAGCCAACTTGCCCCGGTCGAGGGTCAGTTGTCGGCAGTCCTCTTCCGGCAGTGGCGTAGTGAGTTCCCAACAGATTGGAAGCAACGGGTGTTTGACGCTGCGGCCGAAACCACAACGCATCCCATGCCCGATCTGCGCACACCAGAATTGCAGCTCCAGGGGCTGATCAACGTCGGGCGAAAACTCTCGAACGCCTACCTTGTTGGGTTGCTCGGCGACGAACGGTGGGAGTCTCTACTGCGCGACTACGTGAACATCCGAAACCACGCTAACCATGGTCTACTTCTGTCTGACGAGAGCATCGCACAGGAGTATCGTGACGCATGGCGCGAGAAGGTGACTATCGCTTTACGAGTAGCCCGACTTCAAAATCGCCTTCAGGAACAACTTGAGCCAAGTGCCCAGAGGAGTAGCTCATGACCTTCGCACCGCCGCGCCTATCAGAACGCGCGCCGCGCCTATCTTTTGAGCGGGCGTCATCCCAGACACAGGCGCGGGGACCGTCTCGCCGTACGCCAGATCGCCATGAAGCCGCGGTTGTTTGGGCCCGAGCAGCAGCGGTGATCCGGTCGACTCAATGGCTTTGGCTCGCCCTGGTGACGTTTGCTACCGGAGTTGGCATATATGTCGGCGTTTCGTTCTCGAGACCGGGTGGCTTCGCCTCTCCAACGATTGCAATCTTCCTACTGATCTCGACGGCGTCTCTTTCGGCGACCCTATTGGCTGCTCTGCGTGACTTGCGCGGTCGGCTTAGCGAAGAGTGAAGTCTCGCTGGGGTCGCAAGCCGTTGACCCAGCGCGTCGCCGATATTCTGGGCCACGCGGTTCGTGCAGAGTTCACGACTCGGCCCGGTCAGTTGAACGTCATTTTCATGCTGGGGGGCGTGCTACTGGTACTGACAGCAGCGGTGACGCAGCTAGTTGCCCTAGTTGTGCATATCTTTGATCCACACGCAGCTGCCGGAGCGTCTTTCTTTGGACTCTTTGTGGCGTGGGCACTGGTAAGTCTTATGTGCATCGGGCTCGTCACGATTGTTGACGATCTCGGCCATGGTGGAACCGCAACCCAGGGACCGAGTGGACCGACCAAAGTTGAGTGACGTTCCAGCTGCTGAGCGGCCCTCCCGCGCGCTGCTCTGGGGCTTCAGGTCGAAGTTCCCGCCGCTTCGGTTTCTGGATGCGCACGGCGGCTCGAGCGATTCGTTCTTGGGCCGCGTCATCGCCGGGCACGCGGTAGATCACGATCGCTAGCTGCGCTCCGGTGACGACTTGCCACGCAGGCTGGAGCCTGACGAGTCGCTCGGCTTCAGCAGCGAGGCCTCAGCTTTCGAGAGACGGTCGAGGCGGCGAGTGACGATCGGTGCGATCTGAGCCGGTCTGACGTTCCTGGGCTTTCAGCTTGGTCGATTGGCCCGTTTGGTTGATCAGGTTGCCAAGAAGACGAGGTGTTCTGAGCTTCGGTTGGCTTGCTGTTGGAGTAGTGGCTCTATTGATTTGAGAGAGCACCAATGAGATTTAGAAAATGCTATACACCTATTCATCTCGCGATGGATGAGCCCTGACGCTCCGTAGCACGCCTGCGGCTTGCGGTTGGTCGCCCCGGCAATCGACCCGACCAGGACTCGTCAGTTGGCACTTTTACTTTCATCTTCAAGATCATCGATGAGCACATCCAGCGCTTCTTGGAGCTCCGAGGCGGTCCGAGACAGCAACTGTTTCGCCTCTCGTGCCTGATTGAGAGCGACTGCGCTGTTGCCAACAGCGGCCTCGGCCTGCGATGCGTATGCGAGGCCTTCGCCAAGGCTCGTGTCATCAGCGAACCTGCGGAGCGTCTCGATGCGCGAACGCAGTTCGGACAGCGCTCCCTTGGTTGGGTTATCGGTCGCAAGCAGCCGCCGCGTGGCCGCCTTGACGCGGCGCGCTTCGATGACTGGCAGCAGTTGTCGTGGCGCGACGGCCGCGATGCGATCCAGGAGCACTTCGGCGTCGGAACGCTGATCGGCGGCCAGCAGTGCATCGCAGGCGTACAGCAACGCCCGCTCGGTTTCGCTTGCGTCGCCTGCGACACTCAGGATCCGGGCACCAGCGACGAATGCGTTGTAGGCGCTGCGCTCATCGTGAATCTGATGGGACATGATGCCGAGCTGCGCAACGGTCGCGCCGAGGTCGCGGAGTGCGCTGCGGTGGACTTCGTGGAGCATGAGGGGTTCTTCAGCACGGCGCCACGTCTCTGCTGCCGCCTGGGCTCTGACAGTGGCATCGGGGCGTCGATATCCAAGCGCCTGTTCGGCTGCGAGCAGCAGCAGGGTTGGCAGGGCCGCCACCTCCGCTATGTCGTGGATCCGCACCAGCTCGTCGACCGTCCAGCCCCGTTGCTCCGGGGCGACGTCGAGGTGGAAGAACACGCTCGTGAGGACTTCGTCGAGGCGGCCTTCCGCGTCAGGGGCTTCTGCGCGGCAGCGTGCTATCAGCACGTCGAGGGACTCGCCGGCCGGCTGGTCACCCGTCGGGTTGGGTTCCGACGTCGGTGGGTCGGTACCAACCAGTTTCGCCGCCATGTCTCGAAACACTGCTGCGAGGTCGGGCTCTCCGATCTGTAGTGCGACCATGGCACGGTTGGTCAGCATTTTCGCAGCCTGTCTACGGTCGCCGCTGGACAGGGCGTCCCAGGTCGACAGTCGCCATTGCACTAAGGCTGTGCGTGCGTCGCCGTCCAGGTATGCGAACAGTCCGTCGACGAAGCGTAGGGACGAGCGGCGCCGGTACTGCTGTGGCAACTCGACCCGTTCGATGAGCTGCGCTGCTTCGTCGCGGAGCGTGGCGGCGGAGTCCCGATCGTTGTCGAGGAGCCGAAGGGTGCTGAGGTTGAGAAGTACGCCTGAGCGGTTCAACGCGTGCTCGAGCTTGGCGTCTGCCGACCGGGTCGGCGCCGGCATCTCATGGGCAATCGTGTCGTCGATGCGAATGGCCAGTTCGAGGAGCTCGAGCGAGCTCTTGCGATCGGTGTCCATGGTGTCGTTGCCAAGTTGGGCGATGACGAGACTGGCCCGTACCAGCCCGACGATGTCAACACCGCGACCGACAGTTGCCTTTAGTCGCCCCGCCAGATAGCCGCGTAGCGCTGCCGCGCTTTCTGTCCTGCCTGAGGTTTCGAGCAATCGGGCCAGCAGCACGCCGCAGACGTCACCATCGATGTGTGGCTGGGATAGCCATTGCCGAATTCGGGTTTCGAGCGGAGCTGGCGCCGAGCTTTCTGCGACTGGGTGCTCCAATTCGATGCCGAGCTCGGCGAGCGCCTCGGGAAGTTGGCCGGTCAGGAAGGCTCCGCGGCTCCCGCATGCAGCCACGATCTCCGCGGCCCGTGGATGCGGGATTGACCCCGGTCGTTTGAGCCAACGCAGCCACGGTACGGATGTGGCTGCCGCCATCAACCCGAGGTAGTCGCCGCTAACTGCGAGGTCCGAGCCTGAGTAGCCGATAACGAGCACGGCACTGGTGGCAGCCACGCGTTCGATCCAGGTTGTGGCTGCTATCGGCAAACCCTGGTTCTTCTGGAATGCCAGATCGATCATCGATTCACCCGCACCGACCGAGCCGTGCACCTTCATCAGCACACACGGCTGGGGTTGCCCACCGCCCGGGCCGGGAGGCTGCCAGTGTCGATCCGGCACCACAACGTCGAGCGGTTGGTCACTCCAGGCGAACGCCTTTTCGACCAGGCGGTCGAAATTTGTCGACACGACCACGCGTAGGAGTCCAGCTCTGGCAAGGGTCGTAAGCGCAATGTGACAGGCGTTCGGTGTTGTGCCATCGAGAACTGAAAGGAGATGGAACCAGTCGGCGCCTGCGAACGCGTCGTGTACATGCTGGCTGATGTCGACGATTGGAAGATCCGCTAGCGAGAGTTTGCGTACCCCGTCGGCCATGGCTGCCGGTGGATCAGAGTCACGAATAAAGCGCGCGACGATTTCCGCGAGCAGGGTTTGATTGAATTCCCACCAGCTCGGCACGCTGGATGGTGGAGGTATGGACAACCCGGCCCCGCAGATAACAGTGAGGCCATGCTTCGACCACTGGGGTGAAGTGTCCACGCCCACTAGTGAACACGATCGGTTTGACAGGTCACGGAGCTCGCTGACCACGGACAGGGTGGCCGCGTTCATGTCGACGAGATTCGGTTATGGATCCTTCGTGATCGGAAGTTCTCTGCCCCGCTACCGCTAGGAGCAATTGCCTCCACACCCAGTCGCCATCACCAGGTCCTTGATCTTGCCTGGCGAGATCGGCTACTGCCCGCGCCGTTGCCGTCGTAGCGCCTTCAGCGTGTCGTCCATGCTGGCCGTACCCAGTTGCTTTTTCACCTGGCCGTACGTCTTCTCGGGTGGGACTGCTTTGAACTCTGGGTATTCCTTGGCCAGGTTCTTGGCTTTGGAGTCGCTGCGCTCTTGGCGGTAGCGGCCGTCTTTGTTCCTGGAATGCTCGCCAAGTCCCATGGCTCCGGCTCTCTCAACTCGTCGTCTTGAACGCATCGCCCGGTCGGAGGAGCATCAGCCCGAGCGCAGCGACGCATAGGGCGACGAGCGCGACACTGCCCACTTTGAGTATGCCCTCTTGGTACTGCGCCTCGGCTGCCAATTGGAGGGCGTCTACCAACAGCTCAAATTCCTGTTGGTAGCCGGGCGCAAGCACCGACTCGACCGCTGCGACGATGATCTGTCCATCGGTGGTTCGCAGCCAGGTTCCAAGCTGGAGGGTCCGAATCTCGGTGTTATCCAGCCAATGCCGAGCGAGTTCTTGTGGCGTTGGTAGAGGATGCCAAGAGATCGGCGAACTCGCGCCGTACCACCACACCGACGGAAGCGGCTGTGTGAATGGAACCGATGTACGCAGGAACTCGGCAATCGCTTCCTCGTCTGGCATGTTGAACTCCCAGATGTGGGCTTTCACAGCGGTTCCGATGCCGATTCCGACGATACGTCGTTACCTCTGTTGGTCAAGGTTCTTGCTCATCCAGATGGATTCGTAGATGTGTCTCCACCGCTCTTTGCTTCTGGGTTTGTCACCTCGGAACTGGATGGTTGCCAGCATCGCGACATCGGCTTCTGGCAGGTCCTCTTCGTCGGCCAACTCACGCAGACTGTCGGGGACTTCATACGACTGTTCGGTAATGAGCTTTTCGCCTAGTAGATCCGACATCGCGACACCGAGTGCACTCGCTATTGCATACAGGGTTGTGGCTGAGGGTCGTTTGTGATCGGGGTCGTTCTCGAGGTTCGACAAGTAGCCCTTGCTGATGTTGGCAGCATCGGCAAGTTCGGTCAGCTTCATTCCCTTATCTATCCGGTAGCGCCGGATGCGATCCCCGAGCTGCTCACGACTTTTCGCCGTCATCGGTGTGTCCGACTCCGAGATGTGGCACTCTGCTCGATCAACGCGATGACCCGCCGTGTTCGGCCATGATCGTACGGAAATAGTCGCGCGTGTACTTCGACATCCACGAGCGGTTCCCGCGTGAGCCCACGAATGCTTGTTTTCTCATGAATGATCTCCCCTTCAAAGGCACGGTGTAACAGTGTTCCCTTTTCGACCGACTTGTGGCGCGGAATGTACGGCCACGTTCCCTGGCTCCGCGACGCGCGCACTCGAAGCTTGGCGACAGCGTCTGGGTCACCCGACTCACGAGGCTTCGTTCTCGGCTCGAGCACGATCAGTAGTGCAGGAGATCGTGAGAGCGTGACCATTCGTTGCGCGGTTGCTTCCAAGCTGGCCTGGTAATGCCCGGCTAGTTGCTCCATCCCGTCAAGGTTGAAGCCGACGTCGCTCAGGTCGCGTACGAAGTATTTGCGCGGCAAAAGCAGTTCACCGGCACCAACGTCGCAGAGCCGCTCCAAGCCTCGATCGGACGCGCCGTCACGGCTCGGGTTGCATCGGTATTGCGGCAGACGTCGATAGCCAGGGAAGAAGGTGTGGGTGCACTCGTGACAGATCGTGAATCGGCGGCGACCAGGCGGGTCGCCACGGCGCACCTTGATCACGATTCGGTCACGACCGCACAGCAGGCAGCCGGCAAAGTCGAGTTGCTCTGGTTGGACCTCGGCGACGCCGAGAAAGGACGCCACCATCGCCGGATCGATCGGGGGCTCCAGATCGAGCGCTTCGATGACGTCCGCGCCCCATCGGATGATGTGTTCAGCATCGCTGGCGTCAGGGTGGCTGAGCCGCTGCTGCTCCAACAGGGAGAGCTGGCCACGCATGGCGTCAGAATACCTGCGTTCTCTTTCAAGAACTGCTACTGTTCCCGATAGGGAACGGACGTTTTTCGAAGAGGAGGGCCGAATGGCCGATCGACAGGTAACTGGCACCGGCAAAGACGCTGACGGGGACATCACCTCGCTCTGTGGGGCCTGGGGGTCGGTGACCAAAGCCATAGCGATCGCCGAGATCGACGCGGGCACCCAGCACTACTTCGTCGCTGCCCCCGGTGGGGGGCAAGTCGATGTCTATGTCGTCGACGGCCCCAACGGCCGGTACTTGCGGACCGACCCGGATGGCCGGACTCCCGACAATCTCGATGACCTTCCCGACTGCTGAGCAGCGCCTCTGCGATCTCCCGGACATGCCTGCCCGGACTTGGGACATCATTGAAAATAGGAGGACAAGCAAGTGACTCCGATTACCCCCAACCCTGGCCAGCCAGATCCGCTGGACAACATTCAGGGCAATCTGATCGGGTTCAACAAGGACCATCAGCGTTTCATCTTCGTCCAGTTCCCCGATGCCGTCGGCGGCAAAGGGTTGCTCGCCGATCTCGCCTCGTCGATCGCCCGAGCGTCTGAGGTCCTCGAATTCAACGACCTGTTCAAGAAGGTCCAAGACCGAGGCGCCGATGCTGGCACCGTCGAAGCGACGTGGACCAACATCGCCCTGACGGGTCCCGGCCTTGAGATCCTCGGTGCCCCAGACCGTGAACGCATGCCTGAAGAGTTCCGCCAGGGCATGGCCGCCGCGGCTGCTCGGATTGGCGATGTGGAGGATTCGGCACCCACCACGTGGGTAGCTCCGTTCAACAATCCAGCACTCATTCATGCCGTGGTGTTGATCGCCGCTGACGACCCGGACGATCTCGAGGCCTGCTACGCGGGCCTGCAAGCCAAGTTGCAAGCTCGCAACGTCCATGAGCTTGGCCATTTCGACGGCGCGACCCGGCCGGGCGCCAACCGCGGGCATGAACATTTCGGGTTCAAGGACGGCATCTCCCAACCCGGTATTGCTGGCCTCACCAAGTCGAGCAAGGGCCGCGACGAGATCGCGACCGGCGAGTTCGTCATCGGCTACCCCGATCAGGATGGCAACGTCAGCGGCACCACCCCGGCCCCGGCCCCCCAGCCGGGACAGCCGGGCTATGGGCCCAACAACCCGCCTCCGCCGGCCGCCGGGCTCCCCGAGTGGGCCAAAGACGGGTCCTTCTACGTGTTCCGACGCCTTCGCCAGAACGTGCAGGGTTTCAACGATTTCCTAAGCCAGCAAGCCGCCGCGGTCGGGCTGTCACCTGACCAGCTGGGCACCAAGCTGGTGGGACGCTGGAAGAGTGGCGCCCCGTTAGAGCGGACCCGCACCCAGGATCCCAACTTTGACCCGACGGCTGTCGACCCTTCGATCGCTGACCCGTCGATCCTTTCCGACGAGCACATCAACGACTTCGACTACGAGCCTCAGGACGCCGACGGGCATCTGGTGCCGCGAGCGGCGCACATTCGTAAGACCAATCCGCGTAGCGAGGACCCACCCACCGAAGCCGTAAGCAACCGGCATCGGATCTTGCGCCGCGGTGCCCCGTACGGTCCGGATTTCAGCCCGGGTGAGCCCGCCTACCCCGGTTCAGGCTCGCCTCCCGACAATCAGGATCGCGGTCTGCTGTTTGCGTGCTACCAGGCATCAATCCTGGCCGGGTTCGAGTTCATTCAGCAGTCGTGGGCGAACACGCCCGGGTTCCCTCAAGCTGATGATGGCCGCGACCCGATCATCAGCCAGGATGTCAACAACCCGGACTTCCACCTTCCGCCCCATGATCCTCATCTGGTAACCCAACGCTGGGTGATCACGACTGGCGGTGAGTACTTCTTCTCGCCGTCGATCTCGACCCTCCACCTGTTCGCGACGTCTTAAATGACGACCACTGCGAGCGCGAACAACCGCCGTCGCCCTCCGCGGTCTGCGTACGGAAGTGGCTGATCTCGAGGACTATTCGGCTCATCAGCCTCATATAGCTCCAGGACCAGGCGCGAGAAATACAGGGCGCGCGGGATCCGACGGGGCCGACAATAGGTGATACCGACGATGATCTCGATCGACTCCGATCCGGCACGCTCTTTGCGACGGCCGACCAACATGATGGACAACATGCCGGACGAAGATTTCTCACAAGCGCTCCTTGATCAGATCTTCTCGCTCTGGGTTGAGCCCGAACTGGCCCGGCAGGGTCTGCCAGCGGACCGCAACCAGATTCGTGCGGCGATCATCGTCCTGCCGCCAGCGGGTGAGGCCGTTGTTCGTATCAACGACGAAGCTCACATCGTCGCGAGCGTCAAAGCCAAGGGCCCGATCGAAGCCGGGGATCCGGTCACGCTCGCCCAGATCGAGACCATCGAACGGGTGTATCCCGCAGAGCTAGATCCCAATAGCGGTTGGATCTGCTTCGCGCGTGTCGCTGACACGATCAACATCGCCTTCGACTTTCGTCGAAACCGTGCCCGCGCCCTTCGGCTTGTTGAGCTCGGCCACCTCTACCTCACCACTGCCGAGGAGGCCCGGGACAGCAGTCGCTGGGGTCCCGCGATCGAAAATGGTTTCGCAGCCGCCGAGTTGGCGGTCAAAGCCGAGATGCACCTGATTGAGGATGCGCCTCCTCGAAGACACGACCGCAGGGAACAGCATTGGCGACAGTGGGCCAATCTGGGGAATGTGCCCGAGGCCCATGCCGAGACACTCGGAGCCCTAGGCCGAGCTCGTGCCGCCGCACGGTACGGCGACGCAGATATCGCGATGACCCCAGAGCAAGTGCACGAGCATCTAAAAGTCGTCACAGAGATGCTCCGTCACGCGACCGATCAAATCGGCGAAGGTCTTCTAGACCATCGCGAAGGCATCGCCAAAGCCCAAAGACGCTGACCCACTTCCAAAGCGCTTCATCGGATAGCGGCGTCCGCCGCTCCCAGCAGTCGGCCCGAGAAGTCACCGGAGTGGACAACGGCCGGACACCTCGAGTGTCACGCTCAAACGATCGGCTGATTGCCAACCACGCAACATCGAGGTGTCGCCGGGAACACTGCCAGTAAACTTTCTCAAAGCCAATGAAGATCTACACGCACGGACTCGCAGTAGAGACGGAGAGCGGCGGCGACGCTGGTCTGCGGCTGATCGCAACGTCGGAACTTCCGGTGTACGCGGGGTTTTCGATGACCCTCGTAGATCTTGAACGTCGTTCGTTAAACGAGCGAATCGTTCGACTTGGCGAGGTCGGCAGGGCTCACGTCGCCGCCGACTATCTCGAGGAGAAAGACCTCCGATACGTGCTTCTTGCTTGTGCCTACCACCTAGAGCGAGTCGCCACGTACTACCGAGACGTCACGCAGCGATTCGAGTCGCTACATCCAGCTGGCACCGCACGCGAAGGCAACACGAGTGACCCGCGTGTGTACTACGAGATCGACGCCTTCTTCGGAACGGCGCGACGCTGGTATGAACAGCTTCGGCGGCTGCTCTGGAAGCACTACGGCATGGGCACGCGGCCGCGTTCGATCGATGGCGTCCTGAAGTCGTCCCAAATCGCGCTACCTGCGCGCTACAGGTCGACGTTGAAAGCCAGCTGGCGCGAGCACGGCATCAGGGTCGGTGCCTACAGGGATTGTTTGATGCACAACGATCCACTGAACGATGGCAATACGACGTGCTGGGTCGAGCGCTGGGGCGAACGGTGGGGGATGACCGTCCGCCTTCCTTCGAATCCTGAGGCGAAGAGCCGCGCCTGTTTCGACTTTGCGTCAGGCCCCGACGCGCTCGACTATTGCCACGAGTTGCTCTGCCACCTGACCGACCTTGCGGAAGCGACCGTGGCGCTCCCGATAATCCTGGCGCATCTTGATAGCCCTCGTCTCTAGCACGGCGGCCGAGATGGCCCGGATGCTTGCGTTGACGTCTCGCTGTGGAACGTCGTGCTTCTCATCGCCGGCGCCTTCTTGGCTTTCCTTCCAGCCTCTTGCTCCAATTACATCAACGCGCGTCGGGAGTGCGGGTGACGCTGTACCTCGATCTGCTGCCGACTCTCCACTCATGGGCGTAAGTCCGTCAGGGTGCGCTACACCGCCCTCAGGAGATCGCGGCGGGCCATGGAAACTGGGGCGCTCCACGCCGGTCGCGTCCGGGCATCCTGTAGGGCTGTGCAGGTCCCACGGAGTCCGTTCATCGCTGATCAGGATCGAGCTCGCATCCGCGAACTCGGCTTGGCCAGTCGACGATGGGCGGCCTTGCACTACCACTTCTGCGCCGAGACGCACGGGTGGGCCGCAGGCCGCAACAGCCGGCGGGGAACCGATCGGCTGATGGCCTACGTAGGGCCGGCGGGGCCTTGGGATGACCTTCCGCACGGCGACTACGTGTCGACGGTGTGCCAGTACCTCTCCGCTGCAGCAGATCATCTCGACGGTTTCGGTGCAGCCTGCCTTGCCGGCGCCGCGCTGTTCCCGCCAGCCACGCTTTCTCGCGCAGCATTCGAGTTCGCGGTCCAAGCCGTATGGTTGCTCGACCCTCGATGCGATTGGAGACACCGAGCGGCTCGGGAACACCTTGAGTTGCTTCTGGGAATCGAGGAGCAGATTAAGGGAACACCCAAGGTTCTCCCCGACGGAACGTCGAACGCGTCACGTGCCGAGTTAAAGCGATTCCGGCGAGAGTTCCGAGAGGTGACGATCCCTGGGCTCTTTGACTCGGTGGTCGTGGACCAATCTCAACCGGACAGCAAGGAGGCTCGGCACACGATCGTTGAAGATGAACGCCTGCTGTCGCCGACCGCCGCCGCTGAACACTATGAGATGCTGACCTTCGGAGAAGTGGTCGGTTTCTACGACGCCCTATCGGCGCTATGTCATCCGAATCCGCTCATGACGCGCCGCTCGGCTCGCGACGTGAGCGATCGGGGTCCGGATCAGCCGCGCGGGCGCCGGTTCGAGGCGAGCGTCGAGTCGACTGAGCGCGCACTGCAGATGACCATGCAGGCGCTCATGAAAGCGGAGTTCACTTGGGCCGCGTACAGCGGTTGGGTCGACGCGCCGCTCAGGCAATGGGAGGACGAGATCGAAGCGGTTCTTCCGGGCTCATACAACCCTTCGAAGTGATGGCTCTCTACGATCGGCCCCGCGATCCGCAGCTCTGCGAACTCACCCTCGCGGCAGTTCATGCGGCCAACACGCGGGTCAAGGCACTCGAAGACGAGAACCGCTATATCGGGTCCTATTTCAACTTTCCCCACTTCCGTCGTTTCGACAATGGGTTCCCCAACATCAGCGACATCGGGTCGAACCCGATCAACTACCGGGAAGCCTTCGCTCTTAGGCCTGGTGAGTTCACGCGCATCGCATACCGAGACGTTCCAGAACTGGCAGCCGTCATCGATTACGTGCTGGCTCAACCCGACCTACGGGCGCGGATCGTCGGCGACACGCCGGGCGGCTCGGCGCTCTCGGCAGATGATGATTACGCAGAGATCGGCGCAGCCTTTCTGCCGTTGAAAATTCTCGACCGAGCCCGACACCTGAACGGTGCCGACCCTGTGCCGACCCTTCTCCAAGAGCTGTATTTGGAGCGAGAGGCCCCGATCTTCGAGGAGCAGCTACCCGTCGAGATCGTCGTTCCAATCATCCTCACAAGGTTCACCGAAGAGGATCGGATCGAGATCGCTCCGTCCATCTTTCTGGAGGAGATGGACGAGCCGACTCAGCTTGCCCGGTGTTATGACCGGAGCATCGGGTACAAGAACGTGCACCGCGTCGTGGTCGAAGCCGCAACCCACGCCTTCGTGTTTACCGACTATCACGTCAACCGCTCTTATGCTTGGTTCTGCAATCGGCTGTCGTACTTTCCTACCGACAGAATCGACACCGTTTTCACAGCGCTGGAGCTTGTCAGCGACGTACCGACTGGGTACGCGCAGATCCTTCTGCGTCCACTTGGATGGGCGGACGATTGGAAGGCCGATCTTCCGCCGTTGTCGAGTGGAGTCACCGTCCGCCGTTACCCTCCAGCCTTCGAGGATGGCGGATGGCTGCGGGAGACCGAGGCCATCCCGGTCGAGTTGCTGTCGCGATTCGGAACCGCATTCCAGCGGCTCAACGTCGCCAACAAGGCAGTCCAACTCGCCGCGAGACGTCTCAATTCGGCGATGTTGAGAGATCGGGACGACGACATGCTGATCGATCTCTGCATTGGGCTAGAAGCGCTTTTTGGTGACCGACAGGGCGAGATTGTTCACAAGTTGGCGCTTCGCGTCGCCGCAATGACCGCGCTCGCGGATCCAACGATACCACTCACTCCACCAGACGCCTTTCGAGCAATGAAGCAGATCTACGACTACCGCTCTCGGCTCGTCCATGGGGACGTCGGGCCGGAGCGACGAGTGTTCACGTCGGAGACCGGCGTGGAGCATGACAAGGTTGCCCTAGCCACGACATTCTTGCGGGGGGCATTGGCCGCTCTGCTTCAACACCCAGAGTTCCTTCAACCGGGAGCGATCGAGGAGAAGCTGCTCTCGTGGCGACTGGACGGTTGACAACGCGAGATGAGGGAGGGCAATTCTGCCAACCCAATCGATGTCGGCGCGGAGTATCGTTGGTGTACCGATCAGAGGGACGCAACGCACGAGGTTCACTCATGAAACCTGACTCTCTCTACCGTCGACTCGGCATCCTCTCGCCCGGCATCCCGCGCGGCGACCTGGAGATGTCGATTACTGAGACGACGGAGACGCTCGACCGGGACCTTGAGGCGACCCTGACCGACGGGTTCGCAGACCAGACCGAAACATTGGAAACCAAGGCGGTCGAGACCGTGGACAACGACATCGTCGGCGAGCTTGCGAGCGTGCTGGATTCGCGCGCCGCTCTCGATACCTAGGAACGGTCACCCCGCCTCCGCGGGCGGACAGCGCGACCATGCGCCCGATCATCATTGGCGAGCCGACCGACCTACACGTAGCGGCCGTGGCGACCGCGGTCCGCGCCCGCGGGTCCGAACCAGTGGTCTTTTCGACCTCGGTACTCGAAAATGAGGACTATCGCCTCGACGAGCGTTCCCTTGACCTGGGCACGGACCACCTGGATTTCGCCAATGGCCAGGGTCGAGGCTGGATCCGGCGTCTCGCTGCGCCCGGCTGGCGTCGATCCGTCACACTTGAGAGTCACGATGGAGCTGTCCGTTCGTCACTCATAACCCTTTTGACGGGCCTAATTCGCGTCTTGCCAGTTGAATGGCTATCGCCTCTCGAGCAGTTGCTTGCAGCGGACAACAAGGTGATTCAATGGCAGGCGTGCGTGGCGCTTGACATACCCGTGCCGCGCACGATCGTCACTTCGAACAGATCCGAGATTCCGTCTGCGTTTGGCGACCGGCTCGTGGCAAAGCCGTTGGGGCCTGGTTCGTATCGCGCCGAGGACGGCGGTCAGCGTGTCGTCCTTACGACCGGCCTCGAGGCCGATGACGATCGACTCGATGCGCTGGACGGCGCCCCGTTCATTGTGCAGGAGCGGCTCGACGCCGAGAGCCACTTGCGCGTCGTCACGGTGCGAGACATGAGCTGGGTGTACGAATCGCGAGAGACCACCGCCCTCGATTGGCGATTTACCGAAGGAGCGCATGCTTCTTTTGAATACTCGAGAGCGTGGAACCCTGTGGCACAGATGGCCATCCGGTTGGCGCGACACCTCGGCGTCGGCTTCTCTAGCCAAGACTGGATCGTGACGGACCAGCGGGTCGTGTTTCTGGACCTCAACCCTGGTGGACAGTGGCTCTTCCTACCGCGCAGGCCCGCGGATGCAACGGAAGCCATCGCCGCATGGCTCACGCCCGATCGGGCCCAGGAATGAGAACGTGGCTCAACTCCCTTCGACAAGAGAGCCAGTACTACTTCTCGTACATCGCGGGCCTGTTCGTGCCCGACAGGCAGCCCAGGTATTTCGATGCTCACCCAAACGAGCCTGGCGACGTCTCCAGCTGGTCGGCACCAGACTGGCGGTTGCTCATCGAGGAGGGCCGTCGACAGCAAGATCGACAGCTCGCACTTATTGAGGCTCTTCGGACTCGAGCACAGTTTCTGTTCACGACAGCCGTCACTGTGTTCGTGATCACTGGAGTTCGGGTTGGCGACCTCATTGATCGTGGGACGCTTGGCCTTGCGGCGATAGGAGCTCTGGGCCTCTCGCTCGATCTTCTGAGCGCCCTTGGTGCCGCGGCGCTCATGTTCATCCGGGCCGATCTTGGAACGATCGACGCTGCCAAGCTTTCCCAGCAGGCGCCACCCATCGAGCGATACCTTGCCGGCGCGTACTCGCGCCTGGTGCGGCCTGGCGAGAACACCATCGCGACCCACAACTCGGTCTTTCGACGCGCCGCCTTCCTATTGGTGCTCGGAGCGCCGGTGACAGGCGTCCTGTGGATCTTTGTGCATTGATGTCCACCGACATTGCTAGGCGGCGATGAGTTCACGGCAGGGATGCCGCGAAGCTGCGACGTGTTGGCGTGGTCGGGAGGCAGAGTTCGGTTGATCGTCTTCGCCACCGACAGGTTCAGCGCCGCCCGAAAAATGTTCATCGAGTCCATGAACAACGACGACGTTGTTCGCATGGCGGCCGAAGGTGGTAGGCCCGATTCCCGGACAGAGGCTGACTAACGCGCAATGGATCGGGAAGCTCCGCCCATCGACCGTTATCGCGCCACTCTGGTTCCGCATTCTGGACAGAGCTGACGAGTCTGCTTGCGCAACCACGTTGCGCAAAAATAGGGGGGCACCCCAAGGTGCACCTGCCTGAACCGCCCCGGTCCAGCGGACGGGTATTTTTGGTGTTCTTTTCGTGTTGAGATCGCAATACCTGTTCTTGTTGGCAAGTTGTGGGCTCTAGGTTGATTCACACTCTTCTTGTATTCAGCTCTCTGATCTGGGCTCTTGTGGCAACCTGAAGCATGAAGCGCGCGTAGAGGCTCCCTGTACTCCTCGCCGCGCCGCGTACGGTGACCGTGACGACGCAGAAATCATTTCTCGGCAATCAGTGGGCTGGAACGCCGATGATTCTTCCCGGACAGGGCCGACGCCCGCCCTCCGGGACGTGGCACGCTCCTTGTCAGCCGGAGGAAACGCGCGTCGTACTGCGCTGAATCATCAGCGGCCCAATGGGCGGTCGCAACGTCTTCGAACACTGACCGGTCGATCAGTGGCCCAGCGTGATAGCTGTGCCCGAGCGCATCGAGAAGCACCATCTCTCGGACACTTTCACGAGCGACAGGAACAACCCCAGTGGTCCGCGCCGCCAACCGGTCAAGCCGATCTCCGGCAGCGGCTCGGCCGGGTTGGTTGAAACCAGCAACCTCGAAACAGCATTGTGGAGGATCTCGACCGCTCTGGCATCGCCGGGTTCACGGAGCTCCCGTGTAACACCCGTAGTGACCCGATGGCCGGCCGCTTTGACGATGCGCTGAAACTCGGTGACCCCGGGATCGACCTTGTCCGCCTCGATACCAGCTAGGCGATCAGCTTCGACATCGGAGGCACCCGCGAGCTGCTCGGCAGTCAACCCGGCGCGCTCGCGCAGCATCCGGACCCGCTCGCCGGTCGTTCCGCCCACGTTCATGACGCCACCGTACGTGCGACGCGACGGCGACGGCAGCCGTTAAGCAACCGGGCCACTCGCGCGGCAAAGTCCTGGCCTAGCCGGCAGAAGCCTCTGATAGGGTGGCTCCTCCGCCCGTCGATGCCGTCAAGCCAACCTTCTCCCGGGCCACCAGCCGCAGGACATCGGAACCGACACCGAGCGCGTACGCGGCCGCTTCGTGCGCGAGAGCAATCGGAATGATCGCGTCCTGGTTCAGACGTGTGCCCGTACGATCGAGAATGTCCACGATGGCCGGCAAGCTCGTGTAACCGGCTGGGTCGACTTTACCGAGCTGATTGTCATACGGATTGCCCGTATCGGGCGGCACCGTGATGACGAGCATCCGGTGGTCGGTCGTCATGTAGAAGAACCGTCTCCCCCAGAACTCGTCCGACATCACGATGCGCTCAAGACAGGTACCGGATGACCACATCCGGGCCTGTGGGCGTGTAATGCGTCGATTCGATTAATGGCGTCGCAAAACGCCCCCGGCCATTGGCTGGGGGCGTTTGTTGCTCTCATGCTTTGAGCTAGCGGTGAACGATCTCGATCTCTGCTTCGCGTCCGTCTTCAGAAACGGAGAGGACACGACCTTCTTGGGGATCGACATCGTCGCCAATGACCGTCACGGCAACGCCGGGTGCGAGCCCGTCGCGCTCGTCTTTGAACACGGGCGTACGGAAGCGCTTGGCATAGCCAATGCGGTTGTAGTCGACGAAGATGTGCTTTCCTTTCACGCGCGGACCCTCCTTGAAGGAAGGTCCTGACGTTCTGTGAAGGCGCATCTACCCTCCTCTCGGCTTAGGGAGCCGGGGCTTGAAGACCTCCAGCAAGTCGACAACGCTAGGCCTCAGAGCCTCCCGCACTGGTCGTAGGTCGTCGTCCGACCAGTCAGTCAGGTTGTCGGCACCAGCGGTGTCAACTGCGTCGTCTGGTAGCACGATATCAAAGTGAACGTGCTGGAGCTTCTCAATCTCCTCGTTGCCTGTATCTGTGATCGTTGTCGGCCAGATATCCAGATGAGCCTGCTCGCACGTCGTCTTGAGGTCTCCGTAGCTCGCTCGCCCAAACTGCTTCTGTGGCAGACGGTCGATGATGTCGCGCTCAGAGACGTCTTTGATGGCCCCAAAAACGGACACCGTGAACGCTCCACGGCGGTCCTTGATGCCTCGATACTGGTGCCAGTTCAAAATGGCAGATGTCGTGACTGTCTCCACGGCGCCGGCGCCCATGTGGATCACGACTTCGTCGTCGGCGTGGAGTTCGACTTCGCCACGAAGTTCAACGCCCACTTGGGTGCTCCTTTCGGGGGCTTGTCAGTTGTCTCGCCTAACCGTGGGCGCGTGTACTTGTGGACCGAATCTATGGGTCCATTCATCACGTCCTACTCCGGGTTCGTCCCGAGCGGTTTTCCAACTGAACTGGTTGGTTGGACTCAGAGACAGACATCTAGCCCCAGGTCCTCGGCCGGGGTGACCAGAGACAGGAAATCCGGCCAACGTCCGGCCCAACTCGAGGTTCATCGGGGTCTGTTCGTGCAAGGCGACCTGGCGGGCCACCGCCGCTCTCGACAGGTGCAACTCGACGCGGCGCGAGAGCAGAGCTCGGAAGAAGTGACGAGCCGCCTCAGCGGCCTGAAGGGAGTCTTTAGTCGGTCATGCGGCTCGGCGTTATTCGTTGATGAGACCGCCAAGACGTGGTTGGCGGATCACCGCGCCGGTCGTGGCGTGAACTCGGCTGGTCGGCTCGGGTGGAGACAGGTCGAGACCTCGGTGGGGTCGGTGCCGGTTGTAGTGCTCGACGTACTCGTCGAGCACCGCTTGGAAGTGACCCTGGCCGTGGATGAGGGTCCAGTCGAGGCATTCTTGGCGGACGGTGCGGACGAAGCGTTCGGCGAAGGCGTTGGCCTTGGGTGCACGAACTGGCGTCCGGATCACCCGGATGCCCTCGCAGCGGAAGACCTCATCGAAGGCTGGCGTGAACTTGGTATCTCGGTCTCGGACGAGGAGCCGGGGCGAGCTGAGGTCGGTGGTCATGGAGAGGTTGCGGGCTTGCTGGGTGACCCAGGCACCGTTGGGCCGTGCGGTGACACCGGCGAGATGGATCCGGCGGCTCCCGAGTTCGATGAAGACCAACACATATAGGCGACGCAGCCAGAGCGTCTCGAGGGTGAAGAAGTCACAGGCCAACGCGCCGTGAGCCTGGGTGCACAGGAACGTCGACCAGTTCGGCCCGCCGCGACGGGGCGCGGGGCCGAGCCCGGCCCGGCGCAGCATCCGCTGCACCGTGCTGGCGGAGACGCGAATGCCGAGGTGGCGAAGCTCGCCGACGATCCGTAGGTAGCCCCACCGTGGGTTCTCGGCCGCCAAGCGGAGCACCAGCTCCCGGATCTGGTCCCCTACGGGCGGGCGGCCCAGCTTGGGGTAGGTCCAGCGGCGACGCACCAGGTCGCGGTGCCAACGCAGGATCGTGGCCGGGGTGACCACAAACGCCGACCATCTCGCCCGGGGAAGCAAACCGGACAGGACAGCCAACGTCGCTCGATCCGCGGGCTCAAGGTCCAGCCGGCGTACCTGACGGCGCAGCACCTCGAGCTGGTGGCGCAAGACCGCGATCTCCACGTCTTTTGCGAGGCGGGAGCGGAAGCGGCCGCTCAGGACATCCAGGAACCGACGGGCAAGCAGGTACACGAACCGGCACAACATCGCCCAACAC
>Ga0182024_10007140_pt1 | contig 24180 bp, 20 predicted proteins | sample P32metaG_FD_120480 | JGI IMG/M metagenome (GOLD analysis project Ga0182024, IMG submission 120480) | Permafrost microbial communities from Stordalen Mire, Sweden - P3-2 metaG (Illumina Assembly) | ecosystem: Environmental > Terrestrial > Soil > Wetlands > Permafrost | place: Sweden: Stordalen...
CGGGAGCGAATTGTTCACAATTGTTCACAAACCGGGGAGTGGGGACGCGGCCAGTCGACGGTAACTTGTTGATTTGATTGGCGCGCCCTGCAGGACTCGAACCTGCGACCTCCTGGTTCGTAGGGTGATCAGAGGAGGCCACTGGGGGCAGCCCAAGACCGCTGCCCCCAGTTTTGCTGGGGTTTTCGACACCCGAGGCAACCCCAGACAGCCTCGAGCCGCTACCGATTGTCAGTCATTTGTCAGCGGCCCACGCGATGCGATCGCGATTCGACATCCCGGAAACTGCGAGGCTCGTGACGGCGTACAATCACGCACCTCCGGGAACCGAGGCCGATCTCACACTGGTGCGACCAGCCCGATTGTCAGCGTGGCCTGGGGGTTCGCGGCATCGTCATTGGTGACACGCCGTTCACTGCGACGTGATCCCGTTTAGGAGATTGCCCCTCATCCGCATCCCTGTTCCCGGAGGTTGTCCGCCATGTCAAGGAGCCTCCATGAAGCGCCACTCTCGTCGGTACACGCCAAAGCCTCGTCAGACGCCCTCGGTGCTGGAACATCTCAATCCCAATGCCGCGGGCATCGATCTCGGGTCCGCTGAACATTTCGTGGCCGTCCCTGCCGATCGCGATGCAACGCCGGTCCGATCGTTTGCCGCATTCACCCCTGATCTGCACCGCCTGGCCGACTGGTTGACGGCGTGTCGGGTCACGCACGTCGCGATGGAAGCGACGGGCGTCTACTGGATCCCGCTGTTCGAGATCCTCGACGCCCGCGGCTTCGCCGTGGCGCTCGTCAACGCGCACCACGTCAAACATGTGCAAGGGCGTAAGAGCGACGTCGCCGACTGTGAATGGCTCCGCGATCTCCACATGCTCGGTCTGCTCCGGGGCAGTTTCCGCCCGGCCGACGCGATCGTCCCCCTCCGCGCCTACCTCCGCCATCGGGCCACGCTCATCGAAAGTACTGGCGCGATCATCCAGCGGATGCAAAAGGCGTTGGTGCAAATGAACATCCAATTGGCACAGGTCGTCAGGGACATCACCGGCGTGACTGGCCTGCGTATCCTGCGCGACATCATCGCCGGGCAGCGCGATCCGCACCATCTCGCGCAGCATCGCGACTATCGCTGCCACGCCTCGGAGGCGGAGATCGTGGCGGCTCTCACCGGCAACTACCGCGCCGAACACGTCTTCGTGCTCCAGCAGAATCTAGAACTCTTCGATGGCTATGAGCGCCAGCTCCGCGTCTGCGACGCCGCCGTCGAGGCGTACCTCCAGCAGTTGACGGTCGACCGCTGTTCACCCCCAACGCCGCTGCCCCCCGCGCGTCGCCGCCCGAAGCTGCACCGGAACGAGCCGCGCTTCGAGATGCGCACGCCGCTCTACCAGCTCACGGGGGTGGATCTCTCGCAGATCGACGGGATCGGTCCCTACAACGCCCTGCGGCTGGTCTCGGAAATCGGCACCGACCTGACCCGGTGGCCGACCGACAAGCACTTCACGTCGTGGCTCACGCTCGCGCCCAACAACAAGGTCTCAGGCGGTCGTCTGCTCAGCAGTCGGACCCAGCCGTCCGCCAATCGCGCCGCCGCCATTCTGCGGCTCGCCGCGATGAATCTCGGCCGCACGCAGACGGCCCTTGGCGCCTTTTACCGGCGCTTGGCCGTCCGCATCGGCAAAGCCAAGGCGATCACGGCCACCGCCCACAAGCTCGCCATCCTGGTCTATCACACGTTGAAAGACCATCTCGTGTACGCGGACCCAGGCGCCGAGGCGTATGACGCGCAGCATCGGACCCACGTCGTCCGGCGCCTCAGGCAACGCGCGCACCATCTCGGCTTCGACCTCGTGGACCGTGCGACGGGCGAGGTAATTGAGGCAGCAGTTTCTTAGGAGTCGGATTTGACCCGGTCAGGGACCGACCCGCGGCTCCAAGTTTGGTGTAAAGGCGGTGACGGTTCAGTCGAGGATGGTGGTGCCGGGTGGGGGCGTCAATTTCGTGCGGCTACGCGCCTCGTATCCGGCGTGGGGACACAAGCCCGCTCTCGCGCGCCAGTTGGGCGAGTGCGCTCGGCATCGCCGCGATCTCCGCGCGGTGACTTCGACATGGACGCCGAGACCTGGCGAGACCGGCCGCAGAACCTGAGCGGATCTATCGCCACGCAGACGTCGCCGCTAGACTCCGGCTGCTGGCGTCTGACCTCCGGCCTTCTCTTTTTGGGCCGCGCATTTGGCCTTAGCATCCATGGTCGATGACTCGGTGAGCACCTTCCGAATCATCCCGTGGAACATCACCGATTCCGTTGACACCGAACCCAGCCAATGTTGTCGAAATGATGTGGCCTCACGCTTCCAGTCTCTCAGGAGTCGAAGCCCAGTCCCCACACGAACGGCAGCGACAAGATCTTTCTCGTACACGTCAAGCAGCCGACGCAGGGACTGGTGAGTGATTAGGACCTGATCATCGTCGTCGAAGAGGGCTCTGAGGAGGTCAAGCACGGCCTGAACGAATTCTTCGTCTGTTGACAGGAGCATCAGTGTCCTCCGCTTTGAATCTTTTGAACCACGAACTCCGGACTCATGGCATCGGGCTGGTTGTCAGCCGAGAGGACTGCACGGTAGATGCCAGGGAGCTCGATGGGAGCGATCTTCAGGTTCACGTACTCCAGGCCCGCGCTATGGAGTTCAACTGGAATCGGGCGTAGGGACGACAGGTCCGTGAACGACGAGACCATGGTGGGATTCGATAGCGGGTCAGGAATGACAGCCCGCTGCAGTTTCACGACGCCCTTGAAGTCATCGGTACCGGGCGCGAACTCGATTTGCACATGCACCTCTTCATCGGTCGCCACGACGGGTTTGCGCGGAACGATGGTCGTTTGAACCGCGCCTGCCGCAAGTACTGACGGCGCGCCGAACAGAGCGGCAAGCGTCTGGCGAGCCGGCGCGGTATCGATCAGCGACACATGTGACTTCCCGACGAACGCCGACTGGGTCGACGTATCCATCGCGCCCAACAGGGGGACCGTGCCGTCGCCGGCATCGTCGAGCTCAATCTTCTCCAAGCCCACACCGTCCCAAGAGAAGCGTGTCAATGTCTGCTGGCGTGAGCCGATCACATAGAAGTAGCGCGTGCCATTGGGGCGGTTGCCGGTCAGGCCTTGTCGCAACTGCCTCCACGCCGTGAGACTTTGGGCGTTGAGTCCGAACTGATTGACGATCTGCGCATCGTCGGCCGCGAGATTCTTGAGGGGGGCCGATGTTCGTGAATCCCAAATGAACGAATGCCCGGCAATGGGAAAAAGCTGATACAGGGACGGATATCGCGGGTCATTGGCCAGCAGCATCGTCTGAGACACCGAGAGAAAGTCCGCCTTGTCGAGTCCTACGGCTCCCGCGTAGGCCACCGGCGCACCGTTGTGTGGGGTGCCGAACGTCGCGAAGAGAGACACCCTTGAGATCGCCGGATGCGTTGCAAATTTGCCCGATTCAAGAAAAAAGCGTGTCACGACGCCGCCCATGCTGTGGCACACGAGTTTCAGGTCGGCATTCGGTATCGCGGTCAGAAGTCGATCGAGGAAGGTGGCGAGCTGCCCCGCCGTGTCACGTAGATCCGCTCGCCAGTCGTACGGAAAGACGTGTAACGTCTTGGGTGACCCAGCCGGCGGGTTCTCTCGAAACAACTGAGTTTCCCCCCGCCGGATCGCTTCGAACGCCTGAATCCAGGGGCGGTAGATGCCGACCAGCCCTCCGGCCACCGATCGCACAATGTCTTTGGACGTGAGCCCTGGCTTGAGCAACTGTTGGAATCGCTCGTCGCCGAACCCCTTGAGCGCTTCGGCAATGGAACCGGGCCAAATGCGGTCATCCCCATCCCACAGGTCGGAGCCCAGTGTGCCAGGCACGAATACCAGGACTTCTGTTGGCATGCACATCCTCCTTACTTCTGCCGGCGGGATTTTTTCCGACCAAGATGTCGCGCCGCTCGTGCACGTGTTCGCCTGGGAGGCGACGGCAACTCGGGCAACGTTGAGTTGAGCGTTTTCAAGACCTCTTGAAACGTGGAGGCCTCTTCCGGGCTGCTCGGGCCGCTCCCTTCCGGCGTCACTCCCGATTTCACCGCCATCAGATTCGCGCGATCGTCTGGCGCCTGCAGGGTCAGAACAATTCGTCGCTTCTTTGGGCTTGAGCCCTTGTATCGGGTGAGTTCTTTGAGAATTGACTCGACTGCCACGAGCTCGCGCGGCGGAATCCGCGCCCGGTTCTCTGGGTCGATGTGGGGATCGCGCAAGGACAATACGATGTCCGCGCGGTTTTCGCAGAAGTCGAAAATGCTTCCGGTCGACTGGCTTTGATACCGAATCCCCGGGATCATGGCAGCGAGCAGTATCGAGAGTCCCACTCCAAAAACGGCCGCCTCGAAGGACCGCTGCGCTTGCGCAGCGAATTCACGCAGATCGTAGTCGACGCGAGTACGATCGGGCCGGACGCAGTGGCAAACAGGTTGTACCACGGCTCGGCCGCCGTGGAGTCGGAGATCCTCGATTTGACGACGACGATCATCCATTGGATCGGCAGCTTCTTCAGGACCGGTTCTGCCGCCGCAACAATGGGCCCAGCCGGCACGTTCGCGAACGCCGATTGCGAGTCCATCTGGGAATGCGTGTGTTGATACCAGTCCTGGGCCACGTGGCGGCCGGGCAAGGTGAGCCCCGTCTGAAACGGCGCCTCAATGCAACTGAACGAGAAGCGTTGCTGACAGGCGTCCACGACGTCAAGCAGCTGGGTCATGGCACCGGCACTCGCATCAAGATCCCAGACACCGACCGGAATGCGGTCGCCCGACCTTGCTGGCCCAGTCGTTGCTCGCTTGTGTCCGCCGAATGCGTCATTTTTTCGGTACAAGAGGACCCGAGAGGAGGCCGATAGCATCATCGACGGCCTCCGGAGAAGAGATGGGCTACGCCCAGCCGCCGATACAACACCGGGATTCCCCACTCGATCGCCGCACTTGAGACGGTGCCCAGTTGAGCGCTCACGCTGCAGCGACCCGCCGCGACGGCAGCGTCGATGGAGCCCGATTTCAGCAGTTCCGGGCATAGGCCTTCACAGAACGTGGCGATCGTTCGTTTGTCAATCACGGTTTGACTCGCCACGGCGGCTGGGACTGCGTTTCGGACAATCTGCTCGGCAAACGTCCCAATCGTGTTGTCTACGGGCTGAACCGTTTGTGGATTCGCGGTGTCACACGCGCTGAGGACGACGAGGCGACCACTGCAGCCGACAGACGTGCTTCGTTCCATTCATGAGCTGACCACGACATGATCGACGCCGGAGTTGTGACGCGCGGAACGCGTTCTCAGAGATAGCCGCCACGCCGAAAGATGCCAGCTGTTCGCCATGCTGCACGCAGACAATCCTACCGACGCGTTGCGTACGGAGACACGCTAAACTAACGCGAGGGTGGACGAGATCATAGAGCGCGCTCTTGCCGCCCTCGTAGCCCGCCAGTTCGCCCGTCGGAGAATCTCCACCGAGAGCAGATCCGGCTCGAGGGTCAACACCTGCGTCACGAAGGGTCGGAACGGCTCCGCCTTCGCCGGCCGGCCCACGCCGCGCTCCTCCCGGGCCTGGTCCAAGTCGAGGTGCGTGACCATGGCTTCAGTGTCCACGCGCTGGACGCTTCGGCGGGACACGCCGGCGAGCGTGGCCACCTCCGTCTGGGCGTGTCCCGCGCGTCGCAGTACTTGAATCTCGTGCCGTGTGAGCATGTCGATCATCCCGTCCCTCGCTGCTTGGTGCAGCGAGTGTGGGCCCCGTCAGGGGCGGCTCAACCCGGCCAGAATGTCCGGACTTCAGGGCGTCATATTTTCCGGAATTCTCGGCGCCAGAATTTCCGGAACCCGCAAGAATGCGAGTGATGGCAGTCATGGAGACCTCGGCGATAGCAGTGGCAGGTGCCCGTTTGGTGCGGGTGGCTCAGCGCCCGAGACGCGCTCGCTTGTCCAGTCGGGCTGCAGTGGATGTTCGGCGGCAGCTTCACGAAGTTGCACTGGGTCGCTCTGAGCGCCTCCGCCAGGGCCTGCCGCAGGCATTCGGCCCTTACAGTTGACGAGTGGATGAGGCGCCAGGATGGGGGTACCATGCCAAGACAAGCCGCCGTTCTCGGTTCGGTGGCGGTGGCGGGCGTCGGTACGAGGGTGATTTTCCTGCCAATCGAGGTCATCGACATGAAGCTGTCGCTTTCGGCCGTGCGAAGAGCCTCGGCGGTTTTGTGTTGCCTGCTCGCGTTGAGCCGCGCCGCGGGCCCGACTTGGGCCGTCGGCCAGACTACATCCCAACGCCCGGCGTTCGGCACGCGGACGCAGGGTGTCCTTGTGGATGTCGAAGTCAAGCGCGACGGATACCCGGTCGGCGGTCTGGTGGCTGCGGACTTCGAACTGAGGGATAACGGCATCCTTCAGACCTGCGAGGTCGCCCAGTCCTCGGACACGCCTGTCAATGTGGTGCTGGCGCTCGATGCGAGTGCCAGCACTGCCGGGCAGCGGCTCGCTGATTTGGTCGCCGCCGGCCGGACCCTCCTCGCAGGGCTGAAGCCGGGTGACCGGACCGCACTCGAGGCGTTCAACGAATTCGTCACGACCCGCTTTCCGCTCACGACCGACCTCGCGGCCGTCGGCGCTGCGCTGGAACTGGTCACGCCGTCCGGGAACACGTCGTTGCTCGACGGCGTATACGCCGGCCTGCTGACGACGGAGCCGGCGGTCGGACCGTCCCTCCTGGTGGTCTACACAGACGGCGCGGACACGGCGAGCTGGCTCCGACTCGATGAAGTCCGTGACGCAGCTTCACGCCTCGACGCCGTGCTAGTCGCGGTCGTCGTCCGCGGCGGGTACCAGGGATCCGATCTGCAAGCTTTGGCGGAGACCACGGGTGGCGAAGTCGTCGCGATTGACTCCACGGCGAAGCTCACAGCGGAATTCGGCCGAATTCTGCGTGAGTTCAGGAGTCGGTACCAATTGACGTTCACGCCCAGCGGCGTCCAGCAAGGCGGGTTTCACAAACTCGAAGTCCACGTCAAACGCCAGGGTCTTTCGGTCCATGCACGACCGGGGTACTTCAGCAGCGCGAAGGAGAGCCGATGACGGGTCGACGGATCCTCCAGTGCCTGGGCACGCTGCTAATTTTCGTCGTCCTGGCCTCGCATCGGGCACACGCTGCGGCTGACAAGACCCAGTTGCTGGCCGATTGGTCGGCGGCGGTTCAGCAGCACGTCCCGGGTACGGTCGATAGCCAGTTGCGCTTCGTGTGGCAACTCACGCCGGCCGAGCGCCCCGCGCTCGCGGCCTTGGCACCGGTGCTCGTCAAGGTCCTTAGCCAGGCGCAGCACCTTCCACAAGCCGCGTCGCGCGATCGCCTCGCGCAACTGGCCAACGCGCTCGCCAAGACCACGACGGCGGCGTCATTCGTCGACCGGGCGGTCATGCTGCATGCCGATGCGGCGATGTTCAACCCGCAGGAAGGTCTGGCGCCCGACACCTCCGGTCGATCGGTCTCCACCGTCGTCGGCATAGGCGGCGCACATGTCGTGCGCCAAGATCAACCGGCGATCTTTACGACCGCGAGAGACGGCGAAAAGACCGGACGGGCGGGAGGCGATTGGAACTGGCCGTTCGCGCACCAGCTCCTCGCGGCGACCCCGCTCGTCCGCGGCGATGCCTTCGTGTCCAAGTGGTATCACGCGACGACGGCCTACCTCTTCATCAATGCCTACTATGGCGAGGCCGACGCCCACTTGGGAGATGCGGCGGCGGCGTTCCCGGAGGACCCACAGATCCTGTTCGATCGCGGCTGCATTGCGGAAACCCTGGCTGGGAATCTGTTTCAATTCGCCGCGATCGATGACCGGGCGCTCCAGGCGTTCAACCAGCCGAGTGCGCACAAGGATCCGGTGCGTCGATCAGTCGAACTACCCTCGACAGACGAGCTGAACGCCCGAGCCGAGGATCTGTTCCGGCGCGCCCTGGGCGCCGATCCCCGGCTGTTCGAGGCTCATGTACGGCTAGCGCGCCTGCTGGACATCGGTGGGCGTCACGCGGAGGCCCTCGAGCAGGCCCGCTTGGCATTGGACATGCGGCCGCCAGGCGACGTCGCCTTCTACGCGCACCTGTTCGCCGCTCGTTCGGCCGCAGCCCTTGGGCGTCTCGACGACGCACAGGGCCATGTCAACGCCGCGCTGGCACTCTTCCCCAAGGCCGAGTCCGCCTTGCTGGCCGCAAGCCACGTCGCGCTGCTCAATGCTGATCCGCAGGTGGCCTTCAGCTTGTTCGCGCGGCTGCGCGATCTGGTGCCCGAGGACCGGACGGCGCTCGCGGACCCGTGGATTCTTTACACCTACGGCGACGGCCGCCTTGTAGAGCCACTCCTTTCCGACCTCTGGCGAACGGCGTCGTCCCTCAGTCGATGACATCTTAGGCGACCCAGAGCGCCCGCAAGTCATTGGATCGTCGAAGTCGCCGGGCCGCATGCCCTGGGTGGCTCCGCTCCAGAGAGCTGGTCGACACGCCTCCGGCTCCTCCTCGGCGCCCTCTGTTCGGTCTGGTCGCTTGCTTTTTGGTCTTAGTCGAGCCGGGCGGTCTTTGAGGATTGGTGTCGGCTCACCTCGTCGGGTACCTCCGCGTGGGAAAGAGGCTGGTGGATGGTCCTCCACTTCCCGTGCAGACGAAGTTCGACACCGTCGGATCCAATGGGCCGCAGATGTTGCCGCCACCGTCGATGAACCCTGCGAGAGGGGACAGAAAAGGCCCATCCAGCGTGCCGAAGTTGTTGCTGGCGAGCGTGTTTCCCACGACCGAGACCCCGGCGAACAGGTGCACGTACAGTCGAGCTGGTTTCTCGCCCAAGGGCTTCAAGCCAATCGCCGGATCGTGGAAGCGATTGCCAGCGATTTGGTTATTCGAAAACACCGGGGCCGGCGGCGTGGAGGTCCCGCACTTGTTTGCGTCGAAAGTATTTGTCACAAGCAAGAGCGTCGGCGTCGCTGAGACATCGTTGTCTTGAATCGCGTTTCCCGTCCAGCTGGTGCACCAGTAGCTGCCGACTGCAGCGGTACCGATATCGCTAACCGTATTGCCGATGAAGGTGAGTCCCGATACCGTCTGTACGCCCTCCAGCGCGGTGTCAAAGAAATCGCGGAAGGTGTTCCCTCGGATCGTGTCGCCGCTTTCGTTGTTCACCAGGATGCCGTCGTCGGTTCCAGCCTCGTTCGGTCCACCATCATACGCGCCAGTGAGCATGCATTGGAGGACTTGGTTGTTGCTGCCACTCCTCAGGGTGATCGACTCGCTGCCGGCCGGAGTCAGGCTGGCAATGGTATCTCGCAGGAGGACGATGCCGGTGGAGGTTACGACCTGGACGGCATAGCCACCGATGGAGTCTTGAATCGTACTGTCTGCCACCACCACTGTTGACGAATGGGTATCGATCTCAAGTTCGCCGCGAATGACCGCCTGGCTTACCGTGACATTGGTGACGCCCGACAACTCGAAGCTCGTTGACACCGCGCAATTCGCGATCATCGCGGTGCTGACGTTCGCGACGAACAGACCTGGAACGAGATGGCCCTGGCAATCGAGATTGACCGCCGCTACCGACGATAGTCGGAGACAGCTCCCACTACCAGCCACGGCCGATAGATCGGCGGTCAAGACGTACGAACCCGGCTGCGAAATTACTGCGCAGCTCGCGACCGTCGTCGTTGCACCGTTCGCGGCTTGCACGGTGATCAACGCGACGCCCATAGCCTTGCCGGAGGTGGCCGTCACGGTCGTGGTCCCGAGGCCGATACCCGTTACTAAGCCGCTGGCAGTCACAGTAGCCACACTCGGCAGGGACGACTGCCACGTGATGGTCGATGTCACGGGCGTGCCGTCACCGTTCGTCACGGTGAGTTGTATGCTAAGGCCGGGCGCCAGTGGCGGCGCACGCGAGATCACCAGGGTCGGAGCGGGAGTTGACGACGTCGGCGCACTGGGAGCGGAACCACAGCGGGTAGCGGTCGCGAGCACCAAGGTAATTCCAAGCCAACGCCCCCCTCCATGTGCCATGGAATCACTCCAACAGTCTCACCTCGTCATCAGCCTCGCACCAACTAGGACGTCTCATCAGAAACGCCAGAACCAACTGATGGTGGACTGCCAACCCCAGTGACTGCCTCCGCCCCCTCTTGCGGTAATCAGTCCGTTGAGTGGAGCGCCACTCAATGACATCTGCTGCGACGGCGTATTGCTAAACACGATCGTGGTGTTAACGGGAGTCGACGGCTGGACGACAAACCCGCTGGGCGTGCCGGTCGCTGACGAGGAGGCAGTCGATACCGTCATCTCACCACCGACATTCGCGGACGCAAATCCAGCGTCCGCGCGAATGCCTCGGCGGGCCGTCGTATACCACCTGATACCTCCGCCAAGCAGGTACGTCACGGACGAATATGCTGGCAGATATCGCAGTACAACCTGGTCCGCCTGGCTAATCAGCGCACCCGCAGAACTAGAAAAGGCGTACTGACCCGCAACCGTTACCCTCTCGTCACCGCCAATGATCAGCCGCTCGCCGAATCCGACACTTGCATATGGGCGTAGCCGGCCCGAGGCCTTTGTCAGGATAAACGCCGCAGAAGCCTGAACCTGGCCGCCGGTTGCCATGGTGGTGCTCGTCATTGCAGTTGCCGAAGGATTAGTGTACAGCGTCGGTGATTGAAGAAATATGGCCATGAAGGCGCTGCCGAACGACGCTCGGGACGCTTCAATCTGGCCTAGAGACGCCCGCCCAAGCTGGATGCCGGTGCCGCCCGCGAAGTCGGCGGCGATCTCGATTCCCAGTCGCGGGTGCAGCCAACGCGTGGCCCGGAAACCAATCAGCGGACGCGTCGAAGTCGAAAGCTGCGGTGCCCCGGCCGGGATGGTTAGGGGCTGAATCGTCTTGACCACTGTGGTTTGCAAGAACCATGAGGTAACGACTCGAGCTATACCGGCGCTTGCTTGGGGGGACTCGAAGAAAGCGGTCGGCTGCTGAACCGAGACATTTTCGCTAAGAGTGCTGCCCGGGAGATCGCGTGCTCCGCCTGTGAGCGAAAGTTCCCACGTCTGACGGAAGGCCGAACCGGGCGGCGGCGCGGGAGACTGGCTGACGGTTGATGCGGTTTGGCCGAACGCGCGCGTGTGGAACGTGAGGACCGAGACCGCTACGAGGGCCCTACGGACCGCCGCTGTCTTGCGCCAAACCCTCATAGTCATTTTAGTGCAGGTGTCTGCACTCCTCCCGAAAGAGGAAGAGGCCTGGAAGCGGCCCAGCACGAAGGTGGGCACTCTCAGACCGCGAGGCTGATGCTGCTCTTTGCGTCAGTTGTTCGCCCTCGCGTCGAGCGGTCGGACCACGCATTGGTCGCAATCGAGAATGTCCAAGCCACAATCGTGCGCTCTGGCTTCAACGGGTCGACGTTTCAAGTGAACCCGGTGCCCAACAGATCAAGTCCTGCTGGCAACCCTCGCGGGCGCCGGTTGAGACATCACCTACCGCTAGCATGACGCCAGGAACTGTGACGATCATCGCGGGCGCTAGAACCTCCTTTATCGCTGGGCCCACCCGAGCCGTCCCCTGTGGAATCTGAAGGGTAAACGGATTCCTCCAGGAGGCGACTCGTCATAGTCCTGTCGCGATTCCCTGTCCCCACATGTCTTCGCACGGTGTCAAGTCCGGGCGCTGACAGCAGCTGAGCTGCTGCCAGCGCCGGATGGCTTGCCGTCGCGTTCACGGATCCTGCCGACCGTACTGGGCCGGTCCTGTCAGAGTGATAACCATCAGCCTTACTTCGTCGTGCACATCGGTAGCGGAGCTGACTCACTGATGTGCATGCAAAGTGGCCCTGAGGTGCCGAAGTACCCTCCGTCGTTGCCGTACACCCACCAGTACGACAAATCAACACATGCTTCGTCATCGCAGCATTGGTCGTCCGATGTACAGTCGATAGCACCGCCCTCGCACGAGCGTGAAGTGCCGCCGCAGTCGTCGCTGTCGCAGCCGACGGCGCATTGACCGTTCAAGCAGAACTGGCCCGCCGAACAGCCGTCCCCTGTCACGATGTCGCACTCGATGCCGTCGCCGGGTAGGAATTGGCAATCTGCAGGGCAGTTCTCGTACGTCTCATATTGAAGGTCGCAAGTACCGTCCCCGCAGGTGCCGTAGCACTCCAAGTTCGATTTGCCGCCATTGTACGCGCCGCAGTAGCCGTCGCCGCTGCACGCCGTGTAGCAATCCACTGTGGGTCCGCATACATCGCTGCAGTCGGGAGCGCACGTCCCCCAATCCCCGCAGGTCTCTTCGGAATCGTAATTGTAGAGGCACTGTGTGCTGCAGTCTTCATCGCTGGTGCAGATGTCGCTGCAGTTCTGGGGCATTGCCGCCGACACGAGGCGGCTTCGCACACCAACGAGGACAAACATTGCGATCACAAAGACCGCGTATCTACACAAACGGATCGTTGGATTCATCGTTGTTCGGTCCTTTCGTCCCATTCTGTCGTTACCGGCCTCGCGCTACTTTGTTGCTGGTTTCGTCTCGCTCCCCTTCAACACTGCGTCAATCGCGGCACCGAAGTCTGGCGCGGGCATGGCTCCAGACAGACGACGCACGACCTTGACGCGGCCATCCGCCTGGAGGCGACCCAGGAAGAAGGTAGGTGTCCCGGACACGGCTAAACCGACGCCAGTCCTCTCGTCGGATTTAACCTTTGCGTCGACCGACCCGGTCAGGCACACGTCGAACTTTGAAACATCCAATCCGCTGTCATGCGCTCTGGCCTCGAGTGCGGCGGTCTCAAGGTGGGTCTGGTCCGCAAACATCAAGTCGTGCATCTTCCAGAACGCATTTTGCTGGCCGGCACACTCGGCTGCCTCCGCTGCTTGGAGCGCGGCCTTGTGGATCGACTCCAAAGGAAACTCCCGAAAAGCGAACAACACTTTTCCTGTCTCCACGTAGCCCTTCCGGATCGAGGGCCACGTGTCGCGCGCAAAACGCCCGCAGTAGGGACATTGAAAGTCAGAGAACTCGATGACGGCGACTTGAGCCGCGCGGGTGCCTTCAAGTTGAGCGCCATCGAGCGACAGCGGATCCTGGGGCAACGGGGGCTCAGGCCGTGCCTGTGCAGCGGTTTTGCCTACCCTCCCAGGCGCTGGTGGCGCCGTCAGCCAATTACCACGAATCATGGCAATCAGCATGACTCCGCACACCGCAACAAACATCACAAGTGACAGGAGTTCTAGGACAGGCCGGACGCGCGCGATAAGCCCTGCCGGCTTCGATGACGATGTTGCTGAGGGGTCTGAAGCCATTGGCCGGATCCTCCAGTATTCGCTTGCTAGCAGTAGGTCGGGGCGTCTGAGTGCCTCGAATGCCCGAAGAGGTTCGCACGAGCATCAGCGGGATTCAAGAACATCCGTATGTCACTTTCGCGCAATCGACTGACAAATTCGTGCAGGGTTCTCACCCGGCACACCTGTGCCGAAACTCGCCCGCGGTCAGGCCGAGCACCCTCGTCCAGGCCCGATGGAATTGCCGGAGTCCCGGGTCCGTTCCACAGCCGCAGTCGATCGCGATATTGCCGAGGGGTTCGAGGCTTCGGGCTGCCAGCACGACGCCCGGACGAATCAGGGCCGCCCACCGCAGTTCGTGGAAGCCGCATCCGAAGAAATGCCATAGGTGCCGGCGGACGGTCGAGGTATCCATCCCAAGGTCGTAGGCCAGCGCTGCCTCGTGGAGGCCGAGAGGGTTCGCGAACGGCACTAGCAGACGCACGGCGAGCGGCTTCTGGGCCTCATCGCTGAGGGCGGTGGCCGCTGCCGCGACCGCCAATAACTCTTGTGCCGCGGCACGGAGAGTGCGCGGATCCGCGAGTGCCGCCCGCACGACCGTCGCGAGGAGCGCGAACTGCGGCAGGGTCGTGCCGTCCACGTCGAGACTGGCCTCGATGAAAAGACTCAGAATGTCGCCCGATGCAGCGGTCGCGAGTTCTGTAGCCTCGCCGTTGGTCTGAGTCCCGGCCCAAGCACTCGCTCTCATCCACGCCGACGTGGGGCGGGGAGACGGCTGGACGCGCCGTACCGCCGGTGGTGGCATGGCCGGCAACGCAGCGGCCTCGCGCAACGCCTCGGCCACGGCGGCCAGACGCGTACGCTTTTCGAGGTACCGAACCGCGCCCCAGTGCCCGGCCTCGAGCGCTGAGTCTGGCGCGGGAAAGGCCGTGTAGATAACGACCGGAGTCCAGTTGTCCTCCGCCCGCAGGGCTTGGAGCACCGCAAGACCCGACAATCCGGGCATGCGCAGGTCGAGCACAATGACGTCGAACGTCCGCTCGCGGGTGTGCTCTAGGCCGGTCGAGCCGCTTCCCGCGGTCGTCACATCCAAATCTAAGCGGGACGCGGCGGACATGAACAACCGACACACCCCCGGCTCGTCGTCGATGACCAAGACGCGCAACTGGCGATGGATCAGCACTTCGGCCCAGTCACTGGGACGGACGTCTGGCCGCTCTCTCCGGACAGCTATGCCCGCAGAGCCATCGCTGATAGTTACGAACGGGCTCAGAGATAGGCACTGGGCACGTCGTGAACGGCTCGTCGCGCAGGTGGGCACGGAGGTTGAATGCACGGCCGATCACGTGTCCGTTGGGAAGGACGACCTGGCGCTCAACGTGCTTACAGTCAAGTATTGCTGTCACTGCGAAGTGACGGCTCGGTGCGTGTCTTGGCATGCGAGGCCCATAGCCTGCGCACTCGCACGAGGTCGTTCGCAGCAGACGCCGCATGGTTCATACCTTCTGATTGCGTGGTGGATGGATCTTAGCACAGTACCAGTTCCTTACCGACATGATCTGTGCCGCCTATCCGTTCGTGTGCGCTTAATACTTAGTCCTCTGGCTTTCGCCGTATCTGCGCATTCTCTGATCACGCTGCGGTAATCTCTGCACCGAACGTCGTTTGTGGAAGCGATCCACTTCTGCGTGTCCGTCGAGTCGTATAGAGTCACACCAAGTCATAAGGTGGCCCGCGCGCCGGCTGCGATTCCAAGAGTAGGCCCCAAAGTGTCGTACTCCAGTCGCCGCGGCACTTCTTGCGGTGGCCGAAATCGGTCAGCCGCGCAGGCGTGGTCGATTGCTTCGACGCGTGGGGTCGTGCATCGGCGCGGCGAGTTACGTGCATGCGTTCAGCACGTTTCGCAGTTGGTGCGCCGCTCACTTGGTTGCGTCAATTGGTCCGGTCGGGCACAGCTCGACCCCTACTGGGATGACGAGATCTGCGCTCGGCTAGCTCCCTGATCCTAGCGCGTCGGTCGCGACGCGGCCGCCGGCACGGAGGCCAGCCGGTGGCCGATCGCGCGGGGTCGACCGGAGTCTATGTCCTCCGGTCAGTGGTGCCCTGGCAGATGCTGCTAGTAGAGATGGACCGTGGCTGTTTTCAGCGCCATCCGGAATGGTCCGCCAAGAATGAACCGCGCGTGAGCGCCGCACGCCGGACGACCCGGTCATGACTTCCGCGACGCGTCGGCCGAACGGCGAGATGGTCCCGACTCAGCCTCAACGGCTGAGGCCGTGTCCCCTGGTCCGAGGGTGGGACGGGGACATCGTTATGGTGGGCGCGGCCGGCTGCAATCCCGTAGCGGGTTCGATGGCCGACCGGTGGGCATGCTCGCGGCCGAGGGCCTCGGTCAGTCCGGCCTTGTCGTTCGTGTAGACGTGCGCGTCGTACCGGCTGCGCGACAAGGCGACGTACGCGAACCGGCGATTGACGAGGGCCTCGCCGGCACGTTCCACGTCCACGTGCACCAGGACACGATCGGCGGTTTGGCCTTGGCTGCTGTGGCTCGTGACTGCGTAGCCGTAATCGAGATGGACCGGCGCCTGACGTGAGAAGGAAACGGCGCGGCCGGAATCGAGTCGGACCTGGAGCGAGCCGTCGTCGGCGTGGTCCATCCGTTCAATGGTCCCGAGTTCCCGATTCGCAAGGTGCCGCTCTCGGTCTGGCGACGTCACCTGCACGCGGTCGCCGACGGCGAACGCCCGGTCGGCTTCGCGGTAGACCGTGACGCCGTGTAATCGGCGCGGATCGTACGTGAGGCGTTCCCCGCTGTCGCGCGCGACGGTCACGCGATTGTGGTCCGCATCCACCTGTTCCACTCGCGCGTACTCGCCAGCGGCCAGGCCGCGCGTCGGGCTACCGGCCGTGTACCGGATGACATCGTCCCGCTCGTATCGCGCGGCCCATTGGCGATCCGCGCCGGTGAGGTCCTGACGCGGGACCAGCACTCGGACGCGGCGCTCCTCAAGATCCACGTGGCCGGCGAGCTGTCGTTCACGGTGAATCACGTCGTTGATCTCGCGGCGTGACTGATTGTCGGGGGACACGACGAGGGTCCGATCGGGCGTGCGGACGTAGTCGCGAGCGAGGGCGTCGAGCCGGTCCTCACGATCGGCGATCTGATGCACGCGGCCCTGGCCGTCAAGCTGCTGCAGGGCGGCGCTGATTTCACCACGCGACAGTTGCTCCACCACTGCTTTGAGGGCTGGGTCCTGCTGCCGGACGATGTCGTCGAGGCGAGCGGTGTCCATGCCCACGGCCTGCAATTGGTGGTACGGCCGGCCGGCCTCGACGGCGTGGTGCTGGCGCACATCGCCCACGAGCAGCAGGCGGTCGTGGTCCTCGAGACGGTCCAGCAGCGCGTGCATCTGCTTCGTGCTCGCGAGACTGGATTCATCCAGCACATAGAGTCGCTTGAGCCACTCGGAGGGCTCGTCCTTCTGGATCAGATGTCGCTGCAACGTGATGGACGGAATGCTGGCCTCGCCCAGCTGCTGAGCCGCCCGGGACGTCGGGGCGAATCCCTCCACGTGATAGCCGTCACGCTCGGCCGCCTCGCGGACGGCGGAAAGGACTGTGGTCTTCCCGGCGCCGGCGACGCCGTCGAGCGCCATGACCTGATCGTGGCTGCTCAGGACCTGCTCGACCGCCGCGCGTTGCCGTTCACTGAGGTTCGGATGGTCCTGTTCGAGGCGCTCCCTCACCCCAGGACGCGCCAGCGCCGCGTATTGGTCCTGGCCCGCGCGCATGGCCGCGATGGTGTCGTGCTCGAGGTCGATCATCTCCTGGCTCGTAAAGGCCCGGCCGGGCGATTCGACCGTCTGCTCCACCCGGATAAATTCGCCCTTCTCGATCCGTGACTCGAACTCCGCCCGGACGTCACCGAACCTGACGTCGCCCATCCCGCGCACGAGTGCATCCCGCAAGAGGACCCGCTCGTCGATGACCGCTTCGCGTTCGAGGTTCCGCTCCTTGGCGTACGTGACCGCGCCGGCCGCGGTGATCCGAGGCGCGTGCGCCTCAGCGAGGGTCAGGCGCTCGTGCGCGGCGGCCACGACGTGCACTGGTTGATCCCCAAACGCGTGGGCCATTTCGCGATGGCGGGCCTGCATCTCGTCGTGCGAGCGGTCGAGCTTCGGCTCGCGCGTCTGATGGGCCGCCACTTGCGCCGCCGCGGCCCCTTGGAGGCCGCGTTCGTCGAGCTGAGCTTGAATCTGGTGGCGGCGTGGGCTCGAAGCGGCCAGGTACTCGGGCGTATAGCCGCGAATCTCCGGCTGTCCGGCGGCCCCGCGGTCCAGCTCATAACCGAAATCAGTGAGGCGCGCGGCCAGCTCGGCGCGATAGATCGCGGTGGCGTACCGCTGCGTCTGGTAGATCTCGCGCGGCTGGATCGGCCGGATGCGCTCGTCCTCGGTCTTGGTCAGGTTGAAGAAGACGACGTGCGTGTGGAGTTGCGGGGCGGCGTAGCCGTCGACCGGCCGGGCACTGTCGTGCTCGAACTTCGCGGCGACCCATTGGCCTGTCGTCTCGGCCGGTAGGTTGCCGCCGAGCCGGGCCTGGACGTACCGCTCGGTCTCGTCGAGCGCGACCTGCACACTCTCCCGATGGGCCGCTCGCACGCGGTCGTCGCCGCCGACGAGCGCCGTGAGCGAGACGCTCTTCGGCGCCGAGAACGTCGCGTCCCAGCCGGCGCGATGCTCCATCGTCTGCACCGACTCGCCCTGGGCGTTGGTCGAGCGGTGGGCCGTCTGATGACGCACGAGGGCTTCGTCCGTGATCGGATGATGGCCCTCGGCGAGCCGCTGGAAGTGGGTCTCCTCCACCGCGCCCGAGAGCCCCCACTCGCGGGCGAGCCGCCCGTGCCACTCGCCGCGAATCTCGGCGCCCTCGGTGTAGTAATTGTCGCGCGCGTTCTGAAATTCCTGCGCGTGGTAGAACCGCGCTTGGGCGGCACTCAGGGGCTTCGAGATCGTCAGCATGCGAAGCCGCCGCTAGCGCCAGAGGGGCCGCTTCGGGGCGAGGGCGAGTCTCCGCGTCTCGGTCGGGACCACAGGCGTGGGCTCGGGCGGGGTGGCGGCGAGGGGCTCCGCGCCTGGCCGTGGGAGGAAGCCCTCCACGTACTGCTGGGGCTCCCGATACGGAATCTCCACGCGGACCACCAGATTGTGGACCTTGAGCACGCCGCGCAGCTCGATGAGCCCCATGATCTCGCTCGGGATGACCAACGGCTCGACCTGCCGCGTGAGCGTGAAGTTCTGCTCGCGACTCCCGCGCTTGGCCCGGCTCTCGACGAGGCGTTCAGTTTCGATTCCGCCGATGGTCTCCGACACCCAGTGCGCCACGTGCCCTTCGTTCGCGCGGAAGTAGATCTTGCTCGCGGGCTGAGACAGGATGACCTCAGCCTCGCGCCCATACGCCGCCTCGAGCTGGCTGCGGCCTTGCAACCCGAGCACGAGGGGATTGTTGTATTTGCGGTTCTCGGTGACCGCGGTGTGCAACTGGGGCAGGCGCTGGAGGCTGGCCAGCTCGTCCAGGACGAACCACGTCCGGCGCGGGCTGGGGCCCCCACTCATCAGCCGCAGAATCAGCGTGTCCAGCCACATGCTCGTGAGCGGCAGCATGCGGTGGCGGACCGAGGGCGTGCTCGTGAGGAAGATCCACCCGCGGCGGTGCTGGGCCCACGCCGCGGCGCTCCAGCGGGTGGTGGTTTGACTGAGGTCTGGCAATAGCCGGAGCGCGCTGCTGACCAGGTTGAGCGAGGCCACCACCCCGCTCCGCTGTTCCTCGCCGTGGGCATCGACAAACGTGGCGTTGGCCGTGCCGGCCAAACGACGGTCAAGTTCGGCGGGGTCGCGCATCCACTGGACGAGCTCTTGGGGGCTCGGGCGGAAGGTCAGCAGATGCGCGAAGATCTGGCACGCCGTCGTGGTGAAGAACTGCTGCAGCGGGGTGTCATCGGCGCGACCGGGGAAGAACGACGCCGCGATCGTCTCTGCCTCGGCCTCGTGGAGCACCTCGTCGCTCGGGCTCCAGTACGGACTGCGCACGTCCAGGGGATTGAGAAGGACGTCGCCTCGCGCCTCGTCATAGAACTCCGGCGTGAACTCGCCGGCCGCGTCGTAGATGATGGCGGACTCCCCGCGGGCCTGGATCTGGTCGAGGAGTTGCCGGATGATCTGCGACTTGCCGACACCGGTGTCGCCCACCATCAAGAGATGGCTCGCCTCGAGCGCGTATGGCAGCCGGACCACGGGCGCGCGGCCGACGAGACGAGCCGCCAGACTGCCTCGCTGAGTGATGGCCAAGCCGTGGGGACCGCCACGCTGGCGTCGCGTCCGGTCGACCCTACGCATCTCACGATTGAAGGCCGAGCGCGAGACCAGATCCGGGCCTCGCAGGACACGGCCTTCGCGGCGCTGGCGTCGCCGCTCCAGGTCCTTCGGCACGGCCACGAACAGGCCGACGCCGAACACGCCGACCGCGCCCCACAGCATCGGGGTCAGGAGCGCCAGCGGACTCTGGTTGTCGTAGATCCACTCCCGCAAAATGGCATAGATCCAGGCGTGGCGATACGTCGTCTCCAGCCACGTGAGCCGCAGGTCGCCGGCCGCGCGACCGGCGGCGCTAAGGACCAGCGCCGTGTCATCGCCCCCGACCGTCTGGATGTCGTCGTCGATCACCAGTCGCGTCCCGCGCCGGGTCACCACATGGAGCAGCTGGTATCGGCCACTCGGGAACATCCCGAGGGTGGTGTTGATCGCGCTTCGGGCATACGCCGGGGCATCGAGGCGTTGCAGCGGTGTCCACAGATGGGCATAGCGGTACTCGCCAATCGCGACACCACTCGCGACCGCGATCAGGATCAGGGCGTACGTGAAGATCGGCTTCGGACGAGGCCACACGCCGGCATCGGACGTGCGCCCCCAGTGTGTGCTCATGGTTCCTTCCTTGGTGTCGGGGCCGTCACCGGTTGGCGTGCGTGGTTGACTTGGTGCTGATCGGCCCCTTCAATCAGCTGTTGCATTGCTTCGGCGCTGAGACGTTCGCCGCGGTTCGTGGCGTACTGCAGATTGAGCAGAATCGTGCGCAACGCGCGCACTTCGCCGCGCAGGTCTAAGACCAGCGACTCGAGCGACCCGCGCGTCGTCGTCTCGAGCGCGATCGTCCGCAGCCATTCGCTGATCGTCTTGTCGCCGGCCTGCGCCACGAGACTTGCGTACTCGGCCTCGGTCACTTTCGCGCTAATGGACTTCGTCAGTCGTGCAGCCATGTCCACTCCTGCGTCACGCACGCGGCGCGACGTCGAACTCACGTCCTCGAACTCGCACGCGGTCAATAAGTTCCCCGCGGGGAACTAGGTTTCCCCAGGGAACCCTGGAGGATCACAAACGGAGACAGAAAGTCGCTAACTCATTGATGCGGCAGCGGTTCCTCTCGGGGAACCTGCGGTTGCTATCGGGAACCCCGTTGGGGGTGTAGTGTCAAATCCCAAACCGCTGCACCAGCAGCGCCAACCACAACGAGCACGGCCCATCGCGCAGTCGGCACTCACCGCTGCGCGTCGCTGACACCGCGAGGACCGAGCCCGGCTTGCCCCCGCGTCGGTCGCTGTCAGGGCCGGCGCGCCGGGCTTTCGACGAGCGCGAGCCCTCGGACCTGGCTGGCTCGCGCCTCTGGGACGGGCGGCCGGCCGCTGGCGACCGGCATCCGACGCAGGCGTCAGAGACCGCCGAGCCTCGGGTGCACGGCATCGTTGTTGTCCACGACGACCGAGGCGTACGGCTCGGGTTGCGCCTCGGCCAGGTACAGCCGCTGGCCGGGGACGTACCGCTCGGCGTAGCGTTGTCGAACCAGCGCATTGCTGCCGAACTGGTGGTGGTCGCGGGCTTCCGCACGAGCCACCGTCACGTCAAAGTCCGCTCGGACGAAGATGGAGAAATCCCAATACGGCCGGAGCTCAGAACGCAGTCGGAAGACGCCATCGAAGAGCAGCACCGCATCAGGACTCGCCTCCTCCACCGGAGCGTCGATCGGCTGGTCGAGGCAGAAGTCGAAGATGGCGCGGCGATAGCGACGATCGCCACCGGGGCCCAGCGGGGCCAGGAGTGTCTCGATGAGCTGCGGATCGTTGAAGGAGTCGCGGAAGTACCCCTCCGGTGACGAGCGGCCGCGCTGGTAGCGCACGGCTGCGGGGTGGTGGAATTCGTCGATGGATGCCCGAATGACGGACCGCCCGGCGCACTCAAGAGGCGCCACGAGCTCATCGGTGAGGGTGGTCTTGCCGGCCGCATCGGCGCCATCGATGGCCACCCGGATCGGGTAGGACCGCTTCACGTGGGCGATGCGATCCGCGAGTGCCGCAATCAGTTCCTGGCGGGTCATGTCTGCGCCGTCCGGCCTCAGCCGTGCTCCCCGTACTCTTGTGCGAGCTCCGACACCCACCGCGCCAGCTCGGGACGCTGCCAGTCGTGGAGGATGATCTCGCGCAGGGTCGACCACTCGCGCTCGGTCAGGGTGAACCACACGTTCGACGCTTTGATCGAGACCTCGTAGGTCCGCACGCCGCCGGCCGTGTTGACGACGCCGATGAAGTGCCGGCCGTACCACTTGCCGTCCCTGAGCCCCTCGAGGAGGGCACGGAACTCCGCCAACTCGGGGTAGCTATAGAGCGAGACGCTGAACCGGCGGGTCTCGCCGAAGTGCAGGGCCAACGTCAACTGCGGGCAGAGGCCGATCCACGTCACGGAGAGCTCGCCGACGGTCGTTGTGTCCGGCAGGCGAATCTGTTGACGGACATCGTCTTCCATCGACCCCGTGGGCTGCACCGGTCGCCGGTCATGGCGGATCCAGTGGCCGCGCGCCGCCAGGCCCCAGAGGGCCGACCAGTACGGCGCGAGCACGCGATCGAGCGTCAGGCTGTCGACCCCTTCGTCGCGAATGGCCACCACGAGACAGCGGCCGATGGTCCCCGGGTAGGCCCACGTCTCCTCGGACTGCAGCATCCGGCGTTGCTTCGCGATTTGCTCGAGCAAGATCTGGTCTCGTCGGCCGGCATCGTTGATGTCCGACAGCGCCGTCGAGGCACCGAGGTGCGTGCAGTACAGCCACACGTGCGGAGAGGCGGGCTTGGCGCGATGCTCGTAGACGCGCTGGAACGCGTCGAGGACCGCGAGGTAGGAGGTCCGCGAAGGAATGGCGGGCCGGCGCATCGGCCGCTCCTGACGTTCTTCCTCGGTGCTGATCAGCACGTAGTTCGCGACCACCTCCCATTCGGCGGCCGACAGCGCGTGCTCGGTCTCCCACCGTTTGCGGATGCGATCGAGCGAGGCCGTGGGTTTTTGGAGCAGCGCGAAGAGATCGGCGGCTCGCTCAATCTGGGGGGCCCGGTCCTCGAAGACCAGGAAGGCGGCTTCCGCCAACGACACATCCCTGCCTTGTTGGGCGCTCAAGGTTTCGCGGTGGCGTTCGAGTAAGGCGAGGCGCTCGGCATTTAATCGCAGGGAAATCACCTCATGTCTTGGCTTAAACATCATAAGTTGACATTAACTCCTTCAGTAGGTATATCATGAGTCTGTTATGTAGTGCAAGGCGCCGCCTGAGCCCGTAACTGAGCCCCTGAAGATCTTCAAGGGCTGACTGCCAGTCGCCTAGGCGATTCGGGCCCCAACCGGCGTCGTTCTCGGGAGGAGGTCATGAGTAAACGCGTGAACGTTGACCACCAACACGGTGGAACGGAGTCTCATGTCGGAACGGCTGGCTCTGCGACAGCCGGAGGACTGCCCCACCGGCTCTTGACGGCCGTCGAAGTCGCGGAGTTCGTCGGATGCCACGAAGAAAGCGTGCGACGGGCGTACCTCTGCGGGCAGTTGAAGCGACGATCCTTCGGAGTTCGAAGCTGCCGATTCGATCCGAGAGACGTGCTCGAGTGGATCGCGCGAGGCGCGCCGACGAGAATGGGAAGTCGCCGAGGTGGAGGTTCTGCTTCGGCGGCGAGTTGAGAGAGGAGAGCGAACATGGCTGTGCGGAAAATCTGTGAGCAGAAAGGCTGCACGAGCAGTCCGCGATGCGACCACCCGTGGTGGTTCGACGTGATGCATGCGGGCAAGCGGTGGCGGATGCGCGTCGATGATTTTGCGATTGCGCGGGGCGCCACCGAACCGATCGTGTCCAAGCAAGCGGCCGATCGCGTATGGGAACCGCGGTTCTTAGGTGAGATCATGGCGGGTCGTGATCCCCGCGTTCCGCCGCCCAAGACGCCGGCGTCGACCACCGGCTTCACGGTGGCCGACTTTCTCGATCGGTACTTCACGAACTACGTCGAGGCCGAGGGACTCAAGAGCGCCGATACCATCCTCGGACATCTCAAGGCGATGAAGGCCTCGCTCGGCAGTCTCGACGTGGTCGCATTAGAGAAGCCCGGCGAGATTCTGCGGTTCAAAGCAGAGTTTCGTCAGGGTCATGAGGTCGCGACCGTCAATCGCGCCCTCGGGGTCTTGCGCGGCGCGATCAACTGGGGGCGATTTCAGGATCCTCCGATGCTGTCGACCACACCGTTCCACCGGTTCGGCGTGACGATCAAGGCGAAGGACGAAACCAAACGCGACCGACGCCTTCAGCGCACCGAAGAACAGGCGCTGCTCTCGTCGTGCCTCACGATGACGGGCGGCGAACACAAGCACGTCGGACGGGCGATGCACGATCGAATCATTGGCGCCCTCGAGACCTGTTGCCGGCAAGGCGAGATGTTGCGGATCCAGAACCGGCACGTC
>Ga0182024_10007141_pt1 | contig 24174 bp, 22 predicted proteins | sample P32metaG_FD_120480 | JGI IMG/M metagenome (GOLD analysis project Ga0182024, IMG submission 120480) | Permafrost microbial communities from Stordalen Mire, Sweden - P3-2 metaG (Illumina Assembly) | ecosystem: Environmental > Terrestrial > Soil > Wetlands > Permafrost | place: Sweden: Stordalen...
ATCCCGAACGGCAGATCCGTGTTTTTCATCCGCCACGGCGGGGATCCTGTGAGTTTAAGACAGGCGGCCTTCCAACACTCAAACACCTTACAGCGGCCTTTCCTAGGATGCCCTGCTCAGTGGAACCGGCTCTCTTGCTGGTCGAGCACCGATCTCTTCGATTTCAAGATAATCCAGGAATTGTGCGGAGGGGTGTGGACCGGAGGGGGAAGTGATGGAATCGAGAGGAGATAGAGTCGGAAAAAAGTTAGTTATGGCGGTGATTGGGGGTTCGAGTTGAGCGTTGGTGGGGAGTTTGATCGTGCCGCTCGTTGACACTCGCGGTTCAGAAAGAGGTTGATCGTGCCGCTCGTTGACACTCGCGGTTCAGAAAGGAGTTGAGCGTGCCGCTCGTTGACACTCGCGGTTCAGAAAGAGGCTGAGCGTTGGTGGGAAGTTGAGCGTGCCTCTGGTTGACACTCGCGATTGAGAAAGAAGGAACGCGCGCCCTGACGGGCGCGCCGCAAGAGAAAGGGACAGAGTGGCCGATCCCCTTTTCCAAATGACATGACCAGCCGCCCGCGCATGGCATACTGAAGGTTCCCCGAGCCTTCATAGGCAATCCGCTCAAACAACGGAGCGCCGGGCGAGGCAAATTCGTGATGCAGGAAGGGACCTCTATCGTCACGGCTGGACAAAAGCAGATCGTCATCGCGATTGACGGACCCTCCGGAGCGGGGAAGAGCACCATTGCGCGATCGCTCGCGCGGCGGCTGGGATTTACTTTTATCGATACCGGCGCCATGTATCGCGCCGTCGCGCTATGGGCGCTGCGGGCGGGAATCGATCTTGACGATCTGCATCGGCTGGAGCAGCTCGCGCTCGCTGCGCACATCGAATTCGACGGTGAAACCGTGCTCCTGAACGGCGAAGACGTGACCGCCGCGATTCGCGAGCCGCGAGTGACCGACGCCGCTTCAAAGGTCGCCATCGCGCCGGGCGTGCGCCGCGCCATGCGCGAGGAACAGCGCCGCATCGCGAGCGCGAATTCCGTGGTGATGGAGGGCCGCGATATCGGGACCGTGGTTTTTCCGGAGGCGCAGGTGAAGATTTTTCTGGACGCCGATCCGCAGGTTCGCGCGGGCCGCCGCGCGCGGGAAACCGGCGCCAACGTCGGCCAGGTGGCTCGCGATATCGCGGAACGGGACCAGCGCGATCGCACCCGCCGGGAAGCTCCGCTCACGCAGGCGCCCGACGCCGAATACGTGGATTCGAGCGGCCTCGCGCCCGAGCAAGTGGAGGAAGCCATTCTGAAGATCGTGCGGCGGAGGACTTCGAATTAAACGCCGGGCACGTAAATGACGATCACTAACTGAAACATGAAAGTCCACGTATGAGCGATCTCCTGGTCATGAAATTCGGCGGCACCAGCATGGGATCGGCCGAACGTATTCGCGTCGCCGCTCAAATCGCCGCCGAACATCACGCCCGCCGTCCGGTGATCGTGGTGGTCTCCGCCATGTCGAAGATCACGGACCTGCTGTTGGCGTGTCTGCGAACGGCCGAGGTGGGCGATCAGGCGGACCTCGACAAGCATCTGAAGACGCTGAATTTGCGGCACTTCGAAACCTGCCGCGAACTGCTTCCCGCCGCGCGCCAGGAAGCCACGCTCAGGGAGGTTCACAGCCTGATCGCGGAATTTTCGAGGATCGCGAAGGGCGTGATGATGCTGGGCGAGCGGCCGCCGCGCTCGATCGACGAAGCCGTTGCGATCGGCGAGCGCCTTTCCGCGTTCCTGATGGCGCAGTTCCTGGAATCGGGCGGAATTCGCGCCGCCGCCGTGAACGGCGCGGACGTGATCGCGACCGACGCGGTCTTCGGCAACGCGACTCCTTTAATGCAACCGACGCGCGAACGTGCCGCGGCGGTGCTGCGTCCGCTGCTCGATCAACACACGCTGCCGGTGGTGACCGGATTCAACGGGTCCACGCTCGATGGCCGCCCCACCACGCTCGGCCGCGGCGGCTCGGATTTTTCAGCATCGATTATCGCGGCCGCGATGGATGCCGCCGAGTTGTGGATCTGGACCGACGTGGACGGGATCATGACCGGCGATCCGCGCCTGATTTCCGACGCGCGCGTGCTTGAATCGGTCACCTATAACGAAGCGGCCGAGCTGGCTTACAATGGCGCGAAGGTGCTGCATCCCCGCACGCTGGCGCCGCTGGTGGAGCGCCAGATTCCAGTGTGGAGCAAGAATAGTTTCGCGCCTGAAAAACCGGGCACGCGCATTGTCTCGCACATCGGCGCCGCGCGCGGACCGCATGCGGTGACGTCCATGTCCGACGTGGCGCTCGTCTCAGTGGAACCCGCCAATTCGGCGATGAGCGGAACCAAGATCATGGCGCGCGCCCTGGATGCGCTGGCGAGCGCCAACGTGGAGCTGCTGGCGATCACCAGCTCCAGCTATCGCCAGAATTTCTGTTTCTTAGTCCGGCACACGGAGCTGAATCGCGCTATCGAGTTTCTGGAAGAGTGCCTGTCGCTGGAACTCGCGCACGGATATTTGAAGCCGATTGAAGTGGACAAGGACGTCGGATTGCTCGCGGTGGTGGGCGAAGGAATGCGCGGAACTCCGGGCCTGGCGGGGCGCATCTTTACCGCGATTTCGCGCCACAACATCAACATCATCGCGATCGCCCAAGGCTCCAGCGAACTGACCATAGCCATCGTGGTGCATCGTGACGGCCTGGAGCAAGCCGTTCGCGCGGTACACCAGGAATGCACGCTGGGCGGAGCGGGTTAAGAGTAAACTAGATCCTTGGATTTCGTCTCCAAACATTGGGGCGATCTGGCGAGCCTGCTAGGCTTCGCTTTCACGATCTGGCTTGCGTGGCAAGCCAAGACTGCCGCCGAGCAAGCTCGGGACGGGGCTGTCCGGGCGTCGGACCGCATCTTCCACTCGACGCGATCGGAGAGCTGTCATCTGCGATTACAATTCTTCAGGAGATCATGCGGCTGCAACGTACGCAGGCCTGGGATATCCTTTGGAACGTCGTACTCGATCGTTATGAGATTCTCATCTCGTCTCTGGCTCGCTGTCTAGAGGGAGTTGGATTGAACGAAACCCATCGAAGCTCGATGGGGGAGGCGATCGGTCAGTTTCGTATCATAGTGGGTGAGATTGAAGATGCACGGACAGAAGAGCAACGGGGCCTAATCGATACTGCGATGTTAAATCGGTACATCTCCGAGCAAATTGCGGTCCTCGAACAAATCAAAATCGCGATGAAGAAGGCTGGAACTTGATATGGCGTTTCCCGAACAGATCGAAAAGCTGGTTTCGAAACTCACTGAGCTAACGGAGAATGGCAAGGTCGACTGGCAGGCGACAGCGAACGTTAACACCTTTCTCGCATCTGTTGGAGAATTCGTCGTGACCGTCGGCCGCAGCGGGTCCGAGTTGTACGGTGCTTACAGCTTCCAAATTTTAGACCGAGCAGGACGGACAATCGATGGCACTCTAGCCACGCTGCTTGGGGTTGATAAAGATCGGACGATCCACCAAGATTGGGAGCGCTTGGGTCACCTACACGAATTAGCACGGCGGTCCGCGCTCAAGGCCGATCAAGCGGTGTCCGCTCTCTTGTCTTCGCTTGAACAAATCCGCTGAGGACGTCGCCCCGCGGGTCAGGCCGCTCTCTGCAATTGATATAATCGCCTAATACCAGTGGCCAAGAATATCATTACCCGCGCGTGGGACTCCGTGAAACTGCCGCCGGTGCAGGGCACCAAGAAGCCCATGTCGCCGCAGCGCCGCAAGCAGCGGAGGATGATCTTCGGCACGCTCGCCGTGATCGCGCTCGCAGGAATCGGATGGGCGATCTTTGCCTACATCGGCACTGCGCCGCAGCGCGCCCAAGCCGCCTTCGACGACTCCCAAAGGCTCATGAGCGCGGGGCAGTACGCGAAAGCCATCGACGGGTTTACGCACACACTTTCGATCTGGCCCCAGATGGCGAGTGCCTACGTGCAGCGCGGCCTCGCGCATCATTTCCTCGGCGAGGACCCGCAGGCGCTGGCCGATCTGGATCGCGCGCTCGAGTTGGATCCGAATCTTCCTGACGCCTACGCCGCGAAGGGATCGATTTCCCGCGATCACGGCGACGTCAGCCGGGCGATGACGGAATACACGCGGTCCATCCAGTCGAGCCCTAACGTCGAGGCATTTTTCGAGCGCGGCCAGCTCTACGAGAAGCTCGGTGAGCATCAGAAAGCCATCGCGGATTACGATCAAGCCATCGCGTATCTTCGCGACGCTCCGCACGTGTATCGCGCGCGGGCGTTCGCCAAGGCCAATATGGGCGACGAGGCAGGCGCGAAGGCGGATCGCGATTACGCGCACGCCTTAGAGCATCACTAAAAGAGCACACCACTAATAAAATATGTTTGTTCCCTTAACTCCTCTGCGGTGCTTGCACCGCGCGGTGGATCTATTCGGCGGTAAGACCGGCGTGGTTTCGGGCGGCCGCCACTTCACCTACGCGCAGTTCGGCGAGCGCTGCGAGCGGCTCGCGTCGGCGTTAGGGAAAATCGGCGTGGCGCGCGGCGACCGTGTCGCGTTCCTCAGCTTCAACACTCACCAATTGATGGAAGGCTATTACGGCGTGGTGCAGGCGCGCGGGATCGTGATGCCGCTCAACGTCCGGCTTTCGGAATCGGAGCTGACCAACATTCTGTGTCATTCCGGCGCGAAAATCCTGATGTTCGAAAACGATTTCGCGCCGGTGGTGGAGAAGCTGCGCGCCAACTGCCGCTCCATCCAGAAGTGGATTACGCTCGACGACAGCATTCCGTGCGCGGACCTGTGCTACGAAGCGTTGCTCGACCAGGGGCGTCCGGAGCGCGCCGACATCTTTTCCTACGACGAGATGGCGGTGGCCGAGCTCTTCTACACCAGCGGGAGCACGGGAACGCCGAAAGGCGTGACCCTGGCGCATCGCACGCTGTACCTGCATGCGCTGGATATCGGCGCGCTATATAAGGATATCGAATCGATGGTGGATCTCCACACCATTCCTATGTTTCACGCCAACGGGTGGGGCCGTCCCCAGGCGTCCACCCTGCACGGAATCAAACAGGTGATGGTCCGCCGCTTCGAACCCACGTTCGTTTTCGGATTGATTCAGGACCACAAAGCCACCGACATGTGCCTGGTTCCGACCATGGCGAACGCTCTGCTCAACGCGCCCGATCTTGGAAATTGGGATCTGGCGAGCATGCGGCGCGTGATGATCGGCGGCGCGGCGTCTTCGCCCGAGCTGGTGGAGCGCATCGAAAAAGCCATCCCGAGCTGCGAGTGCATCGCCGGCTATGGGCTGACGGAAACCGCGCCGGTACTCACGTCGTCGCGATCGAAGGGCCTCGAGTATTCGAACGATGCCGAGCGCCGCAAGCGGCAGGCGTCGGCGGGATGGCCGATTCCCGGCGTCACCGTGCGCGTGGTGGATTACGAAATGCGCGACGTTCCGCGCGACATGCAGGCGATCGGTGAGGTGGTCGCGATGGGCGATCACGTGATGGAAGGCTATTTTCAGGAGCCCGAGGCCACCGCGGCGGTGATGAGCGGGCCTTGGTTCCACACCGGCGACATGGCCGTGTGGGATGAACAGGGTTATCTCTTCATTGTCGACCGCAAGAAGGAAATCATTATTTCCGGCGGCGAAAATATTTCGTCGATTGAAGTGGAACGCGCGATTTTTTCGCATCCGGCGGTGTTCGAATGCGCGGTGGTCGCAGCACCCAGCGAGCAGTGGGGCGAAGTGCCCGCTGCGATCGTGGTGCTCAAGCCGGGCGAGTCGCTTACCCAGGAGGAGTTGATGGCGTTCCTCCAGGAGCGCCTGGGAAAATTCAAGTTGCCGCGGATCATCGAATTCTCGGCGGATCAGCTTCCCAAAACGGGGACCGGCAAAATTCGCAAAATGGTCCTCAAGGAAAAATTCTGGGCAGGTAAAGAGAAGCGCGTGCAAGGCTGACGGTCCGTAGCGATGATTCGGCCTGATTTTTCCAACGATTTTTTCAGCGATGTTTTCCGTCATAACTTCGCTCGACGCTGAAGATGCTTTGCATGAGGCCGGCACGGACGGCATCATTGAGCATGATGGCTATCTCGAAGCTTTTTTCGAAGACCGGGCAGTGGCCGCTCGCTTCGGCGATCCGGTGGAGTGCGATTCGACCGATTGGGTCCAGCACACCTACGACGCATGGCCGCCGATTCTGGTGGGCGAAAAGTTTTTCGTGACCGCGCCGTGGCGCACCGATCCCACGCCACCCGGCCGTTTTCGTCTCGAACTGAATCCCGGGTTGCAGTGCGGCACCGGTCAGCATCCGTGCACGCGCTTGTGCCTCGAAGCGATGGAGCGCGAGGTCAGGCCCGGCGACTCGGTGTTGGATGTAGGCACCGGTTCGGGAATTTTGTCGATCGCTGCAAAACTGCTTGGCGCGGGACACGTGATCGCGTGCGACATCGATTCGGAAGCCGCGAAAGCAGTACCGTTTTTTGTAGGCAGCGCCGATGCCGTGCGCGACGGTGCGTTCGATGTCGTGGTCGCCAATATCAGTGAGGAAGTGCTCGGCCGCCTCCGCGCCGATCTTGAACGCATCGCGCGGAAGCGAATCCTATCTGGTTTTCAAGATGAAAAAGGCGACTGGGTTTGCGTGGTTTGCTGAAGGAGCATCAACCGGGATACCGCGCGTCGATCAGTTTTCTAACGGCGTCGTGTTCGATGAATTCGCCCTGGTCGGCAGTCGCCAGCCCCTTGTCAACTTCCCGCAAAAACCAGTCGTCAAAATCGACCAGCCGCTGTACGGCTTCCAGCACCAACGTTTCCGCATCGCGGCCCTGCTGTGTAGCCATGCGTGACAGCTTGGCTTGCAGATCGGGATTGAAATGCACTTCCATGCCGCCAGTTTACGGCGCGGCGCAATTTCTGTCAAACTCTTCGCAGCGTCGCGGAACATGAGCGCAGCCGTGTGTGAAATACTCATGCCGATTTTTCCGTTAAGCTAATCCACGATCGCCTGAATCGTCTCCGGAGCATTCCCCTCCAGACGATTGTTAACGAAAACGTAAGCCGACCGCCGCTCCTCCCGCATGCGCCGGATCAGCGCTCGCAGGGCGTCGCGGGCTTCCGGATTCTCATCGCGAACCTGATCGTAGGGCGTGAACATCGCGACCGCCTCCTCATATGCGCGCCCCGGACGCAGCAGCGCGCGAGTCACCGTGAAATCGGCCGTGAACGCTTGCGGGATAGACGTCTGCTCCGCGATCGGCGGCATCCGCGTCCAGGAATTGAACACGTGCGCGACGGCATGCGCTTGAAGAGCGTCGAAATATCGAGGCGTTAGGAATTCGCGGTTGCGAACCTCCACCGCGTAGCGGAATCCCGGCGGGAGCGCGTTCAGGAACGCATCCAGACCGTCGATAAACTCATGCGGAGCCGCTGTTCGCGCGCCGAATTCGAAAATCACCGGCCCCAGCCGATCCGCGTAAGACGCCAGCGGTTCCAGAAACAAGGCCTTCAGCGCGTCGGCGTGGAGGAACGTTTCATTGATGGTTCCCGCACGCGGTCCGTAGCGGGCATGCTTTGGAAATCGCTCGCAGGTGACTTCCTCGGGGGCTTTCAGCGCGACGCGGAGATTGGCCGGCGCGGTGGAGAACAGCTTCCGCCAGAACTCCGGCGGCGGAAACTGGTAAAACGAAAAATCCCCGCAAACCGCCGGAAATGTTTCAGCGTATTCCGCCAGGCACTCCGCCTCGAACCGCTTTTTGGAAAACTTCCCGCGCGAAACATAGCGCTCGCGATCGTAGATCTGGTCGAGCCACCCCTCGTATTTCCAGGAACTGGTGCCGATCCAGATGCCTTCCCGGGCCAGTTGTTCCAGGCGCGCGCGCAGTCCGGCCCGGTCAAATTTGGACGGCTCGTCGAAAAGCGGGAGCGTCACCACGCATGCGCGGAACGGTTATAAAACGGGTCCGCGCCCGCTTCGATAATTCCGCTCGGCAGGATCTTGATCATCACCGGCGCGGCGCCGTTGGCGTAGCGCGAATGAATGCTGGTGTGGTGGCCGCGCTCGGCCAGATCCGCCATGGTCACTTGCGGAATGCGTTCATCGAGAATCAGATCGCCGCGATTCCAGGCGTGATTGTCGTAGCTCGAAACCAGGTGCCGCGTCTGATAGCGCGGCGCTTCGATCGCGGCCTGCGCGTTCAATCCGAAATCGACTACGTTGAGCAGCATCTGCAACAGAGCCTGGTCCTGATTGTCGCCGCCCGGCGTGGAGAGCGCCAGATACGGACGGCCGTCCGGATACAGCACGATGGTGGGACTGAGCGTGACACGCGGCCGCTTGCCGCCGGCCAGCTCGTTCGGATTCCCGGGCACCAGCACGAACTGCTGGGCGCGCTGGGTGAGCGGAATTCCGGTGTCGCCCGCGATCACGCTGGGCATCCACGCGCCCGATGGCGTCGCCGAAAAAACGATCCCGTCCTTATCGATCGCGTCGACGCAGGTGGTGTCGCGCGCCATCAGCTCGTCGTCGATCTTCAGGTGCGCCATTTCCGCGTCGGTGGGATGCTGCCCGATCCTGCCGTTGATTTTCCCGGGCAGGAATTCCTGCGACGCGCGTTCCGTGATCTGCTTCCGCCGCTCCGCTCCGTACTCTTTCGAAAGCAGAATCTGGGCGGGCTGTTGCGGGTTGAACTTGGGGTCGCCGTAATAAGTGTCGCGATCGGCGAAGGCCAGCTTTAACGCTTCCACGCCGCGGTGAATATATTCGGCCGAATTGATGGGCGCGCCGCGCCCCTCGAAATTTTCGAGAATGTTCAGCGCTTCAATCATCGCCGGGCCCTGGCTCCAGAAACCCGGCTTATAGACTTTGATTCCGTGGTAGGTTCCGCTCACCGGTTCTTCCGGCTCCAGCTTGAACGCCGCCATATCTTCGTAGCGCAGCAGCCCGCCGTTGGCTTTCATGAAGGCGTCGATCTTGCGCGCGATTTCGCCGCGATAGAAAAAATCGCGCACGGCATCGATACTCGCCTGCCGGCTTCCGCCCGCCGCCAGAGCTTTTCTTTCGGCGTCGGCCATGGATCGCAGCGTGCGCTCCAGATCGGGCTGGCGGAAAATGTCGCCCACGCGGGGCAACTGGCCGTTGGGCATGAAGTGTGCTTTGGAGGTCGGCCAGACCTCGAAGAACTGGCGGCCGCTGGCGAAACTATTCACGCGCATTTCGTCGATCGCGAATCCGTCCGCAAGGTCGATAGCCGGCGCGATCACTTCGCCGAACGACTTCGTGCCGAACTCGCGCAGGGCGACCAATCCAGCGTCCACCATTCCGGGCACCAGCGCGGGCATGAGTCCCGCCACCGGGATCACGCCCTTCAATCCGCCCGGGTCGGTTTCGAGAATCTCCATCATCTTCAGCGGGCGGGTTCGAAACATTTCGGCGGTGGCGCTCTTCGGCATCGGGCCGACGCCCGCGATCGAGTAGACCTTGCCCGCCTTGGTGCGGATCAGGATGGGCGCTTCTCCGCCCACTCCGAAATGCGAGAGCTCGGTAACGGATGCCGCGAACATGGCCGTGACGCCAACGTCCACGGCGTTGCCGCCCTTGTAATACATCCGCATTCCGGCTTCGGTCGCGTATTCGCTCCCGGCGGCTACGGCCCCATGTACGCCGCGAACGGCCAGCCTCACGGGGTGCTCGAATTGGCGCGATTGCGCCGCGCACAGGCCCGCGAGCGCAATCGGAAGAATTCTTTTCAGCATTCAGGTTTCCCGCATCCATTATAATGGCAATCGAATTATGCCTGTGTTTTTGCTGCTGGTTGCATTTGGAGCGGCGCAAGCGTTCGCGCAGCAAAGCGAGATGCCGCTGTCGTCTCCGGATCACTCTCATTCCCTTTTCACCACCGATCCGTGGAAGCTTCGGATCGAGGATGTGAGAACCCACGAGCGCAAGCTGGTGGTGGAGGGCGACCGGCCAGCCGCTGGGTGGTCTCCCGATAGCGCCGCATTCTTTGTGAACTACAACGTCGCAAGCGACTTGGCGCTGAGCTACCTTTATACCGCCGCGACACTCGATCGCATCGACGTCCGCGACCGAATTGTCCACTCGGATCCACACGCTGGCCGCTTTGCGGGGGATCACGACTATTTCTCCGCCGTGAGTTGGATCGATGTCCGGCACGTCGTGGTTTCCTTCAAGGGCCACACCCTGACTCACAGCGGCAATACCTTGACTCGTCCTTTGGTCTGCTTCGACCTTCGGTATCGTATTGGGCTCGACGGCTCCGTCGAAAGACTTTCAGAGCGCACGGGTCCCGCGTCGTCAAGGCTCTGCGATTAAGTCACGCACTATAATGGTTTCGCGTGGACTCCACCCCGACTGACCTTGCGCGCGGCTCGCCGCCCGATGAAATCGAGCCGATGCTGTACTGTCCGGTGTGCAGCCTGCGCCTGGCCGAGCGCAAGTGCAAGCTGTATTGCGAACGCTGCGGCTACTACATGTCCTGCGCGGATTACTACTGAACGGAATGAGCGAACTTTTAGATCTCCTGGAACGATACCGCCGCGGCGCGGAGCTATTGGCGATGGCCACCACCGGCGCCGCCGGACCCGAACTCGACTTCAAGCCGCGTGGCGCCGAAGACAAGCCGGATGCGTGGAGCGTGCGCCAGATCGTGTGCCATCTTTCCGATATTGAAGCGGCAGTCACCATCCGATTTCGCCAGGTGATCGCGGAGGACGACCCGTTCATGCCGGGGCTGAAGGGCGAGGATTGGGCGCGCGCGCTCGATTACGATCGCCGCAAGATTTCGAATGCCCTCGAAACGTTCCGCATTTTGCGATCGGCGAATCATGAGCTGCTCAAGAGCCTCCCGGCCGAAACGTTCGAGCGAACCGGGAATCATGGCGAGCTCGGCAAGGTGAGCTTGCAGGATCTGCTGCGCACCTACGCCGAGCACGTTGAAAATCACGTGCGGCAGGTGCAGCGCACGCGTGCCGCGTATCGCGAGCATAAGACCAAGCTGGCGGCGACGAGTTAATGTGGCGCGGGCTGTCAAGCCTGTCCCCATGGGACTGCGTCCCACGAAAGTGGATGAAAACCCCAAAGGGGAAGATCGCGCGAATAAAGGACGAACAAATGGTGGGGTTTTCGACCCTGCAGAGCCGAGATTCATCTCGGCTTTTCTTGTGGAGCGGGGGGGGTGTTTTCGGTGGAAAGCGACGTTTGTCGGAAAAGCCGAGATGAATCTCGGCTCTGCAGGCCTGGTGGCCCGCGCCACAACGACGATCCGAAGGTGTATAAGATAGTACGAGTATTTTAGTATGGGCACCCGTACCGTCTCCGCGATTTTTCCGGCGATGCTCGCGATCGCCACGGCTATGGCGCAATCCCCTCTTCAGCAAGGCGCCCCGCCCCCCACGCCAATCCCCGCGCAACCCTCCGCCCAAACCACTTCGCCCGATGTTGCCGATCTCCTGAAATCAGCCCACTCGGCTTACCTCAAAGGCGACTACCCTTCGGCGCGCGCGTCGCTCGATCAGGCCTGGAGCGCCATACAGCCGTCGCCGCGCTCCGAGCCGAAGCGCTATGAAATCGCCAAACAGTTTGCGGCCGTGTTGTCCGCGGCGGGCGACTATAAAGGGGCGCAGGAGTATCTGCAAATCGCAATCGACTGGCGCGAAGCCAACCTGGGGCAATCCGACCCGAAACTGATCGACGATTGGATCGACATGGCGACGTTGTGCCAGCGCCAGAAGGATTTCGATCGCGCGATCGCGCTGCTTCACTTCGCGCGGAACAAGCTCGCGAACCTGTACGGCGCTCAGAGTTTGCAGGTGGCCGACGACTGGAGCCGGATCGCGCTCGCCTACACCGCCGAGAACCAGGCGGATGCCGCGATTCAACCTTTGCAGATGGCCATCAAGATTCGGGAAACGGTGCTGGGAGCGGAGCATCCCGCGATTCTTTCAGAGCTCGACCGGCTGGCCGCGCTTCAGCTCGCGATCCGCAGTTACGCGGATGCCGAAGAATCGTTCCGCCGATCGCTGGTGATCCGCGAACGGCTGGCAGGTCCGATGAGCGGCGATCTGATCACCTCTGTGGAAGGCCTCGCCTATGCGCAGTTCGGCCAGAAAAAATACGATGAAGCCGAGCAGGGATACAAGCGGCTGCTCAACCTGTGGGTGGTCTCGACGAACCAGCCGGACCATCCCATGATCGCGATGACTCTCGACAAGATTGAGGTGTTCTATCGAGAACAAAAACGCTGGGACGAAGCCGAGGATGCCGCCGGAAAAGCGATCGCCGTGCGGGGCCTGTTTCTGGCAAATGCTCTGAAGCACGAAGCCGCGGAGCATCTGGCGCACGACGATAAGCCCGGCGGCGTGCAACTGTTGCAGCGCGCCGTGGACGCGTTGGACGAATCGCGTCCGGAGCATACCAAGCTGCGCGGGCAGCTTCAAGCGGCCCTCACGGAACTGGACGTTCCGCAGAAGCCGGCGAAGCCGGCGGCACCCAAGTCCACGAAATCGACCGCCACGAAACCAACCTCCACCGCGACCTCCACCAAGCCGCAATAATCGCGGTAACACTTTTTCTTCAGAATCTTTCTCCCGTCGATTGTTCGACTTCGCGCTCCAACCCGCGCCCTCTCGAATCGTCCCGACAGTATCTTGGAGCCGAGGAGATAGAACGCTCTACCGCAGAGTTTCAATGCGGTGCAAGCAATGAGGGGCGTGCAACCGGATGATCACTTTCTTTAGATGGGTATCCAAGCGGTGGATGTGCGCGCTGTTCGTGCTTGCGCCGATTGCGCAACAAGACGCAGGTGCTCAGGCGCCCTCGCGGCCGTCGTTCGGCCCCGTTGCGGGAGAGATCCGCGTCGCATTTACGCCTGATCCAAAAGACACGCAGACCGCGATTGGCGGATATCTGACAGGCGATTCCGCGACGCTAGCCCGGATACAGTCCGTGTACGTTGAAGTGCTAAACGGTAGTGACGACGTGGACAAGGACGCCGATATTGTGCAGGGACCTACGGACGCCAAATACAGCGCCTCCACCTACAGTTTCGCCGTGTCAAGTCTGAAGGCGCTGGCGGAGGGACAAACTGTCCACGTTCACGTTTGTGGGTCGTCGGCCTATATGGGAACCACGGCATCGGGCTCTCCCACGATCACCAGTATTCCTTCGACGGCCTCTCTGCAAGCAGGCTGGCCCGTCTTCGGGACCGGGATTCCTACTCGCGCGATCATCGTCAGCGTGGATACGCGCACGCAGATCACAATTTCCATGACCGCGACGGCGGCCGGTATGGTGCAATTGCAATTCGGCGATCGGGCGCCGGTGGAGCAGTCCTGCGCCGAAGCGGGCCCCCAAAGTGCAGCTGGCGGGAATGCGGCAACCCCTGGTGCGATCGAGATCGTTCCGGTGAATCCGAGCATAGACGTAGTTGGCCTGTACGATCTCGGGCGGCTCAAGACCTATTTCAGTGCCGGAGCGGAGTTCCGCGGCAGCAACGGGTCTCTGGGCAGCCCTTCCGGATTCTTCGCCGTGGACATTGATCAGAATTGGCTGACTACCGGCCCCGATACGTCTCCCACTTGCTTTTCTGCGTCGGACAGCGCGAGTTTTCGGAATCAGGTAACGGCGCCGTTACAGGCGAAGGCGGATCAGAAAGCGAAGGGGCAGTCCAAACCGCCGGCCGGCCCGGCGGCTTGCGGCGCACATCCGTTCCGCTTCCTGGTCAACACGCATGTCGACGCGGAGCTGACGCAGATCCCGCTTACCTCCAATTTGCCGAATGTGACCGCGATACAAGCTGCGGCGCCGGCGGTACGCGCGTCGGCAGTAACGGCCGGCGGCACGCCGCCTTCGGCCTCGAGCGCACTTGCTATTTCCACCGCGAAGGGCGCAACCGTGGAAGGCGGCGTTTACACGCCGTTCCTATTGCCGTCGATGCAATGGCATTTTCGCGGGCAGACGAATACATTCTTTATCGCGCCTCTTGCGAAATACGCATTTTTGGAGCCCGACAGCACGCCGGCCGGCGTTATCACGAGGTTGAACGTGTACCGGGCTTATGCCGGCGGATTCAGACTGGGTCATTTCCGGCTGCCTGCGCACTTCCACAAGCAAGGACCCGACCTGCTCAGCTATCTCGACGTAACCGGGGGGAAATGGGAGAACTATCGCGAATCCAACGGAACGCGAGGCGCGCGCCTGGATGTCACGGGACGATACAAGATCCCTTATACGCTTCTGTACATCGGATTCGACGCCAACGTTGGTCCCGGGGGAAGCGACTTCCGTCTGTTTGCGGGGACGCGAGTGGATGGCAGCTCGATCTTAGGTAAGCTGCTCTCCTCGACTCACTAAAGCTATTCGTATCTCAGCGCGACCATCGGGTCCACGCGCGTCGCCTTCAAAGCCGGAATCACGCACGCTGCGACCGCGACGGCAATCGATATTCCCGCGACTGCCGCGAAGGTTGCCGGATCGTGCCCGGTCACGCCGAACAGGTAACCGGCGAGCACGCTGGTTACCGCCAGCGCGCCCAGCGTGCCCACGGCGATTCCAATCGCGACCATCCAGAGTCCACGCCACAGGACCATTTGAAGCACATCGCCGCGCATCGCGCCCAGCGCCATCCGCAATCCGAATTCCTGCGTGCGCTCTGTAACGGAATACGAAATGACGCCGTAGATTCCGATGGATGCGACCAGCAGCGCGAGTCCCGCGAACAATCCGATGAGTGCGAGCGCGAAGCGCCGCGGCGCGACGGATTCGTCCACCAGGTCGACCATGGTCTTGATGCTGTATACCGGCAAATCCGGATTCATGGCGCGCAGCTCGCCGCGAATCGCGGAAATCAGCGCCGATGGTTCCATGGCCGACCGAACTTCGAGCGCCATTCGGAGAACCGGAAACTGCGCGTGCGGCACGTACATTTGAGGCATCGGCGTCAGGGCCGAGCCTTCCTCGTGCACGTCGGCGAGGATCCCCTCGATCTTGAAATAATTCTTGCCGTCGATGCTGATGCGGTGACCGAGCGGATCTTCCTCCGGAAAATACCGCCGCGCGAAGCCCTCGCTGATGAGCGTGGCGAGGGGCGCGGCGGCGGTGTCGGCCGGCGTGAGAAATCGGCCACGCCGCAGGGCGATTCCCATGGTTCGAAAATATCCCGGTGTAGCAATGCTGAAAACCGCGTCCTGGATGGTGCTTGCGTCCGGCGCGGGACGCCCTTCGATTAGGAATGCATTGTGCCCGTTTCCCGTCAACGGCGCGGCGCTGATCGCGCCCACGGAGAGAACGCCCGGCAGCCGTTCCGCGCGAGCCAGAAGATCGGGCAGGAAACGAGCCGCGGGTGCGGCGTCCGAAGCCGTTCCCGGCAGGCGCACTGTCGCTGTCAACACATGCGACGGCTCGAATCCAAGCGGCACTTTCTGGACATCCCAAAAGCTGCGCAGCAGAAGCCCGGTCGCGATCAGGAGGATCAGAGTCAGGCCGACTTCGGCGGCCACCAGCACGGATCTCGCCCGTCCGCGTCCAATTGCCGCAGATCCACGCCCGGAGCCCTTCAGCGATTCGTTCAATTCGATTCGCGCGGCCTGCCGCGCGGGAAGGACTCCGAACAAAACCGCAGTCAAGCACGCCGCGGCGAAGGTGAAGAGCATCACGGTCCAATCCATGCGAACATCAGCGGCGCGGGGCAGAAAGGGTGCTCCGATCAGCAGCATTCCGCGCAAGGTCGCGATGCCGAGCAACAGTCCCGCAGCGCCACCGATCAAGGCTAGCGCGAGGCTCTCGGTCAGCAACTGCCGGAGCAGCCGGCGGGCGCCGCCGCCCAGCGCCGTCCGGATCGCAAATTCGCGATGCCGCTCGCTGGCGCGCGCCAAACACAAGTTCCCTACGTTGGCGCAGGCGATCAGGAGCAACAATGCCGCCGAGCCGAGCAGCAGCCACAACGGACGCTTCACATTGCCCGCGATCGCCTGGTCGAGCGGATTCACCTCCGTGGTCCAGGCGCGATTCATATCGGGATACCGATCCGCGAGCCGGGCGGCGACTGTGCTCATCTCCGCCCGCGCCTGAGCGAGCGAAATGCCGTGCTTCAGCCGCGCGAACACGCGCAGGAAATCCGACCTCCGGTCGGCCGGCAGATCGGCGGCATGCGGCGGACGCCAGAACTCACGCGATATGGCTCCGGCGAAATTCGGTTGAAAGTCCGGCGCCATGACGCCGACCACCGTTTCGACGGCTCCCGAGCCGGTCCCCGTCATCTGTGGAAATCGGATCCGCCGTCCGATGATATTAGGGTCGCGGCCGAATCTTCGCGTCCACAGCGCATCGCTCAAAATGATCACGTCTTTCTGAGAATCTTCGGCCGTGAAACCGCGTCCGATCGCGGGTGTGATGCCGAAAAGATCCAGGAAGTTCGGGGTGACTACCGCGCCGATCACCACTTCGGGATCGCCCTCATCGGCAAGGGTCGCCTGCGCTCCGGCCATCGCCGCCATGTCTTCGAAGCAGCGATTCTGCTCGCGCCAATCCTGAAAATTTGGCGGCGAGCTGGATTCGCGCGCCGCGTTGGCTTTGAGGTTCGACTCCCAGATCGCGACCAGCCGGCCGGGTTCGCGATACGGCAAGGGACGCAATAATACACCGCGAATCACGCTGAAAACAGCAGTATTTGCGCCGATTCCCAATGCTAATGCGAGCACCGCGACAGTCGCGAATCCGGGCCGTCGGGCGAGCATTCGAAAGCCATAACGCAGGTCTTGTGAGAGCGTCCGCATGACCCTAAGACGCGCTTCTTCGTCAAAGGTTCTATTTTCAGTTGCGTTTTCTCATGGGCTCCACGTCACCTTGAGTGCCTGTTTTCCGCTTACTAGACGAAATGTGCCGCCCGGCGCCCGTTCTTCCAGCGTCATTCTTAACGCAAAGCACCCGAGATCGGGAGCCATCCACAGCGTCATTCTCTTGCTATCGCCCAACGCACGTTGGGCCGCAACAGTCGGGTAGTTGAGTATCGTTTCGCGGCCAACCACCCCTACCTGCGCGCAGCCAGTACGCGCGTCGCCGATGCCGCCAAAGCCATAGTGCGAGGTGATCCAGCACGTTGGCCGATCGCAGCCGGTGTATAGCGTTATGTGGTTAGGGTCGGCTCTCGCGGCTCTAACCCTTTCCGCCATCTCGGGGCTGAGGCGCGGGTGCGTGAAGATGTGGAGGAGTCCGGAGTCCCAGGCTCTCGCGATCGCCGTCCCGATCGGATTGCCAGGGAGAGTCCTCGACAAAAGGACCTCGTTCCCATGCTGGCTGTACGACGTAGTGCGCATCTCAACTTCACGCGACCCGTCGTCCGCATACCGCACGAACTCGGAGTCCACAACGTAGGGAGCCTGAATTGGGGGCGAAACTGACCTGAGGCTCTGCGCGACCGCTTGAATAACCACCAACACAAAAGCCGCGAGTACAACCACGGATACCGCCAGGAGACCTTTGAGCGCTCGTCGCGCGAACGCCGTTTTCCAGCTCATCCGTGCAGCGGAGATTGTCTCTCGCGCCATAGTGGCACTAAATCCGGCTCGCGCGCGCCCGCGCAACGAAGCTGGTACCGGTGGAGCGGTCCAGCTATCTAGGACTTCATCGAGCTCTGTGTCGTTCATCGTTTTCGCTCCAGGCCCGGCGCATATGCGGCGAGCGTCTCTTTCAAACCAGCACGCGCCCGCTGAAGACGCGACTTTACCGCGGCCAATTCAAGGTCCATGACGCGAGCGATCTCCGCCAGGGGCATGTGTTCGTAGTGGGCGAGGATCAACACTTCCCTTTGCGTCGCTGGTAGTCCCATCACGGCGCGGCCAACCACGTCTTCCATCTCGGTTCGGAGGATTTCGCTCTCGGGCGATCGGTCATGCGTCGCGCCCGATCCGTTTCGATCCGCCACATCGCTTTTCCGCAGGCGTTTCAAGGATTGGTTCCGAACAACTCCGTAGAGGTACGTTCGTATCGGTGTAAGCGCCGGATCGTAGGCGCACGCCGGACGCAACAGCTCTAAGAAGCACTCCTGCACGATATCCTCGGCATCGGCTACCGATCCGGTCAGCCGGTATGCGAAGCGGAACAGGGGCAAATGGTGCTCGTCGAACAGTTCGAGGAAGGCGGCCTCGCGGCCCTTGCAAGCTGCTTCGACCAAATCCATATTCGTCTAAACAGTATTACCGCGAGAACCGGAAAGGAATCGCACTGTCGACAAATTCTTTGAACGGTCGGAACACGCCGCGCGTTTTCGGGGGAACGGCGCGCCGAAAGGAAAAAACCAGGGACAGCCCGAGCGTATCCGGCGAACAGTGCGCCGGCTGAAAGCCGGCGGCAGCCAAGATTGGCTGCCCCACATGAGATTGAGTTATCCCACTTCGCCGAGCATTTCTTTCAACTTCGCGTGACCCGACCGGCTTACCGGCAACTGCGTTCCGTCGATGAGAACGGCCACGCGGCTGTCCTTGGTGTAGGGTTCGATGCGCGCGATGCGTTCCAGATTGAGGATGTAGGAGCGATGAATTCGCACGAACTTTTTCGGGTCGAGCTGGGTTTCGATGCTCGAGATGGTCTGCTGCTTCAGGTAGTTTTTCTTTTCGCTGCGCAGCGCGATGTAATCGTCCTGCGCCTCGACGTAATCCAGCTTGGCGATCGGGATGATGTGCACCTTGGTGCCGTCCTTGACCACGATTCTTTCCAGGCGCTGCTCGGGCGGACGCGCGGCAGCCGATAGTTCCGGCGCACCGATTTTGGGCGCGGCCGGCGCGGGATCGCGCAACCTCTGCTTGACGCGATCGATGGCTTTCCGAAAACGGTCCGAGCTGAACGGCTTCAGCAGGTAGTCGACAGCGTTGGCGTCGAAGGCGCGCATGGCGTACTGATCGTAAGCCGTGACGAAAATCACGGCGATCCCCGGGTCGATCAGCTCCAGCACTTCGAATCCGTCGAGCTTGGGCATCTGGACATCGAGAAAAACCAAATCGGGTTTGTGCTCGGCGATGGCCTTGACGGCTTCGAATCCGTTGGCGCATTCGGCCATGACGTCGACGCCGCCGGCATCGCGCAGATACTCGCGCAGAAGCTGCCTGGCCAGCTCTTCGTCGTCTACGATGACCGCTTTCACTACGCTGGACCGATTCCTGCCGCCAGAGCCGCCAGAACCGCTGTCCAACATCCCGCGCTCCAGATTTCGCAAATCCACGAGAAGATCCCGCGCCGACGCATACCGCCGTTCGCGATCCTTCTCCAGGCACTTGCGCACCACGCGTTCCAGTTCCTCCGGCAATTCGTAATTGAGGCGAGCCATCGCGTCCGGCTGCGATTGCAAAATGCGCGCGAGCGTTTCCTGCGCGGTCGCGCCCGCGAACGGCAGCCGCCCAGTGGCCATGCGATACAGAACCACGCCCAGGCTGAAGATGTCGCTGCGATGATCCACTTCGCGCCCCAGCGCCTGTTCCGGGCTCATATAGGCGACCGTGCCCAGCACCACGCCGCCGCTGGTCAGAAATTGGGTCGCAATCTGGCTGGCGGTGGTTGCCTGGTGTGCCGACTGATTTAGCGTTTGTGCGCTGGAAGCCGGGACCAGCTTGGCCAATCCGAAATCGAGCACGGTGACGTGCCCTCGCGCACCCACCATCAGGTTGGCGGGTTTGATATCGCGATGAATCACGCCCTTGGCGTGCGCGGCGTCCAGCGCATCGGCCACTTGCGCGGCGATCGATATGGTTTCCGCAACCGGAAGCGGTTTGCCGGCCGCGCCTGTCGCGATCGCTGCGGATTCCACGACCGTATCGGAAGTTGTATCCGATGTCGTGTTCAATGCGGCGCGAGACAGCCGCGCTTCGAGCGTCTCGCCCTCGATATACTCCATCGCCAAGAAGTGCGAGCCGTCGGCTTCGCCGATTTCGTAAATGTGCGCGGCGTTGGGATGGCTCAGAGCCGATGCCAAGCGGGCTTCCTGGAGAAAGCGCGCCATGCGATCGGGATCGGCCGCGACTTCCGGAAGCAGGACCTTGAGCGCGACCTTGCGATGCAGCCGCGTGTCCTCGGCGAGAAACACTTCACCCATGCCGCCCGATCCCAGGCGCTTCATGACGCGATAATGATTCAGCAGTTCCCCTTCAACCGGCATGCAATCCGCTCCCCCGTCAATTCGCCTTGCTCCACCGCTCCCTTACGGTCGCGGTTCAGAAGCGCGTTAATCCGCCCGCTCCCTTACGGTCGCGGTTCAGAAGCGCGTTTAATCCGCTCCCCCGTCAATTCGCTTTGCTCCGCCGCTCCCTTACGGTCGCGGTTCAGAAGCGCGTTAATCCGCCCGCTCCCTTACGGTCGCGGTTCAGAAGCGCGTTATTCCGCCTTCCGGCAGGGCACCACCAGCTCCGCCCGGAATCGATTCTCGGTCGCCTGGGCCGATAAGTGCGCGACATCTCCAAAACGCGTCGCCAGGCGATTGCGGACATTGCGCAACCCCAGGCCGCTGCGGCGCGGCACCGGCGAATCCGGATCGAATCCGTTCTCCACGCTCACCTCCAGAAGTCCGTGGTTTACGCGACCCTCCACCGTAATGGTTCCGCCGTCCACCAGCGTCGCGATCCCGTGCTTCACCGCATTTTCTATCAGAGGCTGCAATACCAGCGGCGGCACCAGACAATCCGAACAGGCATCGTCGACATCCATTTCCACCTGCAACCGCGCGCCGAAGCGAACCTGCTCCACTTCCAGATAAGTGCGCGCGAGCTGAAGCTCCTCGCGCCATGGAATGCTGGCGCGCTCGCCCAGGCCGAGCGTGCTGCGCAGAAAGTCCGAAAGCCGGATGCACATCTCCCGCGCGCGCACCGGATCGGTGGCAGTGAGCGCGGTGATCGAATTGAGGCTGTTGAACAGGAAATGCGGATTGATCTGGGCTTTGAGGGCGCGCAGCTCCGCGTCGCGAGCCTGGACCTCCGCCTCGCGCGAATGTTCCACCGCGAGCAGCATGTAATACAGCGCCACGGAGAGCGAGTAGAGCATCAGTCCGATGACCGCCAACACGGTGGTGGTTTCCGTGCGGAAGCGGTCGCCCAGATCCAGCCAGCGCTCGATGGCGCGCGCCATTTGCACCCAGATCGCGTCGGCGAGAATCGCCGCGCCCAGGTGGTTGGCGGCCAGCTTGAACGGGTTGGTCGAGTCGAGCGGCAGTTGCCTGCACATGTACCAGGGCGTCAGGCAAACGAACGAGTAGAACAGCACCAGCGGTTCGGATACGACGAGCGCGTCGCGCCAGCTCACCGTGCCGGTGATGTGCAGCAGTCCTGCAAGCATCGCGCCCAGCACGGTCCAGGCCGCTAAGTATGCGGCCAGCCAGGTCTTTTTTTCGAAGATCGGATGCATGGGTCAGTTCTTGTCAGTTTTTAACAGCGAGCCCGCCGAAAATCACCGCGCCCGTGATCACCAGAGTGGGCGGCTTGGCCGCGCCCGGCGGCGGGACGTGTGTCTTGTCATCATACCCGCCGAAGATGGAGGTGACACGCATGCTAACGGCCCAGGTTTCCGGTACTCGGATCTCCACACCGCCGAACGCCGCGGTGACGTCGATGTTCAATTCCTGGAGTTTGGTCTCGGCCTGACGAAGGTCCAACTGGACGCCGCCGAACAGCGCGACGGCGTCGCCGCCTTCGAACTCCTGCGAATCGATCCGGCGATGACCGCCCCCGAAAATCGCGAACTCATGAACCATGTTCATCGAACGCGGGTCGGTGGTTCCGGGCGGCGATCCGGGGGCTCCAGGGGAAGCGCCTGGCATCCCTGCCGCGCCGCCAGCGGCGCCGCCCGATCGCCAATGGTCCAGATAGTGATTCCGCTCCAGGCCGCGGACCAGCATCACGCCGCCCGCCAGGATCAGGATCACGGGCCAGAAAAACTCCCAGAGGTTGTGATGAATGTAGCCGAAATTCGAGGCCAGAAACAGCAGGCCCCCCAGCGCGATCAATCCGCCCCACATCCGGCCGGTCACGCTGAACGCGGTGACGGCGCGCGCAATGCCGGCGACGATAAAAATCACCGGAAAGAAATCCCACAGTTCACGGTCGGGAAAGACGTTGAAGTTCTGGAGCAGCAGCACCGCGCCGATGCCCGCCAGAATCAGGCCGATGATCAGGCCGCCGGACGCCCCGTGAAAGCCGAACCCGCCCGCCGGGCCCATCCCGCGTCGGGCCCAACGTTCGCGGCGGCGATCCATTCTGGCCTGCCAGCGCTCCTGTCGATAGTTCATGCGCGCGTCGATCTGATCGTGGATGTTCTGCCGAATCCGCTCGCCAAGGTGCTCCGCATAGTCATCGGGCGGCTTTTTCGGATCGTTATCTGCCATCGGATCTTCCTCCAGCGCCGACGGCGCTGTATCTGTAGCCCGATAGTAACAAGCGAAAGCGCGCATTCCCCTGGTATTTCGGCGAGCGGCGGCGTAGAATCGGCGAACGGCGCGGGATGTGCCGGTTTTCTACCTTCTGGTGGAATCAAGCTGGCAGGCGGGCCGGCTTACTCCTTCTCGCCGCGCCGCAGATACGAATCGTCCTTATTGATCCAATCCATACGCAGCGGCGAGAACACATCCACATCCAAGGTATCCTCCAGCGCGACCGCCCGATGCGGCACGTTGGAGGGGATGTATAGCACCTCGCCTTTGTGCACCACCACTTCTTTGCCTTCCAGCTCGAACTTCAGCGCGCCGTCGAGGATGTAAGTGATCTGCTCGGCGTCATGCTGATGCAGGGGCACCACCGCGCCTTTCTTCAGGAAAATCTGCGCGATCATGGCCTTCTCGCCAACCACCATCTTGCGGGAAATCAGATCGCTCATGGGTTCCAGGGGGACGTCGTCCCAGCTACAAAGTTTATGTGTCATGCGGAATCTATTTTACAAGGGCCAGCGCCCTTTCCCGCACTGCGCCCCAGGCCTGCGACCTTGGATCGATGAGCTGGAAGTGTCCCGCTCCCGGCGGTTCGGTCAGCGTCGCGTCATCACCCGCTTTGCGCGCGGCCGCGACATAACCCCGGCTGATGGATACCGGAACAACGTCGTCGGCTGCCCCATGGATCACCTGCTGGCGAACTCCCAGAGGAACGATTTCGATCGGCGACGCCGCGCGGTACCGCTCGGACACTTTGGTCGGCGATCCTCCCAAGAGTTCGTCGACGACGTTTCCGCTGAGCTTCAACTCCCATGCCCGCCGCAGATCCGCGACGGGCGCCAGCGCGACGACGCCGCGCAACGCCAGCGCATTCTGTTTTGCCAGCCAGAGCGCCAAATGTCCGCCAGCGGAATGCCCCATGGCGATCACCCGGTTCAAGTCGATGGCCTTCGCTTTTGCAATTTTGGTCAGGTGCGCGGCGGCGGCCTTCACGTCGTCGAAGGTGCCCGGCCATCCGCCGCCCGGATTTCCGAGTCGCCGGTACTCCAGGCTCCACGTCGCCATGCCGGCGCGCGTCAACGCCTCGCACAAGTGCCCGATATGCTTCAGATCGTAAGCCGCGCGCCAGTATCCGCCATGAATCACGATCGCGGCCGGGTGCGGTCCAGCACCCGCGGGAACGCGCAGCTCGCCGAATTGAAACTCGCCGGGGCCGTAGGCGATCCGTTCTCCGGGCGGCGGAGGCGGCAGATCGAGAATGCTCTGCGCGGACAACGTCCCGCGGAGACTTAGGGCCGGAAGGCCGAGAGGTATTCCGAGAAACTTTCGACGCGTCGCGCTCGGAGCGGGCATGCACTCACGATTATGGACCATGCTTGCCCGCAACGCTGCTGGGTGATCGCGCCTGAGAATCTGCTCGATAATCCGCGACACGTGGGGCCGCCACTCCACCTTGTTTGCGTCCGTTCCGGACTGGTGGCGAGCCGGCCTTCAGCCGGCTTTTCCTCGTTCGGAATCGAAGCCGGTCTGAAGACCGGCTACCGGCACGCGTGCCCCGGGGACGGACGAGGCGGCCCCACAAGCACTACTGCGTAATCCGCAACAGTGACGCCGCGATTTGGGCGAACGCCGAGGCCAGCTCGGTGGTGGAGGCGGTGGAAGCATAGGCTCCCTGCGCCTGCGCCGAATTGTAATGCGGATTGGAG
>Ga0182024_10007142_pt1 | contig 24171 bp, 25 predicted proteins | sample P32metaG_FD_120480 | JGI IMG/M metagenome (GOLD analysis project Ga0182024, IMG submission 120480) | Permafrost microbial communities from Stordalen Mire, Sweden - P3-2 metaG (Illumina Assembly) | ecosystem: Environmental > Terrestrial > Soil > Wetlands > Permafrost | place: Sweden: Stordalen...
ATGTGCTCGGCATCGATGAGTTCGAAGCTGAAGTCCTGCCGGGCAAAAAATCCGAGGTCGTGGGGCGTCTTCAGAAAGAAGGCCGAACAGTCGCGATGGCCGGTGACGGCATCAATGACGCTCCGGCTTTGGCCCAAGCCAATGTCGGCATCGCCATGGGGACGGGTACGGACGTTGCCATGGAGAGCGCCGGAATAACTTTGGTGAAGGGCGACCTCACGGGGATTGTTCGCGCACGAAGACTCAGCCAGGCCACCATGCGCAACATCCGGCAGAATTTGTTTTTTGCGTTTTTTTACAATCTGGTAGGAGTCCCCATCGCGGCCGGTGCGCTCTATCCCTTTTTCGGATTGCTGTTGAGTCCGATTCTGGCGGCCGCAGCCATGAGCTTCAGTTCGGTGTCGGTTATCACAAATTCCCTGCGTTTACGAAACCTTGAGCTTTAGCCGCATGGCAATACCAACTTTGGGTTTCGCTGCCCATTCCGGCACCCCCCACTGGACTCTCTTCCTTGACTTCCCTTCTCTCGCGCCAACATAATGAAAAGTTATCTCTTCACTTCTGAACTCATAAGGAAAGTTCTCCGTGGCGACAACTGCCAGTCCCGCAGCCCCGACCAACCCAAGATGTGGCGTGGCTCCCCTGCGAGTCGGCCAAGGACGTTCTTTCCTGCTGCGTCGCTTGCACTCGCTCAGCGGAGTCATTCCCATTGGAGCTTTCCTGGTTGAGCATTTTGTTTCCAACGCATTTGCTACCCTTGGGCCCGCAGCGTATGCCAAACAAGTCGAATTTCTTTCCAGTTTTCCGTTCGTAATCGGGTTGGAGCTGTTTGGCATTTGGCTGCCGATTCTCTATCACGCTTTGTACGGTTTCTTCATCTGGTATCGCGGCGACAGCAACGTGGCCGAGTACCCGTGGGCCGGCAACTGGATGTACACTGCGCAGCGTTACACCGGCGGGATCACCTTCACTTACATTATTTGGCACACCTGGCACTTGCGATTTTCTGGCATTCATCTCCTGAGTCATCCGGCGGCTGCGTTCGGCAAAGTGCAGGCGGAGTTTCAAAGTCCCTGGGCAATCGCGTTTTATTCGGCGGGAATTATTTGCGCCTCGTGGCATTTTGCTTACGGACTCTGGCTCTTTGCCGCGAAGTGGGGGATCACCTCCGGCGATCGCGCACGCCGAAGATTTGGTTATGTGTGCACGGTGATTGGCTTGGGATTTGTACTGGTGGGTGCGGCCACGATGCATTCGTTTCTGATTACGCCGCGGCAGCCATTGGATCCCAATATTATTCCGATGCAATCTGTGGTGGGACGTTAGATCTCAGGTAGCAGACCCGGACACAGCTCCGGCAGATTGGAATCAGAGCTAGATGGCATCGAATCCGAAAATTATTGTGATCGGCGGCGGACTGGCCGGTCTGTCGGCCGTGATCAAGATCGCCGAGGGGGGTGGCGATATAGACCTATTTTCGATTGTTCCGGTGAAGCGCTCGCATTCTGTCTGCGCGCAGGGCGGCATCAACGCGGCCAAGAACATGAAGGGCGAAGGCGATTCTCCCTGGCAACATCTCGACGACACGGTTTACGGCGGTGATTTTTTGGCGAACCAGCCTCCGGTGAAGGCGATGTGCGACGCTGCTCCTGGCATCATCGATTTGCTCGATCGCATGGGCGTGCCCTTCAACCGCACGCCGGAAGGCCTGCTCGACTTCCGCCGCTTTGGCGGTACGCTGATGCATCGCACGGCGTTTGCCGGAGCGACCACCGGCCAGCAGCTTCTATACGCACTCGATGAACAGGTCCGGCGTTACGAGTCAGAAGGCAAGGTCAAGAAGTATGAACACTGGGAGTTTTTATCGGCGGTGCTCGATTCGAACCGTGTCTGCCGTGGGATTTGCGCGATGGATCTGCGTTCGATGGAAGTGCGAACATTTCCTGCCGACGCCATCATCATCGCCACCGGCGGCATCGGCGCGATTTTTGGCAGGTCGACGAACTCCGTGGTCTGTACCGGATCGGCGCAGTCGGCGCTTTATCAGCAAGGTTGCTATTACGCGAATGGCGAATTCATTCAGGTGCATCCGACTTCGATTCCGGGCGAAGACAAGCTGCGCTTAATGTCGGAATCAGCGCGCGGTGAGGGTGGCAGGGTCTGGGTGCCGAAGACTCCGGGCGACAAACGAGAGGCGCTTTCGATTCCTGAGAGTGAACGCTGGTATTTCCTGGAAGAGTGGTATCCAAAGTACGGCAACTTGGTGCCGCGAGATGTGGCGACCCGCGCGATTTTCAAGGTGGTCTTCGAGCACAATCTTGGCATCGATGGCAAGCCGATGGTCTATCTCGACCTAACGCACATTGACCGCGCGACTCTGGATCGCAAGCTGGAAGGCATTCTCGAGATCTACGAGAAATTCGTTGGGGATGATCCACGCGAAGTTCCCATGAAGATTTTCCCCGGCGTGCACTACACCATGGGCGGGTTGTGGGTGGATTTTACGCAGGCCACCAACATTGCTGGAATTTACGCGGCAGGTGAGTGCGAATACCAGTACCACGGAGCCAACCGGCTGGGCGCGAATTCTCTGGTGTCCTGCATTTTCGGCGGCTTCACTGCCGGGCCTAATGCCGTGCGATATGCACGGAATCTGCAAGCGGCGCCCGGCAACGGCCACTTCGAGGCAGAGCGGAAGAAGCAGGAAGAAAATAACGCCACGCTGATGAACTCGGATGGAAAGGAAAATCCGTTCCGGTTGTGGCGAGAACTGGGTGAGTTGATGACCAGGGATTGCACCGTCATCCGCTACAACAAGAATTTAAAGGGCACTGACGCCAAGCTGGTAGAACTGCTGGAACGCTTCCGGCATATCAACCTCAGCGACCGGTCACAATGGGCGAATACGTCAGTGATCTTTACGCGACAGCTTTACAACATGCTGCAACTCTCGCGAGTGATTGCCCAAGGCGCAGTCCTACGGGATGAATCGCGCGGAGCGCATTACAAACCAGACTTTCCTGACCGCGATGACAAGAATTGGCTCAAGACCACGAAAGCGTATTTCGCTCCCGATGCGGATGAGCCGAGATTTGAGTTCGAGCCGGTGGATGTGTCGCTGGTGCCCCCGCGGCCGAGGAAGTATTGATGCCAAGAATTTCTCCTCGTAAGTTCCTCGATTTGCCGCTCCGGGCGCACTCGTTTCTCAAAGAGGTCCCTCTACACGATGTCTGGGCGGTGGACTTGCCCGGTGGACACAAAGGGATTACCTTGTGGGAGTTTTGCAAGGACCTCCGGGCTCAAAGTTGGAAGACCATTCCAAAGGCCACGAAAATTCTTCTAGGACTGCGATTTGTTCTTGGACGAATCTTTCGCTTGGACACCCAGAAGTCAACCCAGAAGTTAGCTTCTTACATCAGATTTCTACCGCAAGATGACCGAAATCGTTCGCTTGCGCCCCCGGGGTCGAAAGAAGCTTTCTTCGACGTAGTGTACTGCTTCGAAAACGAAACACTTCTTGAGGCTGTGAATACCACCGTACATGCTTTTTCAGCCCAGGCCCTTACTCAGGCTATCGGCGGGTATCGGCTCTATTGGGCGATTTACGTGAAGCCAACAGGTTGGTTCACCCGAATATATATGGCGGCGATTGATCCTTTCCGGCGCTGGACCGTTTATCCGCAACTCTTAAACAGGACGCGCCAAGATTGGTTGCGCCTCTATTCTGAGTAGCAAGGAACGTTTATATAGAAGGCGAGTTCTGTAGCGAGGACATTCAAATGTTTGACGACATCGCGAAGCCAAAGACATCGAGTCGAAAGCGTCTTTTCGTTTTGTTGAGCCTGGTCGGCTTCGGGATGGCAATCGTCGAATTGATCCGGTTTCTTCATATGCGGCAACCGAGTCATGCAGTGATGGCTTGCATTTGGCTGGCAATTGCCGCAGGTTGGGCGTACCGTTTTCGTCACTTCGGCGAGTCTCAGATAACGAGCTTGGACGCCAAAGCTCCAAAATAGAATTGAATTATGGCTAAGAATAAATCTGTCCTCTTCAAGATCAAACGTCAGGCGAATCCAGCTGCGGAGTCGCGCTGGGAGGAGTTTGAACTCAACTCGCATCTGGGCATGAATGTGATCTCCTCACTGATGGAGATCGCGGCTAATCCGGTGACAAAAGATGGCAAGCCGACCACGCCCATCACGTACGACTCCAATTGTCTTGAGGAAGTCTGCGGTTCCTGTGCCATGCTCATTAATGGGCGCGCCCGCATGGCGTGTTCCGCATTGGTGGACAAACTGGAGCAACCGATTTGCCTGGAGCCATTCTCGAAATTTCCTGTCGTCCGCGATCTGGCGGTTGATCGGAGCGTGCTATTTGAGAATCTGAAAGCTGTGAAGGCATGGGTTCCGGTGGATGGCACCTATGATCTGGGCTCCGGGCCGCGCGTATCGATGGGCGACCAGGAAGAAGCGTATCCGCTTTCCCGGTGCATTTCCTGTTGCTGCTGCATGGAAGCCTGTCCGCAGTTTAACGAGAGCACGGGGTTTGTGGGCGCGGCGACGATCTCGCAAGTGCAGCTGTTCAACACTCATCCCACGGGTGCGGCCCTAAAACGGGAGCGGTTGGCGGCGCTGATGGGGGATGGCGGCATCCAGGAATGCGGTTATGCCCAGAATTGCGTGGAGGTCTGCCCCAAGGACATCCCCCTCACCCGGTCGATTTCCGAGGTCAGCGGCGATGTCATGAAGCAGGCTATTGTTGACCTTTTCCGGCAGTAGTCGGCACAATGGGCAATTTGTTTCCCTTTTTGCCTATGGCCGGAAGCCCGTGGTCTTTGTTTCTCATACACATAGGATTGCCGCTTCCCGCAATGGGAAAGGCAGCCAAGCTGCAACAATTACAGATGAAAGCTGAAAGGGTAACCATGGAGTAATCGGAAGCAAGTGCCCCCGACTACCCAGTTGGTAACTCCTGAATTGTTTACTTCATGCTTGGTTTGCTTGACAATTGATTTACAATCACCGCCTACCGTGCACCATGGTAGACGCAAGACGTTAGAGACTACTTCGTGAGAGAAAAGACACAGCGAGCCGTCGTACTTTCATTCCTGCTGACAGTGGCAGTGTGCGGTCAGGCTTTTGGCCTGCACCGTTACATTGCGCCGCGGCACGTCCGGCACGCGAGCATTCGCCACCATTTGCGGCGTGTGGCATGGAATCCGATGTTCCGTCCTTCTCACGATTCCCTTCTGCGTCAGAATCAGGAAATTGACCGGCTCGAACTGCCCCGCATACAGAATGACGAAGAGCTCGAACAGCTGAAGGCCAGCCAGGATCTGGTTCCGATCCTGCCGGGCCAGGCTCTGCGGATTGATCCTCGGCTTGATCCCAGCCGCCGCTATTGCCGTCCCTGGACGCGCGATTTTCTCGGCGACCTCAGCGAAGCTTACTACCAGCAGTTCCATGCACAGATTCAAGTGAACTCGGCGGTACGGACTGTACTGGTGCAAAAGAAGCTGCGCCGCCACAACCGCAACGCGGCACCAGAGAAAGGCGAAACAGCGTCGTCTCACCTGGCAGGCATCACCGTGGATATTCAGCGCCGGGGAATGACCAAGGCGCAAGTGAAATGGGTCGAACAATACCTGCTACCTCTCAAAGACGCTGGGTTGGTTGAGCCCGAAGAAGAACGGCACCAGTGGGTGTTCCACATTGCGGTTTCTGGTCGTTACGCCGACCTGCACGGATCGAAGATGGCGGCGATCGAACAACCCACGGACGAGATTTCGGTACTAGACACAATTCCTGTTCCTCCCGCCCCTGCGACTTCCCCCGATGATGTTTCCGCCAGCAGCGAACCGCAACCGTAAGCGTTCCTGTCTGAACGTTCTCCTTCCTGTAATCTTTATGGATCATGTTTGTCCTCATGGCGGGATTGCCGGCCTCAGGTAAGAGCACGCTTTGCGGGGAACTAGCCTTGCTCACTTCCGGAGTCGTGTTCAGCAAGGACGAAATCCGCGCCGCGCTTTTCCCTCCGGCCGACATCGAATATTCGACCGAGCAGGATGACTTTTGCATGAAGCTCATGCTCGAAACCGCTGTGTACATCCTGAAAAAAGATCCTCGGCGGTTCGTATTCCTGGACGGACGTCCGTTTTCCCGGTGCTATCAGATTGAGCAAGTAATTGCGACCGCAGTGGAATTGAATCAGCCTTGGCGCATTTTGGAATGCGTTTGTTCGGATGAGACATCACGAAAACGCCTGAACCAACAGGCTGGAACGCATCCGGCGGAGAATCGCGACTACCAACTTTACGTGCGAGTGAAAGCAGGGTTTGAAGAAATCACTCTGCCGAAGACGGTGATTCATACCGACCAGCCGCTTGAGGCCTGCTTGGCATTGGCGCGAGCGGCATTGAGCTGAGAGGCCTAGAATAGGTAGTTTCACGAACCTCAGGCGCTGAGGCGCGTGGAAAAAGCAAAGCCTCTATCGCAGCACTGAAGTGCAGCTCCGCCCAAAATCAGAGTTCTTCAGCAACCTGTGAAGCTGTGTTTGTTATCAGAGTCGCGCTACCTATACAATCTTTCGCTGACACTCCATGAAGACTGCAAAAAGACTCGATTCCGAAAATGGTTTGCGCGCTTTACTTTCTATCTCTTTGCTTTTTGTCGTTTTGCCAACGGCCTCGGAGATTGCGATCACCCAGAGCAAAGATTCGGGAACTGTTGTGGTCAGCGCACGTGCCCGGGCCATTCACGACTCCGCAATCGTAGTGGATACGCATGCAGACACGCCGCAGCGTTTCCTCGACGAGAATTTCGATATCGGCTCAACCGATCCAAAAGATGTTGGCCACATTAGTTTGGACAAAGCTAAGGCAGGTAACCTGGGCGCCGAGTTCTTTTCGATTTGGGTGGATCCTGAGACCAATCAGGGACATTTCGCCAAGCACACGCTTGATCTCGTTGACTCGGTTTACGAACAGGCCGCGCGGCATCCCGATCGGATGATGATGGCCTATTCGGTCGAGGACATTGAGCGGGCCCACAAACAGAAGAAGCTGGCTGCACTGATGGGGATTGAAGGCGGGCACTCCATCGAGAACGACATCCACCTGCTGCGTGATTTCTACCGGCTCGGCGTCCGCTATATGACGCTCTCCTGGTCGAACACCAACGAATGGGCTGATTCCTCTGGCGATATAAGCGACCCCAAAGTAGAGCACCACAACGGTCTCACAGATTTCGGCAAACAGGTTGTCTTGGAGATGAACCGACTGGGCATGATGGTCGATATTTCCCACGTGGCCGACAAGACTTTTTGGGACACCATTGCCACCACCAAAGCCCCCGTGATCGCGTCACATTCGTCTGCCCGCGCTCTCACCAATGCTTCGCGTAATATGACCGATGACATGCTGCGCGCCGTGGCCAAGAACCGCGGCGTAGTGCAAGTTAACTTTTTCTCTGGGTTTGACGATCAGAAATATTGGGACGCGACACAAGCCCAGGCCAAAGACCAAAAAGCCGCAATTGACGATTACATCGCTCAGCGAAAAGCTGAGGGCAAGGCGGTTTCGTATATTGATATTGACCGGATCGAGCGGCAGTGGATGGCAAAGATTCCGCGGCCTCCTCTGAAGTCTCTGATCGACAACATTGATCACATTGCGAAAGTTGCGGGTATCGATCATGTCGGGCTGGGGTCGGATTTTGATGGGGTCAGTGGAGCAACTCCGGAGGGCATCGATTCCGCGGCCGATCTTCCCAAGATCACACAAGCCTTGCTGGATCGGGGATACAGTGCGCAAGATATTCACAAGATTCTTGGCGGCAATCTGCTGCGAGTCTTCCGGGATGTGGAAAAGGCAAGCCGGGATATGCAAGAACCGGGAGCGGTTGCTATTCGTCACGTCATGAGACGCAACCTCGCCCCATAGCGCCCGATGTAGGGCGGGAACGGGTACCACGTCAAGTAAGTGAGTTCCTGCGGGATTGCGTAGAATTAGTTTGCTTCTGTTTCGACAGTCATTCTGGAACCAATCATGCGAGGAGACACCATGCGCAGAGTTTTGATTTTCCTGGCTGCGATTTGCCTGCTTTCGTTATGCTGCTGGTCGCAGGGTACCCCGGCGACGTCCGCAACCCCAGCCAAGAAACCAACAGCGGCAAAGCCAGCAACTGCAGTCGCCGTCAAGCCCACGGCCGTCATCAATACTACGGCGGGCAAACTGACTTGCACTCTATTCCCCGACAAGGCTCCGATTGGGGTGGCCAATTTCACTGGTCTTTCCAAAGGGACGAAAGACTGGACGAGCCCGGCAGATGGTCGGAAAAGGCACAACGTGCCGCTGTACGATGGCACCATTTTCCATCGGGTGATCCCAGATTTCATGATTCAGGGCGGCGATCCCAAGGGAGATGGCACTGGCGATCCCGGCTATAAATTCAAGAACGAAACTTCCCCTGACCTGGCGTTTGATCGTCCGGGACGCATGGCTTATGCCAATGCGGGGCCGGACACAAACGGCTCGCAGTTTTTCATCACCGAGGTGCCGTATCCCAGCTTGAATGGAGGCTACACCCTTTTCGGTCAGTGCGACGATGCCAGCGTCGGGTTGGTGAAAAAGATTGCGCGTATGGCGCGGGACTCGAATGACCGTCCTTATGTGCCGGTGAAGATCGTCCACATCACGATCAGCGGAGTGGTGGCACATCACGCGCCCGTCACTCATGCCACACCGGCCAAGAAAGCGGCTACCACCGCTCCAACCGCCACGAAGCCGCAGTAACATCGGCCAACGATTCAGAACGAACAACCAACGAAGAAAGGATCATTCTATGGCCCGACAGCCCGGCACTTATGCGATTTTCAATACCTCCGAAGGCACGATTGTTTGCCGCCTCTTCGAGAAGGACGCAGCCAAGACAACCTTGAACTTCATTGAGCTTGCCGAAGGCAAGCGCGAGTGGACGCATCCTCTCAGCCGCAAGAAGAGCAACGACCGTCTATATGACGGGACCATCCTCCACCGCGTCATCCCAGAGTTCATGATCCAGGGTGGAGATCCAGCCGGTACCGGCATGGGCGGGCCGGGGTATCAGTTCGAAGACGAAACCAAAGGCTCTCCGCACAAGTTTGATAAGCCGGGAAAGCTGGCCATGGCCAATGCCGGCCCGAACACCAACGGATCGCAGTTCTTCATCACGCTGGCGCCAACACAATGGCTCACCGGCAAGCACACAATTTTCGGCGAGGTGGTGGAGGGCCAGAATATCGCCGAGAAGATTGTGGGTCTTCCGCGAAATCGGCAGGACAAACCGAATAAAGATGTCGTGGTGCAGTCGGTGGTGATTGAGCGGGTGTAGGAAGGTTTGAGACTCCGTATGTTGACGCGACAAACAGTTCTACTGTTCTCCATTACCCTGCTGATTACGTCTGCGTTCGCACAGGACCCTTGTGCAACGATTAAAGACGCCAAGCAGCGCACCTACGGCTTTCATCCTTACAAACTATCCAAGTCCGAACGACAGCAGAAGTCGGAATAGATGGATGATTTTTGGAACCTGGTAAAACCAAAAGGGCCGGGAGGATTAAGCTGTGTCCGCGAGCTGATCGAAACCGAGAAGGAGGACAAATACTTTTTGCTCGATGCGGCTTCGATCCTCACAACTTTTGATAAGTCGGGCGATTCGGACAAGACCGTTCTGGACGGGCTGGTAGGCGCAGATCTCCAAGATGTTGATGCCTCTAGCTACATTCACGTAGCGCTGCAACTCTCTCATCGCAACGCTGATATTGGCCCTGCAGCCAACAAATACCTGCACGCCGCACATGCGGCCACTTACTTACCCGCGCGTGGAGGCTATGAGCTTGATCGGGTTCGAGGAGCAATCCTCCTCTATGGCAGCATTCCCCCCGGCTTTGGTGGATAAGTACCTTGATACGGAAATTCAGGCCTCGGAGCCTGAGGTTCGAGATACGGCTGCTGTCATTCTATCGCTCAATATGAGCGAGGAGAGCTTCAAAACAATCGCATCCCTGGGAGCAATGGGTGGAGTTTCAAAGGCCGCCCAGAAGCAAGTCATGTCGGTCAGAAAATATTGGACAGTCCATGTAACGCGCCCAAGTAAGTACAGTCGCGAGCAGATGCTTGAAAAGGTAGGCCGGTTCCCGGAAATTGACCCCAATATCGACGAGGCCGAAGACGAAGCTCCCGATAATAGTGTTTATGCTACTTTTACGGCTACCGATCTCAGTGCTTTGGCGGAAGGCCGCCGCCAAATGATCGAAGGTGGGTCCAACGAGTCCGTTGAGGGATACCCAGAAATATCTCGGATTCTGCTCAATCTGATCAACGTTCCCGATCTTTACAAGGGCTGCCGTACCCCCTAACCGTAGTGCAAAATATCGGTCGGAATTAAGCTAGCCTTAAGGTTCACAGCGGTAGGTTGACCCGCAAGCACGCAGCGTATTTTGCCGGGCGTGGAGCACGCTGCTTTCAGACAATGCGCTTTCGCACTTGTGAGCTAGGAAGGACGGATCGCTAAAAGACGTCCAGCTCGTGTCACGCCCGGTCTTACTAAAAAGCTAGCAGAGAAGAATTTGCTTTGGCAATCATTCTTTGGATTAGTTACAACAATCTTACAAATCAGACCCCGATTACTGCGGTCAATTCCTTCACCGCATCGACACTGTTGTCCAGAGCCGCTTTTTCCTCCGGCGTAAGCTTGATCTCGATGATTTGCTCAATCCCGCTCGATCCCAATTTCACGGGCACGCCCACGAATAGGCCATTGATTCCGTACTCGCCCTGCAGGTAGGCGGCGCAAGGCAGGATCTTTTTCTTGTCTTTGAGGATGGCTTCGACCATCTCGGCGGCGGCGGCAGAAGGTGCGTAGTAGGCGCTGCCGGTCTTCAGATGCTTTACGATTTCGGCACCGCCGTCGCGAGTACGTTGCACTAGGCGCTCGATGGTGGGCGCATCCATGAGTTCGGTGATGGGGATACCAGCCACGGTGGAATAACGAGGCAACGGCACCATGGTGTCGCCATGTCCCCCGAGAACAAAGGCGGTGACGTTTTCCACGCTGACTCTTAACTCGTCAGCGATGAAGGCACGGAACCGCGCTGAATCGAGCACTCCGGCCATGCCAATCACTCGTTGGCGGGCGAATCCGCTGAGTTTATAGGCTGCCTGCGCCATGGCGTCGAGCGGGTTCGAAACGATGATCAGAATACAATTCGGTGAGAATTCCACGACCTTGCCAACTACATCTTTCATGATCTTGTAATTGGTGTTGAGCAAGTCGTCGCGGCTCATGCCCGGTTTGCGGGGAATGCCGGCAGTGATGACCACAATGTCGGAATTGGCGGTTTCGGCATAGTCGTTGGTGCCGGTCACGTAAGAGTCACGCTTTTCGATCGGCATGGCTTCCAGCAGGTCGAGACCTTTGCCCTGGGGCACGCCCTCAACGATGTCAATCAGCACTACATCGGCCAGTTCTTTGGAAGCGATCCAGTGGGCCGCCGTGGCGCCCACGTTCCCTGAACCTACAATCGTTACTTTCTTGCGCATGAAAAGTCCCTTTCTAATGAGAGCAATACAAAGAAATTCTAATGATAAACGTCAGTCAGCCACAGTCAGAACGGCTGCGCCCATGTTGTCGATGATGGCATTCGCGAATTCGCTGGTTTTCACTTTGGTTGCGCCTTCCATGAACCGCTCAAAGTCGTAGGTGACTTTCTTCTGCTCAATGGTGCGATCCAGGCCATGCTCGATCAGATCGGCTGCTTCCCCCCAGCCCAGGAAGCGAAACATCATTACGCCCGACAAAATCACGGAACCGGGATTAATGACGTCTTTGTCAGCATACTTAGGAGCGGTACCGTGGGTGGCTTCGAAGATTGCATAACCGTCTCCGACATTGGCGCCAGGCGCAATACCCAGACCGCCGACCTGTGCCGCGCAGGCATCAGAAATATAGTCACCGTTCAGATTGGGCGTGGCCAGCACGGAATATTCATCCGCGCGGGTGACGACCTGTTGAAAGATGGAATCAGCAATACGATCGTTGATCATTAGTTTTTTCTTCCACGCACCCTTGCCGTGGGTGGCATAGACGGCTTCCAGCACCGCTTTGACCTCTTTGTAGACGGACTGGCGGAAGTCTTCGGTGGCAAATTCCATGCCCGGTTCGATCTGCTGAGCGCTTTGCTCGATGGTGATATTGGGGTTCTTATCTTTATTGTCGAGAATCCAGCTCTCGCGTTCGGTCACAACTTTGTCGCGGAACTCTTCGGTGGCCAGCTCATATCCCCATTTGCGGAAGGCGCCTTCCGTAAACTTTTGGATGTTTCCCTTGTGGACAAGGGTCACACTCTTCCGCCCACTCTCCAATGCAAACTGTATAGCCATACGAACCAAGCGCTTGGTTCCGGTGATTGAAATCGGCTTAACGCCAACTCCGGAGTCCAAGCGAACTTGTTTCTTTCCGCCTTTCAGCATGTCCTTGTTGAGGAACTCGATGAGCTTGGCAGCTTCCGGTGTTCCCTGCTCCCACTCGATGCCTGCATATACGTCCTCAGTGTTTTCGCGATAGATCACGATGTCCATACGTTCGGGATGTTTCACAGGCGAAGGCGTGCCCCGGTAATACTTTACCGGTCGGATACAGGCATAGAGATCGAGAATCTGCCGCAGCGCCACGTTCAGCGAGCGAATGCCTCCGCCCACCGGAGTGGTCAACGGGCCTTTGATTGCCACACGATATTCGCGGACAGCACTCACGCTATCGTCAGGTAACCAGTTGTCGAACCTAGCCTTGGCTTTTTCGCCAGCAAAAATCTCGTACCACTCGATGCGCCGCTTGCCCTTGTAAGCCTTCTCCACGGCCGCATCGAAAACGCGAACAGAGGCTTTCCAAATATCTCGACCGGTGCCGTCCCCTTCGATAAAAGGAATGATCGGGTTGTCTGGTACCTGGTAACGTCCGCCGTCATACCGGATCGCGGCACCGTTGCCGGGAACTGGAACACCGTTGTATGAAGCTGCCATGAAGACCTCCGCCATGAACTGGGAAACTATTTATTATAAAGGCTGGCAATCGCCACAGCGAAATAGCCAACCCTAATGACGCTATTTAGTTACGCTGTTGGTTTCGCTGTGGTTCGAATCTGAGTCTACGCCGCTACAATGCAGGGATGCGATTTTCTTCGCCGCGCGTACCGACGCATTCACGTGTTCTGCTCGTATTTCTTTTGATGAGCTGCCTCGTGGTTCCGCGGCTATCTGTTGGGCAAGAACCGAAGGATTTGCCCCAGAGCCCGGAATCGATGCAAAGGGACACAACCTCCCCTTCGGCTTCGTCCAACCCGAATGTGGTGACTGAAAAGCTGCCTGCTTCCGCGCACCGCTTTTGGGATCGCACGAACATATTGCTGTTTACCGGAATAGGAGGGTTCCGCGGTCTGGATTACGCTTCCACGCGAAACTTCCAAGCTCGAGGAAGAGACGAGATTCTGCTGCCCGACGACGTCGTAGACAACTCAGCCGGGTTTGCTAGTTTGGAAGCTGCTGGGACAGCGACATCGGTGGGAATTTCTTATCTGCTGCACCGCACGGGGCATCACAAACTCGAGCGCTGGATATCGATCGGGCACATTGGGATAACTGGATTCGGCGACATTCGGAACTATTGCCTAAAAACAAAACACACGATCCAGTGAAATTCTGCCGGTAAGGTCAACTCATGACGCGTTCGTAGATTTTCCGAACGCTTTCCAACGTTTGTAACAACTCGCTTTCCAATCCGTCTGGAAAATCACGGCGCAAAATCTGCGCAGTGATCTTCTCTGTGTTCTGCCTTGCATGGTCTGTTCTTGGCAGCCATCGAACACCTCGGCCTACAGCCAGGCGGGCCACATGCTGCACCGTGCGCAGAAGTTCTGCGGCATGATCGAGAGCGGCGGCATCAGACTTCTCCAGCACATCCGCGGCAGCACATCGCCACAACCGGTCTCTCAAGCCCCCATGTTTGTGGGGAACGGCATGCTTCACCAAAAGGTAGGCACACAGGAAATCGATGTCATAGATCGCGCCGGGAGAGGTCTTGAAGTTGTTTTCCGACGTATCGATTATTTCGAGTTTGGTTCTCATCCCGCGTACACCTTGCAGGAAAGATTCATCCCCGGCAAAACGCGCGAACAGTTCTTGGGTGGCATTTGCTGCGCGATCCCCCAAGCTTTGCGAGCCCGTCAGAAAACGGAGCTTGGTATAGCTCAAAGCCTCCCAACCCTGTGCCTCCTGTTTGAAGTAGGAGAGCAGTTGTGCGGGCGTCACAAGCAATTCACCTTCCCCGCCTCTTGGGCGCAAGCGCATGTCCACGGGAAATGCCATGCCATCGCGGGTGTAGGCGGCAAGGGCCTGCACGATCTGCTCGACTGATTTTCTAAGCCGTTCACGGTCACGGTCTTCGTCGCATACAAATAGCAGATCGGCATCGGAGAGTATGTCCAACTCGCCACTCCCCAGACGTCCTAAAGCAAGAACGGCCAGTCCCCGAGGATTGCCTGCGATGCCCAGCGCCGCAGCAACTGCGTCTTCCGCAGCAGCTGTAATGGCGCCAAGCGACTCGTATACGCCGCGAAGTTCGGTGATGTCCCGGGCGCCCACGGTAAACACCCGGTGGCGAAAATGCTGGCGCAGCAAAGCCAACTTTTCACCATACGATGCAGACGACGAAGCCACGTAGGCAAAGACCGGGTCCGCCGTCGCTCGTCCCTGCCCCAGCGGGCTCTCGAAGAGGTATCCGCTGCCTACGCGCACGGGCGTGTCTTTCAAGTCGGCGACGGTCGCAATCTCTTCGGGATGTCGAACCAGGATGTCAGTCAAATAGTCGCTGGCATCGAAGAGAACCATCGCGCAATTGACCGCTTTCGAATTCCGCAGCACGGCTGCGTAGCGTTCCGAGCTGGTGAAAGCGGAACTCAAAAAACGAAAAAAGTTCTTTCGCCCTTGAGGACTCAGATCCTGCCTGATGGCAATTTGGTAGTGATCTGGCGCGTCCGCCGCCAGCCGGCGCAGAATTTGCTGCATGGACTGATCGGGGGGCCCTGGCTCTGGAGGGCTGCGCAGTTGGAACTGGGGGTCGCGCGCTGCACCTATGGTGAGGGTTTGCTGTTGATAAATCACTCGCTGATAGATTTCAGCCACCATGGCCATACGTCGCTGCACTACGGTCGCAAGATCAGCGACAAGATATTCTCCCGGTGCATAGCCTTCCATGGAGCGCTGCAGAATGCGTAAGTCGTGTTCAGTGGACGGCAGACGGTGGGTTTGCTGCCCTTGGCGCAACTGTAACCGGTGCTCCAGATGACGTAAGAATTCGTAGGCGCTGGTCAGGTCGTGGAATTCCTTGCTGCTGATGTGCAATTTGTCATGCAACTTCTGAAGCGAAAATAGCGTTCCGCCTGACCGCAACCATGGTTCCGCCCCGCCGTACACGCGTTGCAGGCACTGCACCAGGAATTCGATGTCACGGATTCCACCGCGATCGATTTTCACGTTGATGCTCGGCGCCGAGGCTTCCGCAAGAGTGTAGGGATGACCGCGACTCTGCATTTTTTCCCGGGCCACCAGCGCCGTCTTGATGGCGGCGAAGTTTACCTGTTCGGTGTAAACCTCAGGTTGCACCCGGCGGATAAACTCCCGTGCCAAGGCTGCCTCTCCCGCGGAATGGCGCACTTTGAGGAGCGCCTGACGTTCCCAGTCCTGTGCCGTGAGCCCGTAGTAATGCAGCGCGTTGAACAAGCTGATGGCCAGTTCGCCGCCGCTGCCTTGTGGTCGCAACCGCAGGTCAATGCGAAAAACTGGGCCTTCACGAGTGATGCGTGACAGGATCTCCGTGACTTGCTGTGCCAGACGGATGAAGTATTCGTGATTGGAAATCGGGGCCTCGGCGGATTCTTGTCCATCGCCGAAAATGTAGAGCAGGTCCACGTCCGAGCTGTAATTCAGCTCACTGCCGCCAAGCTTCCCCAGGGACAGGATGGCAAAGGGCGTGTTTACCAGGCGGCCTTCCGCATCCAGGTGCCGCGGAGCGCCGTAGCGTTTCTGCAGCGCGCTGTCAGCCTCGCGGAGTGCCTCTTCGATCAACACGTCCGCTAGCGCCGAGATTTCCGCAGTGGTTTCGGCCAACGGCGCTATTTTCAGAACGTCACGCAGCATGATGCGGACGTATTCACGGCGTTTGAAGCGGGCCAGCAACACGGAAACGTCGGTTTCAAACGAACGGGAACGAAAGCGTGCCAGGCTTTCGTAGAACTCATCCCGCGAGAAACTGCGGTCAAGATTCTTCTCCCGCAGAAGAGACTGCAACAGATCGGTGTTCTGGAGGAGAGTCTCGCTCAGAAAGCGGCTGTGGCCGAAAACCACGATCGCATAGTGCGCCAGAGCATTATGCCGGTCGAGCAGGCGAACAACTTCTTCGGAAGACTCGTTCACCAGGCGATCAAATAGGAGCAATGCCGAATCCGGATCGGGCGATTCAGCCAGCAATGGAGGCAGAGCTGCCACCAAACCTGGTGATATGCGGTTGATGGCGTCGGAGAGATTTGCCCTTGCGCCTTCGGGATCCTGGAAGGGGAGGCTGGCTACCGCCGCGGCGACGTCGGGCGGCAACCAGGGATCGGTTGGCGGTCTGCTCTGGGACAAGGCGCTGGGCTCGGGAACTGAGCATAGCATGGGGCTGAAAGGCGCTCCCTTATCTTCGTCCCTTACCATCTGCGCGTGCCGAAGGTTTTCCTCACGCCGAAGGTGTTGTACCTTCCCCAGGGGCCGTTAGGACCCAAGTCGGCAGTTCCCAGGTTCTTGTCTCTTGCGCCAAGGCGGTCAAAAAGAAAGTGCTGGGTGGCGCGGAACTCGAATCCCTTACCGAGATAGATTCCCGCTCCCCAAGAGTGTTCGACGCCAATTGCATCAAACGACCACGTATAGAGCGTCTGCGGGATGTTCTTGCCGAACAGGAAGGTAGGTTGCCCGAACAGCTCGAAGCGGCGTAGCGGACCTTTGCCAAAGGGACGGATTTCCAATACTCCGGAAAGCATGTAGCGGGCGAACTCCGTGCAGGGAGCATTCACGCCGCCGTATTGGCCCGCATTGGCATTACACAGGTTGGGATCAATCTCGTTGTGGGGTGGAGCTAAATCGAACTGCGCGTATCCCCAGAGCGTGTCACGAGGAAAGAACATTCGGTCGGAGCTCTGCAAGGCTGGGTCTTGGGCTTGCGCCGCTTCGCTCAGTACCAGGCATAGAAAGATCCATAGCAGCCGCTTCATTGAGGCCTCCGGAAAAATTAAATTCTGTTCTTGGTACCGATCTTTCTTGGAACCGATCCTGGCTGGTCGAGATTTCGCAGCCACTGCCGAACGAAAGGAACTCGATCGATTAACCCTGCCAAAAAGCGCGGGCCATTTTACCCCTTGGAGCGGCAATTCCAGGTGGGATGACAGATTTTGTTGACGATAATTTTACATTTCTGCATTTGGCCCGACGCGTATACTAGGCGAACGCTCCTAATTATCTGATTGTCCCTATATCGACTGAGAATCCCGAGGAGGCACCATGAGGCTTGTGCTGGGTGGAAACGTCCGCAATTTTCTTCTGATAGGACTGGTGGTCATGATGGCTGCATCGCTGTTTGCTGCTTCGAGCATTTACACCTTCACGCTGCCTTCCATTGACGGCAAGCCAATGCCTCTGGTGGACTTCAAAGGCAAAGTCGTCCTGATGGTCAATGTTGCCAGCCAGTGTGGATACACCCCACAATACAGCGCACTCGAGGCTTTGTATGAGAAATACAAAGACCAGGGCTTCGTCATCGCGGGCTTCCCTGCTAATAATTTTGGCGCCCAGGAACCAGGCACAAACGAGGAGATCAAGACGTTCTGCTCTAGAAAATACAGCGTGACTTTTCCGCTTTACGCCAAAGTCTCAGTCAAGGGTGACGACCAAACGGCACTTTATCGATACCTTACCAAAGATGCCAATCCGTCCGTGGCCGGCGAGATCAAGTGGAACTTCACCAAGTTCTTGGTGGACCGAAGTGGGAATGTCGTACAGCGATTTGAACCAGCGGTTACACCGGATTCGCCAGAGGTTGTTTCCGCAGTCGAGAAGCTCTTGAAGCGATAATCTGGTTTCACTGAATCGGAAATTTCGATGTAGTGACAAATCTGTTACATCGTTTGGCGGAACTGTACCGCTAACTTTCTACGAGAATCCATATTCAAAACTCTCATTCCTCCAATAAGTTGAATTGATAGGACGCTAAGTTCCTCATATCTCAGGGAGGAGTTTGGCGAAAGTATTGCTCTACGCCAAATGGGGGACTTGGCAAATGGGTCAGGAAATCTCAGTCTCGTATCAGGCAGTCAAGAGCAAAGTTTACAAGCTGATTGACGCATTGGTTGAGGACGCTAAGACCGAAGGCGACGTTCAGGAGTCGGTCAAGCGGTGGTGGAAATTGGTTCACCCCGCGGATCGCCCGGTTGCTCGCAAATACTTGCTGATGGTTCTGGCTAGATCGAACGCCAGCCTGGAAGCGATTACAGATAGTCTTCTTCAATTCAAGGAATTCGAGGCCGTGACGGATTCAGATTCCGAAAAACTGCCCAAACTACCCGCGTTGGCCGGTCATGCTCAAATCAGCAGCCGGATTTAGCTTCGACGCACTTCTCTAAGAAACAGTTCAACTTTTGAAAGCCCGGCTTTTTCGCCGGGCCGTTTCGCTTCTTTTAAATCCTTAACGCAAAGTCCACTATTGTCAGTCTGCGGCAGGTGGTTCGCCGCCGCCGAGGAACTCACCCATCAAAGCTATGATGAAATGAACCATTTCGTTGAAAAACATAAGAAACCTGTAAAGACGTCCGCGAGTCGCGGCTTCTGTAATGGCTTCCAATGACTTGGCCTCTTTACAGACGCGGTTACGTGCAAGTTCCGTAAGACTCCAGGCTCTTGTTTCCTATAGTGTTGGCGGGCGCTCCGCCAATCCGAGGAACAAGATTAGCGCTAAATGTCGTAGTACAGGGCGAACTCGTAAGGATGCGGCCGCAATCTTACAGCGTCGACTTCCTTCGTACGCTTATAAGCGATGTAAGTACTCAACAGCTCTTCCGTGAATACATCCCCTTTGAGCAGGAAGCTGTGGTCTTTCTCCAGGGCGTCGAGAGCATCTTCGAGCGACCCTGGCATGGATGGCACTTTCGCTAGCTCCTCTGGGCCTAGATCGTAGATATCCTTGTCCAGTGGTTGGCCGGGGTCGATTTTGTTCTCGACGCCGTCCAGCCCCGCCATCATCATCGCCGCAAACGCCAGATACGGGTTGCAGCTTGGATCGGGCGGACGGAACTCGACCCGCTTCGCCTTGGGAGAAGCCGAGTACATCGGAATACGGCACGCCGCCGAGCGGTTGCGCCGCGAATACGCCAGATTCACCGGAGCTTCAAAGCCTGGCACCAGGCGTTTATAGGAATTAGTGGTCGGAGCAATGAGCGCCGCCAACGCCGGGCCGTGCTTGATCAGCCCCCCGATATACCACAATGCCATCTGCGAAATACCCGCGTAGCCGTCACCCGCAAAGAGCGGCTTGCCACCCTTCCACAACGACTGGTGAGTGTGCATGCCGCTGCCATTATCTCCATAGATCGGTTTTGGCATGAAGGTGACTGTCTTGCCATACTGATTGGCAACATTCTTGACAATGTACTTATAGAGCAACATGCTGTCGGCTGACTTCACCAGTGAATTGAACTTCAGGTCGATCTCCGTCTGGCCTCCCGTGGCTACTTCGTGATGGTGACATTCCACCTCCAGGCCGCACTTTTGCATGGTCAATACCATCTCAGTGCGCAGGTCCTGATAGTGATCGGTGGGAGGCACCGGGAAGTAGCCTTCTTTGTAACGGGGTCGGTATCCCAGGTTATTTTCCGCGCGGCCTGAGTTCCAGCGGCCTTCTTCCGCGTCGATGAAGTAGAAGCCATGCTGCTCTCGCTGATCAAAGCGGATGTTGTCGAAGATGAAAAACTCCGCTTCCGCGCCGAAATAAGCGGTGTCCGCGATCCCGGTGGACCCCAGGTACAATTCGGCCTTTTTCGCGATATAGCGCGGATCACGGTCGTAGCGCTGCTTGGTCACCGGGTCGATCACGTCGCAAACCATCACCAGAGTAGGCGCCTCGGTGAAGGGATCGAGAGTGTGAGTGGCTGGGTCGGGAATCAATAGCATGTCGCTTTCGTTGATGGCTGCCCAGCCCCGTATGGACGAACCATCCATGCCGAAGCCTTCTTCAAAAGAGTCCGTCGTCAGCTGATCAATTGGATAGGAAACGTGCTGCCACAATCCCGGCAAATCCGTGAATCGGAGATCAAGCATCTTGACGCCGTTTTTCTTTGCAAACTCCAGAACGGTCTTCGGGTCAGACATGGATTGCTCCTTATGATTGCCGCGCAGTACTGCCCCGGCGAGACGAATCATGTGGATGGAGGGTACGGGATGGAATTGTACACCTGCTACAATCTTTGTCGGCTCGGAAGCCGGGTGAAGTGTAAGGCCAGGAGTCCGAAACCTGGAAATCTAATGTTTTTATGGAGGGGATAATGGAGTTATCCTCGGTCTTCGCTCTTTAGAACAGCACGTGATCAGCGATTGACTTGTAGCCGCAAACGACTGCTCTTATGGACTTTGACCAGCTAGAAACGTTCCTGGAAGTCGCGCGATTGTCCAGCTTCTCCCGTGCCGCGGAGAAACGCTTCCGCACGCAGCCAGCGATTTCTTCCCAGATACGTTCTCTGGAAGAGGAAATTGGTGCCAAGCTACTCGATCGGTCTGGCGGGAAAGTCTCGATCACCGCCTCCGGTAAGCTTTTCCAGAAATATGCCGAGGAAACGTTGGACGGCCGCAAAGCCGTCCTGACCGCGATCGCTGAAACCGAACGTGTGCCTCGCGGCGAGATCATCGTGGGTGCCAATGAAGGCACTTGTCTCCATATCCTCCCCGAGGTTTTCGCTGAATTCAAGAAACAATATCCAGATGTCGCCGTTAACATCAAGCGCGCGGATTACGGCAGAATTATGGAATCCATCATCGATAATTCGGTGGATTTCGGCGTTCTTTCCCTGCCGGTCACTGATGTGAGGCTGACGGTGGTGCCCATCCATCGCGACGAACTGGTGATTATTGCCCCGCCGCATCATCCTTTGGCCAAGTTGAAGTCGGCGACCGTCGCGGAAGTTGCAAAATTCGCACTCGTGATGCCCAAAGCTGGGCATACCCGCGATGGACTCGATGATCTTTTCCATGAACGAAAGCTCAAACCACGCTATGCCATGGAACTCGATTCCAGCGAATTGCTCAAACGGTTCGTAGCAGCTGACGTGGGCGTGGGATTCATTGCCCGTTCCAATGTCCAGGAAGATGTCCAGGCGAAAGTTCTCGCGGCGATACCTTTGTCCGACGCCCAAATCCGCCGCGATCTCGCCCTGGTTTTCCGGAAAGACAAGGCCCTGAGCCGTGCGGCCCTGGCGTTTATTGATATCGCCGTAAGAATCAAAGCAGCCGATGCCGCTTCCGGAAAGCGGCCATGAGGGTTGGGATCGCCGCACTGCTCCTGGCGATACTGTTCACGGCAGCAATCGCGATTTCACAGAATTCTCCGCCTCACAAGTCATCGAGCAAGGGCCTGCCCGCAACCGCGTTCAAACTGGTTTCTGCTCAAGTGAAAGGCGCTAAGCGCTACAAACAGAGCCAGATCGTTGCTGCGGCCGGACTAGAGCTCGGCCAGTCCGTGAGCGAAGAAGACTTCAAACGAGCAGTCCAGCGATTGGGAGACACGGGAGCTTTCACCGAGGTTGCCTACAGCTTTCAATACTCCGCAGAGGGCACCAAGCTGGAGTTGCAAATCAGTGAAAACGAGCAATTGGTTCCCGTCCGCTTCGACAATCTGGTCTGGTTCTCTGACCAGGAATTGCTGGATAAGCTGCAGGCTCGTGTGCCGCTGTTTCAAGGTCAACTGCCACTCGCGGGAAGTCTGGCAGATCAGGTCTCGGAAGCATTGCAATCCTTCCTCGACGAGCGGAATGTGCAGGGTCGAGTCGACTACTTACGCACCGCCCGCGAAGGCGGCCCGCTGGAAGCGATTGCTTTCAGCGTAACCGGACCCAAAATCACGATCCGCAATACGAAATTTCAGGGAGCAGCTCCCGCCGAATTGCCTCTGCTGCAGAGCGCCGCCAAAAAGATGGCAGACCAGGACTACTTGCGCTCCATATTGCGCGTCCAGGAAGGCAAGAATTTTCTGCCCGTTTATCTCTCGCGCGGCTATTTGAAGACGGCTTTTGGGAATGCGCAGGCCAAAGTTGTCGAGGACAGTCCTCAAGAAACCGTCGTTGATGTGACCTTTCCCGTTGACCCGGGCCGCCAGTACAAAGTCGCAGAAATTCACTGGGCAGGAAACTCTGTCTTCCCGGTTGAGAAGCTTCAGCCATTCCTTCATCTGCAAGCTGGACAACCGGCTAACGCAGTTCAATTAGGCGATGACCTTGAAGCTGCGAAGAAGCTTTACGGTACTCGTGGCTACCTCGCGGCCAGCATTCAGCCAATTGCCGAATTTAACGACGAATCGTCCGTGGTTAGCTATCAACTTCAAGTACGTGAGGGCGACGTGTACCGTATGGGCGAATTAGAAATCCGCGGGCTTGACACTCGTAACACCGCGCGCTTGGGCGATCTGTGGAGACTGCGTGCGGGAGACGCCTTCGATGACAGCTATCCCAAGACATTCATGGACAGCGCGCTCCAAGCTCTTTCGCTGACTGGGCAGTGGGGGAAAAGTCTGCATCAAACTGTGAACGACGCAGACAAGACGGTGGATGTGACACTACGATTTGAAGAGAAGAATTGACCAGAAATTTGAAATTACAAGACAACCTCATGCGGCGCTCTTGATACTCTTTAAATAGGAATTGCCGTAAGAACTTTTCAGCAACTATAACTTCCAAGGAGAAGCATTCATGAAGTCCGCTTCGCAGAAATTAGGAATTCTACTCGCGACCCTGCTTGTGGGCGCCGGTTTAACGCTTTCGTCCGCCTGGGCTGCCGGCCAAAGCTTTACCGGTGAAGTCAGTGATGCCATGTGTGGCGCCAATCACATGATGGAAGGCAGCGCAGCAGATTGCACTCGGGCTTGCGTGAGCAAAGGCTCGAAGTACGTTTTGGTTGTCGGCAGCAAGGTCTACACGCTCGACAGCGGCGACAAAGCCGTCCTCGCCGTACTCGACAAGCTGGCCGGGGAGAAAACGAAAGTCACGGGCACGGCGAACGGGGACACGATCTCAGTTAGCGCCGTTGCTGCCGCGAAGTAGATTCGGGCAGGCGGTTCAAGTAGAGGCGCGACAACGGAGGCGGAGGCCGAATCAGGCCCCTGCCTTATTTTGTTGGTTCTGCCTCACTTTTCACATTCTGTTCACGATTCGCTATGTTAGATTTGACGCTTAGGCAAGCCAACCACCCGGAGGAACAACGAATTGGGCAAGGACATGGTCCCCAAGCGGATTTTTTTTACCAAGGGGGTCGGCAAACATCGGGAACGTCTAACTTCCTTCGAGCTGGCGCTTCGTGACGCCGGTATTGCCGCACAGAATTTGGTACGCGTCTCATCCATTTTTCCGCCACAATGCAAGCTGCTGGCCCGTTCGCAGGGCTTGAAGTATCTCTCACCGGGTGAAGTGGTTTTCTCGGTAGTGGCCGAGAATTCCACCCACGAGCCACACCGCCTGCTGGCTTCCAGTATTGGCGTGGCCATTCCTGCGGACCGCAATACCTACGGCTACCTTAGCGAGCACCACTCCTTCGGCGAAACCGAAGATTCCGCCGGAGACTACGCTGAAGAGCTTGCCGCCGAAATGCTGGCCACCACCCTGAATGTGGAGTTTGATCCGGCTCGGTCCTGGGACGAGAAGAAAGAAATTTACCGCATCTCGAACAAGATTGTCCGTACCGCGAATGTGACCCAGTCAGCCGTGGGCAATAAACGTGGGCTTTGGACGACGGTTATCGCAGCGGCGGTCTTAATCTTCGACTAGGATTCTCTGCAAATTGGCACGGCCGGCCCGAGG
>Ga0182024_10007143_pt1 | contig 24171 bp, 21 predicted proteins | sample P32metaG_FD_120480 | JGI IMG/M metagenome (GOLD analysis project Ga0182024, IMG submission 120480) | Permafrost microbial communities from Stordalen Mire, Sweden - P3-2 metaG (Illumina Assembly) | ecosystem: Environmental > Terrestrial > Soil > Wetlands > Permafrost | place: Sweden: Stordalen...
TCTGCCGTTCGGGATTCGGACGGGGTGAAGCCGGCTTCAGTTCAGATTTTCCGATTTTGTTTTACGAGCCGCGACCAAAGGGAGCGGTTTAAATGTTCCGAGCCGCGACCAAAGGGAGCGGTTCTAACGAATGTTGACGATGTGGTGCAGGCGATCTTGTCGCCTGCCGGAGAGAGTTTTCGTGACCTTATGTTGTTGATGAAATAAATATCGACCGTCGTGGTGCAGGCGATCAGGCGCGAGTGCCGTTGCGCGCGATCCAAAAATGAGCGCAGGCCGTTCGCGCCGTTGCGCGCGATTCTTGTCGCCTGCCGACGAGAACGTTCTTACAGCTTTTTTCAGTCGGGTCTTACCGCGAGAAAGCCCGGAGTGTCCCTGCGTTTCGCTTTAAGGTAGAATCGTTCAAACTTCATGCCTCTAGCCGTGAGTGAGCGCCTGGGACCCTCCGAGATCCTCGCTCCCATCGGCGCGGGCGGTATGGGAGAAGTGCGGAAAGCGCGCGACACCCGGCTTAGCCGTACCTTTGCGATCGAGCGGAATAACGGCGCGATGCAATCCGTAAGCTCGCGCTATCGCCGTTCGGGGAGTCACCATGAGCCATCACCCCACGCATAGAGATGAAAAGCTCTCTCGAAATGCCGAATACTCGAGAACTTTTAGTCGTTCTGCGGGCGGCGACGTCTTGATCTGGCTGGTATTCGTGGTGCTGGCCGGAGTGGAAATCTACGGATTCGCTACCAGCCATTTATTCGCTCAGGAGATCTGGCATCCCGTGGGGCTCCAGCGGCTATGGCGATATTCCAGTATCTTTGCGTTGCTCTCGGTTCCCGTCCTGGCACTGGCGCCGCGTGTATATGTGCCGCTAGTGGCCGGAATCCTCCTGGTGGGGACCGCGCTTGGCGCGGGGCCGATGGCACTGGCCGCGACTGCGGTGTTTCTCATCTCCGCCTGCGCGCTGGGATCGAAGATCGTCAAGGATGAGATTCTCGCCACGCTGGTGGGCACGGGCGTCTTCATCCTGCTGATGTTGGCGGTGGCACGGACCCAGGTGAATTACCCCGCCGTGTGGGCCGGCGTGCTGCTCGCGCCCATCGCGCTCGACCTGCGCGGCGTCCTTCGCCGTCTCGCGGGATGGACTCGCGCAATCCGCACCGTGCAAGTGGGCTCCGGCGTCGAGCGCGCGGCACTCGCGCTGCTCACCTTTATTCTGATAATGCACTGGCTGGTGGCGTTGAAGCCCGAAGCCAGCGCCGACGGCCTGGCGATGCACTTGGCTATCCCCGTCAACATCGCCGCTCATCACGCCATGACATTTCAGCCGGGGCGCATCTTGTGGGCCGTGATGCCCACGGGGGCCGATTGGGCTTACTCCATCGTGTACTTGCTGGGGGGCGAATCCGCCACGCGCCTGCTCAACCTGGCCATGCTGCTGGCCTTGCTCTGCCTGCTATATACCGCCGTGCGCCGATGGGTGACCCGCGCGACGGCCCTGCTGCTGGTGGCGCTGTTCGCGACCTCTCCGCTGGTGCAACTGGTGACCGGTTCGTTGTTTGTGGAGAACTTGCTGGCGGCGATGCTGCTCGGCATGTTGACGGCAGTGTGGCGCCTCGGCGAAACCGGCGATCGCAAATTCCTCTATGCGGGCGCCGTGCTGGCCGGCACCGCGCTCACCGTCAAACTCTCCGCTCTGCCTTTTCTGGTGCTGGCCATTCCCTTCGCCGCGCTCGAAGCGCGCCGCCACTGGAAGCGTACTGGAGCCGTGCAATGCCTGGTGGCGCTCCTGCTGCTGCTGGCAACCGCGCTGCCTACCTACGCGATCGCGTGGCGCAAGACCGGCAATCCGGTATTCCCATTTCTCAATCAGAAGTTTCCCTCGCCGCTGCTCGACCGCGCCGTGGAGATTCGCGACTTTCGCTTTCGAGAGCCACTGACGTGGCACATGCCGTTCGATCTTACCTTCCGCACCGCCCGTTTCTTCGAAGGTCAGAACGGCGCTCTGGGTTTCCAATATTTGGTGCTTGCGCCGCTCGCCATACTGGCGCTGCTGGCGGCGCCCCGCAGGCCGGTGGTATGCGCAGCGGTGGTCGGGCTGGCGGCCATGACGCTGGTATTGCAGTCGGAACCCAACGTCCGCTACCTCTATTCCGAATTGCCTTTGCTCTTTATCCCCTTCGCAGCGCTGCTCGCCTGGGCCCGGCGGAATCGCATCCTTTACGGAGCGCTCATCGGATATGCCGTGGTGTGCACCTTTCTCAACATCTATTTCCTTCCGGCGTCCGGCTGGAGTCACAAAGACTTCTACGCGCACCTCGCGTTCCGTTCAGATAGCCGCGAACGCTTCCTGAATGACGAGGCGCCGGTCCGGGGCGTGGTCGAATATTACGATCGCAACCATCCGCATTCCACCTTGCTGCTGGTCACCGAGAACGATCTGGCCGACGCGCGCGGGGAAGTGTATCAATATAACTGGCACGAGTACGCCACCTGGCTCAGGATCCACAACGCCGAGACCCTGCCGGACATGGTCCACCTGGTGAACATCTGGAAACTCGAATACTTCATCGGACGCAAGGGGGTGAACGACACGCTCGGCGAATCGCAGGGACTCCGCCAGTTTCTGTCCCAGTGCACCGAGACTGAGTTCGAACACGGTGGAGTTTATCTCGCGAAAGCCGACCCCAAGTGCGCCGGACTCGCCGATCGCGCGAGCCCGCCGACCGCGGCTCCAGGAGTGTATGACGATTTCGACCCGCATATTCGATTTCAAGGAGATTGGTTGCGCAGCGATCAGTCTCTCGAGGGCTATCCACATTCGGTGAGCGATCAGGCTAACTCCGAAGCGTCTTTGGCCTTCGAAGGACAGAGCGTGACCTATGTATTCGCGCGCGCACCTAATCGGGGCTTCGCCGAGGTCTTCATCGACGGCGCCAGCAAAGGAGTGGTCGACCTGTATTCGAAGCACGCTGAATGGCAATGCCGTTACCGCGTCTCCGCGTTGAGCGCCGGGAGGCATGTTGCAGTGATCCGCGTCGTGGGTCAAAGCCGCAAGGAATCCTCCGGCCGGTTCGTGGATGTGGACGCACTCATCGTGGAGTGAGTGCCTTCGGTATCCCTGCCGGCAGTCACCCTTCCTTATAGTTGCTCATAAGAGAAACAAGATATTTCTGGGCGACGAACTCGTTGCGGATCGACTTCCGCGAACGCCATCCATCACATCCAGCCCGGATTCCTGAAATGGGCAAGGTCGGAAGTGAAGTTGAAGTAGGGCTGAAGTCCCCATCGGTTGAAGGGCTGAAGTTCGTCAAAGAGCTTCGTCGTCACTCTTCCGGTGACGTCGGCAAACCGCGTTGCGTGGATCGCGTAGGGAGTAAGCAAGATACCGAAAAATACCGAGGGTTCGCCATCTGCATCCGGTCCAAGCGTGAAGCGGACGTGGCGGACTTCGCGGGCATCAAGCAGCTTGGCCGCCTCAGACACGGCTTCTCCAAGTTGCGTTTGGTTCACCAATCCGGTGGGGACGAACACAAAGCTATTATCGCGCGTCCAGGCCGGGCCGGGCCTGGAATACATCCGGGGGTCTACGGACCCTACCTGACCACCCCCGTCATCGGACTGCTCGCCGTCGCATACAGCTTCTTCCCCATCCGACCGGCCAGATACGCGAGCCGCCCGGCCTCCACTGCGAGCTTCATCGCCATCGCCATCGAAACCGCATCTTCAGCTTCGGCGATCGCCGTATTCAGCAGCAATCCGTCATAGCCCAGCTCCATCGCGATCGCGGCATCCGATGCCGTGCCCACTCCCGCGTCGACGATCAACGGCACTTCCGTGATCATCTCCCGCAGAATCCGGAGATTTGTCCGGTTCTGAATGCCCAGCCCGCTTCCGATAGGCGCGGCCATCGGCATCACCGCTGCGGCGCCCGCCTCAATCAGCCGTCGCGCGTTCACCAGGTCATCAGTGGTATATGGCAGCACCACGAAACCTTCTTTCGCGAGCACGCGTGTGGCTTCGAGCAATCCCTGATTATCGGGGAACAGCGTGCGTTGATCGCCAATCACTTCAAGCTTGACCCAGTTGGACAAACCCAGCTCGCGCGCGAGGCGCGCCGTGCGGATGGCCTCCTCCGCGGTGTAACAGGCGGCGGTATTCGGCAGCAGGAAGAATTTCGAGCGATCGATGTAATCGAGCAGGGATTCCGCGGGCCGGCCGTTCGATTGCGGTGCATCCGCCAGATTCAAACGTCGCACTGCCACCGTCACTACTTCAGCGCCGGAAGCTTCGTGGCAGCGCGCCATTTCCTGGAAGCTACGGAATTTCCCTGTCCCGACGAACAGCCGGGACTGGAACTGTTTCCCCGCGATACTAAGCAAGTCCATGTTTTCATTCTAAGGCTGAAGCCGCACGCCCTCGAATCGGCGGGTACACACGCCCCAATCCTTGCGGGGTTGGCATGACACCCGCATTTGCGGGAGGACTGTAGGATTCCCCGCTGCGTACCGATGTAACTAGTGAGGAAATCCGGCTGGTTATGAAAAAGAATAATTTGCTGAAACTGTTGGGGATCGCGTTCGTGGTCGCGATCGTTTCGACGGGTATCTTTTACGGCCTGTTCGTGAACAAGCTGAGCAGCAGCACGGGGAGCGGCAAGATGCTGGTAGTGGCCGCGCGAGCGCTCAAGCCCGGAACGGTGCTCCAGGCCGCCGACGTGAAACTCATCCCCTGGCCCGAAGCTCAATTGCTCAAGGGCGGATTCGGAAAGGTATCGGAGGTGACCGGAGACACTGTTTTCGACGCGATCAGCGAAGACGAGCCGGTGTTCGCGTCGCACCTGGCGACCCGGCGGAGCGGCGGAGGGAGCGGCGTCCCGGCGGGGATGCGCGCGGTATCGGTGCATGTCACGGATTCCACCGGCGTCATGGCGTTGTTGCGCGCCGGGCAAAAAGTGGACGTGCAGGTGGTGGTCGTGCGCACCGGCAATGAAAAGACGGAAACCGCCGTTCGTACCGCGCTCGAGGACCTGATGGTGCTCTCGGTGACCCCACAGCTGGAGCAGGGATTGCAGGGTGCGAGCCTGCCGGTGGTGACTCTCCTCGCCGACCCGCGGGAAGCGGATGTCCTGGCGACCGCGGATTCGGGCGCGCGCGTGCGGCTCACGCTGCGCAATCCTTTGGATGAGGAAACCCGCGGCAGCGGCTCTCTGACGCTCTCGACGGTCATGCACTCCGGCGGCAAGAACTCGTCGAAGCCGGGAGAAACGCCCAAGAAATCAGGGTCTTCCTCCGGCCCGGCGGGACAGAACTGATCGCCGTCGCTGACTGGATACCGGGAGGCATATGCTAATTGTTTCCGTCCTGACATTCTTCGTTGTCATTTTCCTGCTGGCTGCGATCGCCGTTACCGTGGCGTGGATGGGGTTTCTGAAGAGACGGGCCGAAGTGGCTGATGCCTCCGGCCGAGGTGTGGAGGCCCCATTCCCACCTGATCCGGCTCCGCACGACGATCTGGAAGTGGCCGACAATATCGATGGAGACGACGAGTCGCATCTGTTTCGCAGTGAGCGCTTGAGCACGCTGAACTTTTGGGACGCGCTGCTCGCCCGCTTCGACTTTACTGAAATTCTACGGACGCGGATCGCCCAAGCGGATCTGGATTGGTCGGTGGGGCGCGTGACGCTCGCCATGCTGTTGAGCGGATTGGTAGCCATGCTGATCCTGGTGAAGCTGGTCGGTGTCTTCGCCGCTCTGGCCGGAGCGGTGCTGATCGGCATGATTCCCTACATGATCGTCCTTCGCAAGCGCAATAAGCGGTTCGCTAAATTCCGCGAAAATTTCCCCGACGTGCTGGAATCGCTGGCTCGCGCGTTGCGCGCCGGCTATCCGCTCTCCGCTTCGATGGACATTATCGCGACCGAAACGCTGCCGCCGGTTTCCGCGGAGATGCGTAAGACCTCGGCCGAAGCCAATCTGGGAATGGGATGGACCCGCGCGCTGGATAACCTGGGCCGGCGAATTCCGGTCCTCGAAGTGAATCTGTTCATTGCCGCCGTCGAGTTGCATGCCCGCACCGGCGGCAAACTCAGCGAGGTACTGAGCGGACTGGCCGAGAACATGCGCGAGGCGATGGCGCTCCAGGGCGAAGTTCGCTCGCTTGCCGCGCACGGCAAACTCACCGGCGTGATCCTCACCATTCTGCCCATCGCCATCGCCATCATGATGATGATCGTCAGCCCCGGTTACATGCAAATACTGTTCAATCATCCGTACGGCAAGAATCTGATCACGGCCGCGGTGGTGTGCCTGGTGCTGGCGCACTTCGTGATCCGGAAAATCGTGGACATCAAGGTATGACCGTCAACCATAAAGAGACTATCGGGATATGACGCACTTCCAACTGCTGCTCGGATTCTTTGTGTTTACTCTGGCCGCGGTCAGCGCGGCCGGATACGTGTTCGTGCTGCGCCCCTCGCGCCTGGACGGCGTGGCGACACAAATCCCGGCGCCGATTGCACTCGATCCGCACGAGATGCCCGTAGCCCAGGCCGCGGTCGTGGACGTTTTCAGAATGATCGGCGAGGCCATGCCGGGCGCGGAAGGGCAGGCCGCCAAGGCGCGAAAACAGCTGGTGTTGGCGGGCTATCGCTGGCCGTCCGCGGTTTCGACCTTTCTGGGAATCAAATGCGCCATGGCGCTGATGCTCGGGGTCGCGGCCACTGGGGCCGCGGTCACCTTCGGATCGGGATTATCGGCCGGGCTTCTCCCTGCGATCTGCGGATTGGGCTTCGGGTACTTGCTTCCTGATCGCGTCCTCGAGCGGCTCGCTCAAAGGCGCCTCGATCGCTTGCGCCGCGCGCTGCCGGCCGCGCTCGATCTACTGGTGCTCGCGGTCGAAGCCGGCCAGGGGCTGGATGCCGCGATCCTGGATACCAGCCGCGGGTTGCGCAACACGCATCCTGAGCTGGCGGCCGAATTCAACCAGCTCCACCTCGAGCTTAGAGCCACCACCACGCGTGTCGAGGCGCTCAAGAACTTCGCGGCCCGCTGCTATGACCTGGAGGTCAGGAAATTCGTGAACCTGCTGATCGACACCGATCGCTTTGGCTCCAGCCTGGGTCCCGCGCTCAAAACGCACGCCCGCTATCTGCGCATCAGGTTCCGCCAGATTGCCCAGGAAAAAGCGCGAAAAGTAGGCGTAAAGCTCATTTTCCCGGTGTTTTTCCTGATATTCCCGTCCGTGATTCTGGTCACCCTGGGCCCGGCTGTGATTCTGATCTTCACGCAGATGAGGAATCTGCTCGATCAGTAGCGTGCCCGGTAGCCGCAATTCACGCGCGTCTCTCGGTCGCGTTCTATAATTGAGGGCAGATGCCTACCAAAGCAATTCGTACGCGAAAGGCAGTGCCCGTTGCGGTCGGCATCAACAAAACGAAAACCGAGAAGGCCATCAAAACCGTGTTCGCCTTCATGAAGGGGATGCAAGAAGGCTTTGGCATCCCGGGCGCAAAACGCCAGCGAACGTCAGGAATCCAGATCAAGGACGTGCACGTCAAGGAATACGCGCAGGTCTTGGAATACGCGCGGGTCTTAGCCCACGCCGTCGAGACCTTCGGATCCCGTTGGAAGGCGGATGCATGGTTGAATCGGCCGAACCGCATCTTTAACCAGCGAAGCCCGCTCCAGGTACTCACAGTGGACCCTCCCGCGGTGGATGAGGAACTGGTGCGGATCGATCACGGAATGGTTAGTTGATCGTATATCGGCTCACACGCAACAAGTACGCTCTTGATCTCACCGGTGCAGGCGGACTTCGTGCAGGAGGTCGTTGCAATCACAAGGGAACGCCGGTTATCTACACCGCTCAACACGTTTCGCTCGCCGTGGCGGAAGCACTTGTACATCTCGACCCGGATGAGGTGCCCGACGATTACGCGTTGGTGACGATCGCTATACCTGACACAGTTCCGTTCAGGCGGGCAACCCCTGAAGAAGCGCTGGCGCTTTCCACGAAGCCGCCCGTTCCTGTATTCATTGTTCCATCAGTAGTTGTTCCGCAGGAATTCAATGTCGTCCTTTACCCTCGATCCGCGGGGTTTCGGGCGAAGGTCGCGAAATTCGAGCCATTTCGTTTTGATGAACGCCTGCTGCGGCGGCTTCGGTAGTGGCTGACGGCGGACTGCGCCTTTCCGGCCTGCGACCAACGGCCCCTCGCGTGCATCCATCCAAGCGTGACCATCCCAGCCGAGGCCGGCAATGATCTCGCGCTTCGCGACGGCACCCGCGTGCACATCCGCCCCATCCGGCCCGAAGACGACCACGCGCTGGTCGAAGCCTTCCATCACATGAGTCCGCAGACCATCTATCAGCGCTTCTTTGCCGCGCTGCCCGAATTGAGCCCGGACATGGCGTGGCGCTTTTCACACGTGAACTATACCAACCGCATGGCGCTGGTCGCCGAGACCGCCGATTCCGACCCGCCGCAACTGATGGCCGTGGGCCGATATGAGCGCAGCCAACGATCTGAACCAACGCGATCTGAACCAACCCCTCCGGAACTAACCAACGAGTCAACCCATGAATCAGCCCAGGACTCCGACACCGCCGAACTGGGCCTGGTGGTGCTCGATGAGTGGCAAGGCCGCGGGCTGGGGCGGATTCTTCTCCGCCAGATTCTGGCTGTAGCCGCGCGCAACGGGATCACTCGATTCACGGCCGACATCCTCGCCGATAATCGCCGCATGCTGCACCTCCTCTCGACCGAGGCGCGCATCGTCCAGTCCAAGAGCAGCGGCGGAGTCACCACGCTCCTGCTATCGTCCCTTCCTTAGTCCGGCTGCTAAAATCGTTCTTGATCGATATCCATAGCCACGTTTTATACGGCCTCGACGACGGCGCGCGCGCGCTCCCGGATTCCGTCGCGATGGTGCGGATGGCGGCGGAAAGCGGCACTACCGATCTGGTGTGCACTCCGCACGCCAACCTGACCTATCGCTTCGAGCCGGACCGCATTCGGGAGCGCCTCGCCGAGATCGCCTCCGCCTCCGGGAACGCCGTGCGCCTCTATTCCGGCTGCGATTTTCACTTGAGCTACGAAAATATTCAGGACGCGATTGAGAACCCGCGAAAATACACGATCGATCACAAGAACTATCTTCTCGTCGAGTTCTCCGACTTGCTGATTTTCCGCAATACTCTCGAAATTCTCGGTCGCCTCCAGGACGCCGGCATGATTCCCGTCCTCACCCATCCCGAGCGCAACGGGCTGCTCCGCCAGCGCATCGACCAGATCCAGGCTTGGGTGGAAGCCGGCGCGCGGGTGCAGATCACCGCCCACAGCCCGCTGGGCGACTTCGGCCGCCGCGCGCGGGAATTCTGCGAAACTCTGCTGCGCCGGCGACTGGTGCACTTTGTCGCCAGCGACGCCCACGATTGCGAACGGCGTCCCCCTCGGCTCGATCGTGCCTACGCCTGGCTGAAACAGGAACACGGCGAAGAGGTCGCCGAAGCGCTGTGTGTTTCGAATCCGCGAGCCGCGCTCACCGGAGAAATCCTGGAGACCGATGAGAAAGAGGTAGCCACCGAGCCGCGCAAGTGGTATCGGCTCTGGCGGGCGTGAGTCTGCTCGTAATCGCGACTGTTCTAACGAGCCGCGACTATTGGCTTAGTGTAGTGCGGCGGAAATCTCGAACCGTCTAACCAGATGTGGGGCGGCCCCCCTGGTCCGCGGCCGACGCCCTCGTCGGCCTTTGGTTGCAACCCGAAGAGCCGGACCAGGGGTCCGGCGCGGACGAGGGCGTCCGCCTCACATACGGCCGAATTTTTTCAACTCTGGATGAGACGAATACGCGCGTGTGTCCACAAACTGTCTGAGGGGGAAAATGCGGAAGCCGCAGGCCAATGGCGGCTCAAATTCGCGGCGCCCTCATGCAATGAGGCGGCTCGAATCCCCGATGAAGCCCCTAATATTAGTCACGCGATTGGAATCCCAATGAGCCCAAGTAATTCCCCCAAGTCCTGCTATTGCCCACACTGCGGATCGGACCGCCTCCATCGCTCACACCGCCGAGGCGCGATCGAGCGCTTTCTCTCCGCCGTCGGCGCCCAAGTCCGCCGCTGCCACTCGTGCCGGGCCCGTCAGGCGTGGTTTGCCACCCCGTGGTTTGCTCCCGTTGCTCTCCGTCTTGGCGAAGACGGCAGCCAACGCCGCCTATGGTCTGGCGCAGTCCTGCTGTGCGGCGGATTCGCGGCATGCCTCGGCTTGCTCTGGTGGATGATTACGCGCTTCACCGAATTGTCCGGGTGATCACCCCTTCGCTTCCAGCCCCGCCGTTAGGGTGGGGGAATGTAGAGCACTTCCGCCTTAATTCGTGCAAGGCGATCTCTTTCTCGCCTGATGCCGGTAAGCCCACAAATCGAGCGTACCCCTTCTAGTCCTGGTACCAGCATTACTTTCCTGCTATTCCTCCCCCTTGACAGGTGTGAGATAGTTTTGTCAACGAGTTGTACCGATACGAGCGGCCTGCGACCTCCGACGCACCCGCTCGTTTCATTTTCCTCGACCGTTCGAATGCGGATAACCTCCTGCTAGAGTTACCTGCATGCACGAAATTCTCGCGCGACTCCGGCCCGGATCGCTCGTTCTCGATCTGGGATGCGGCGCCGGCAGCTTTAATACGTCGGCGCCGCTGACCGTCATCCGAGCCGATCTCGAGCCAATCTCGCGCGGCGCCAAAAACCTTATTCGATGCTCTGCGGCGAAGCTTCCCTTTCCCAACCAGTCGTTCCACTCCGTGATATGCAACCACAGCCTGGAGCATTTTGAGGATCTGGACAACTCGATTCGTGAAATCGCGCGTGTCCTTGCCCCTGATGGGTACCTCTACATTGCAGTCCCGGATGCTTCCACGTTCACGGATCGATTCTACCGGTGGCTCGCCCGCGGCGGCGGTCACGTCAACGCGTTTTCCGATGTTCGAACGGTTCCGCGCCTGGTCGCGGCCGCGGGCGGCCCCAGCCATGCGGGTACCCGCCTGCTGTGCACATCCCTGTCCTTCCTCAACCGGCGTAACCTCACCTCCAGGCCTCCCCGAAAGGCCCTCCTCGTTGGCTATGGGAACGAGAATGTTCTGAGGTTCCTTACTCTCGGCCTCAAGCATCTGGACCGTTTCTTCCACACGCGCGCCAGCGTCTACGGATGGGCCTACTACTTTGGCGATTTGCCGGATCTCGAGCTCGCCCTCTCCTCCAACGTTTGCGTGAAGTGCGGCTCCGGGCATCCTTCCTCCTGGCTTGAAGAGACCGGCAGGGTAACTCGCCGCCTCGGTCTCGCGGCGTATTCCTGTCCCTCCTGCGAGACCTGGAATTTCTTCACCGAGGATCGTCATTGGCAAAGTCTGAAGTAGGCACCCGCGTGCCGCGGTTGTATGCAAACATAAAACGTGCGCAACGTTATCATCATCGGTTCGGGCTGCGCCGGGAACACCGCCGCCATCTACACCGCCCGTGCCAATCTCAACCCCCTCGTCATCATTGGGCACGAGCCCGGCGGCCAGCTCTCCATCACCTCTGAAGTCGAGAACTTTCCCGGATTCCCCAAAGGCATCGACGGCCCTGAGCTGGTCGAAAACATGAAACTGCAAGCCGTACGGTTCGGCGCCGAATACATCTACGGCTCGGTCGAGGAATGCACGCTGGGTGCTCGCCCCTTCCGCGTGAATGTCGATGGGGAGTGGCACGAAACGCGCACCCTGATCATCGCTTCCGGTGCGTCGGCGCGATGGCTGGGATTGCCGAATGAGCAGAAGCTGATCGGCAAGGGTGTCAGCTCCTGCGCCACCTGCGACGGAGCGTTTTACCGCGATCGCAAAGTGATGGTCACCGGCGGCGGCGATTCCGCTATGGAAGAGGCCAATTTCCTGACGCGCTTCGCTTCCGAGGTCACCTTGACTCACCGGCGGCATCAGTTTCGCGCCTCCAAGATCATGCTCGACCGCGCCCGTGCGAATCCGAAAATCAAATTCCTTCCAGGGACCGTGGTCGAGGACGTTTACGACGCCGCCAAGAATGAGGTGACCGGCGTCAAGCTCCGCGAGGTCGATAGCGGCAAAACCTGGGATCAGGAAGTCCATGGATTTTTCGTGGCCATCGGCCACATCCCCAACACCAAACCCTTCAAGGGGCAAATCGAGCTCGATCCGGACGGCTACATCGTGAGCCGAGGCGGCGCGCGAACCAATATCGAGGGCGTGTTTCACGCCGGAGACGTCCAGGATCGCTTGTATCGCCAGGCCATCACCGCGGCAGGTGCGGGCTGCATGGCCGCGATTGAAGCCGAGCGGTTTTTAGAAGCCGAAGGGCATTAGTTCCGGTCATTTCAGGTCGGCTAGCGGCAGCAGGCGAACATTCCCTTGACTCCTTCCCCAACCCGCGTTACACTAAAACTAGTCAGACTAGTTAGGAGATAAAGCTCATGTCCACCCCCTCCCCGCAACGGAACCATCAAGCCAAGCCCACCCGCGCCGCCATCTCCGGAACGGGCGGCCCGGTCTGGCAGGTTCAAACGGCCAAGGCTCGCTTCAGCGAAGTATTCCGTATGGCGCGAACGGAAGGCCCGCAACGGATCACCCGGCAAGGCAAGGAGGGCGTCGTAATGATTTCCGATGAACACTACCAGCGGCTCACTGCGAAGGCGCACCAACCGAAAAGCCTGCTGCAGTTTTTTCGGGAATCGCCGCTGGTCGGCGTCAAACTCGATTTGGAGCGCGATAAAGACACGGGACGTGATATCGCGCTATGAGCGGATTCCTGCTCGATACCAATTTCGTCTCCGAGCTTGTCAAACCCCGGCCCGCTCCTGGAGTCGTCGACTGGATCGATGCCGCCGACGAAGCGATTCTTTATCTGAGCGTCCTCACCCTGGGAGAAATTCGCAAAGGCTTGGCCGGACTGGCCCAGGGCCGCCGCAGAACGCATCTGGAAACCTGGCTGGAAGTGGAATTACAACAACGCTTCGCGGGTCGAATCGTCCCCATCGACGCGGCTGTCGCGGATCGCTGGGGCTTGATCACGGCCGCGGCAAAGGCGAAGGGGAAAACCCTGTCCGTGATCGATGGCTTGCTCGCAGCGACGGCGCTCCACTACAATCTGACCGTAGTTTCACGCAATGCCGCCGACTTCGCCATGGCACAGGTTCAAGTCCTCAACCCCTGGCGGGCGTGACCCTCGGCTAACTGGGTTTGAAATACAACACCAGTCCCGCGCCCACCGGCACCAGCGCCATGCCCACCCACAGCAGCGGATTGACATCGCCCTTGGGCGGATGCGCCCACATCGAATACAGCACGTTGATGATCGGCGCGCCTCCGAACACCAGCGGCATCACGTAGGCGGCCTGCCCGCCGTTCTTGAACGCATAGATGATGAAGATCGCGCCCAGTGCCCCCAGCGCTCCGCCCAGCGTCGCATTCACCACGCCCGCTTGTGTGAACTTGGTCAGCCCGCTGGGTCCCAGCGCTCCCAGCGGAACCAGCACGCCCATCAGAAAGTATGCCGCGCCCACGCACAGCAGCGCCTTCATTGGATTTTGCAGCAGCGCTTGTCCCTTCCCTAGAACCGGACCATACACGCCCCAGGAAAGCGCCGCGCCGATCGCGAATATCACCCACCACATGGATTTTTTCCTCACTGTCGATTGAGTTTGCATAAGAACCGTCTGCCCACTGTTCAAGCAAGGACGCAGAAAGCTATTTTAGAACGATTGCGCCCGTGGCGCAGGGCTATGCCCTGCGAAAAACGGCAGGGGCGGAATTTCAGCCGTCCCACACACCTTCAAACCAGCCTGCGCTACGCTGGGTGATTCATGTTTGCGCGCCGCGAACGATTCATCGCGCCGCTGGTGCTGGCCGCCCTCACCATCGGTGTGCACTGGAAGATCCTGCTCACCAACCAGTACTCTGCATTCGATGTGCCGGATTTCGCCTACCAGGTTGCCCCGTGGTATCAAGTGCAGGCCACGGAATTGCGCAAGCACAGCTGGCCCTTGCTGTGGGACCCCTATGTCCTGGGCGGCCATCCGTTGCTGGGACAAGCGCAGCCCGGCGTGGTTTTCCCGCTCAACTGGCTGTTGTTCGCAGCGCCGTTGCGGCGCGGCTTCATTCGCGATCAGAGCATTCACTGGTACCTGGCCATTATCCGATTCATCGCCGCGATGGCAATGTACGCATTGTGCCGCGATTTAAGACGCTCCCGCGCCGCTTCTATTTTCGCGGGCGCCGCGTTCGCTTTCGCCGGATGGGTCGCAACCACCCGATGGCCGCAAATGCAAAACGGCGCGATGCTGGCGCCGCTGGTCATCATGTTCTCGCTGCGCGCGTTACGCGGCGAACGTCCGCTGCTTTCGACCGCGCTCTCCGGAGGATTCCTGGGGCTATCCTGGCTGAGCGGCCACCATCAGATCCCCACCTTCGTCACGCTCGCCGTCTCCGGCATCTGGATTTTTGAGATCGCGCGAAAGCAGCCGCGCCGCGCTCGTCTCGAACGGACCGCTCTCTACGCCGTTCTGATGCTCGTCATGTTGATGGCCGGCGCCGCGCAAACTTTTCCCGCCTATTCCTATGGCCAGGACGTCGTCCGCTGGGTGGGCTCCGCCCATGCGATCGGGTGGCAGGAGCGGGTACCTTACTCGGTTCACGACCTATACTCCCTTTCGCCCGGTTCCATGCTGGGGATTTTTATCGAGGGAATCCAATCGGGCTCGAATCCTTTCGTCGGGATTACCGTATTCCTGATGGCCCTCTGCGGCGTCGGCCTCGCCTGGAAGAATGCCGCCGTCCGCATTTTGTTGGGGCTTGTCATCGGCGGACTGCTGTTCGCCTTCTCGGGCGCCACCATCCTGCACGGCATCCTCTATTCCCTGATTCCTTTCGTTGACAAAGCGCGCAGCGATGCGATGGCTGTGTTCATCTTTCACCTGGGTATCTGCACGCTCAGCGCATTCGGATTCGACGCCCTACTGAACTACGCCGTATTGGACCGTGGCATGCCCGCGAGCGTCTGGATCAAGCGCATCAACATCGCCTGCACCGGCCTCGCGCTGCTATTGTGGCTGTACCTTTTCTGCGTGTACGCCGCTAAAGTACCGCTCCAGATCCGGGAGACTTCCACCGCCATGACCGCGCTTGCCGCCGTGCTGATCGTCTGCATTCTCCACGCCGCGCGCCCCGGTCCCAACGGGCCCGCCTTCAGCCTGAGAACCGCCTCGGTTTTGCTCATCGGCGTGATGATGCTGGAGGTCGGCCCGCTGGCCTATCGCGATTTTTCCAACATCGATCTCGGACAGAAGCACTGGGGCGCTGTTTCGCGCGATCACGAAATCGCGCGCTTCCTTCGTCGCCGCCCAGGCCGGTTTCGGGTGGATTACAACTCGGATGACGTGCCCTACAATTTCGGGGACTGGTATGGGATTCCTGCCTACTGGGCTTATCTTGCTTCTGCTCCGGTATCGCTGATGCGCGTCATGGGGGAGTCGCGCACCAAGCAACTGTTGGGAGTCCAGTATTACATCGCCAAGGTGTCCGCTTACGGCGCGGGCCGCGCGATCTTTGAGGACAGCACTACCGGCATCAAAGTATTCGAGAGGCCGGACGCCATGCCGCGCACCTGGGTGGTTCACGAAGTGGACAACGTTCTCCAGCCCGACCTGGTGGCTCCGCGCATGAACGATCCGGCCCGGGGCCTCGCGCAGTCGGCATTCTTATTGAACCAGACGCCGCCGCCGATGGAGAACTGCGCCGGCGATCGCTCGAGCGTTACCCGCGAAGACCCCGAGTTCGTCGTCATCGAAGCCACTATGAATTGCCGCGGCATGGTCATCCTCGCCGATTCCTATTCGAAGGATTGGGAGGCGCGTGTCGACGGGCAGCGTGTCCCGCTGTACGCGGCGTATTCCATCGTCGATGGAATTGCGCTGGGCGCGGGCTCGCACCATATTGAGCTGCGCTATCGCCCGGTCTCTTTTTATCTCGGCGCAAGTCTGAGTGTGGCGTCGCTATTGCTGATCCTGGCGATCTGGTGGTTCACCCGCCGTGTTGAAAAAATGGGGACTGACAGGACTGACACCTTTTTTCGTCACGTACATCCTTGATCGAACTCACAAGGCAGTGGACGAGAAAAGGCTGTCTGTCCCATTTTTTTCAGCAACCTTCCAGTCCATCATAGTCGCCCTCACTTCAACGAATCGCCCATCCTGCTACTCTCGATTAAGATATGGCTGCGATTCCGGCAGGCGGCTCAGCGGGCGACACAATCGGCGGAGATTCGGGGGCAGCCGCGCTCCTGGTGCTGCATCCCTCCGGACAGCGAACGCGCGTGGCCATCGACGCGACACCGTTTCTCATCGGACGCCATGCCGACAATCACCTGGTGCTGCGCGACAATCGCGCTTCCCGCAATCACGCCCGCATCCTTGCCGAAGGCGGCTTGTATTTCGTCGAGGACTTGAACAGCCGTCATGGAACCTGGGTCAATGGCGAGCGCGTTGCGCGCCGTGCCCTGCACAACTCGGATCGCATCGATTTCGGCGTGCGCGAATCTTACCAGCTCACCTTCACCATGGGGCACGGCGAGATCCAGCGCATTCTGGAGCAGATTTCCTCAACCTCGAAATCCGGAACCGTCAACGCCAACAATCTGGCCAAACTCTCCTCGCTGGTCGAGGTCGCGCGAGCGCTGCAAAATTCCCTTTCCACCATCGAAGTGCTCACCGCCGTGGTCGACGCGGCCCTGGCCGTCACCGGCTGCGAACGCGGATTCCTCATGCTGCGCAAGGACCCCGAACTGGAGATTTCGGTCGCGCGCGATCGCTCGGGCAAGGCGCTCGAACCAGGAGATCTGCGCGTTCCCCGGTCGGTCATCCGCCGCGCACTCAACTCGCGCCGCGACCTGCTCTCCATGTCGTTCGACCCCATGGCCGAACAAGGCCTCCGTCCGGAGATGACCGTCGCCGCGCTGGAGCTGCGCAGCGTGGTGTGCCTGCCTTTGATTCATATTCGCAGCGGGATGTCCGAAGAAACCCGTGTTACCTCCGCCATGGAGGCCACCGTGGGGCTGCTCTATATGGATTCCCGCGAAGCGCCGGCGGACCTTTCCGCGGGCAATCGCGAGTTGCTGCAAACGCTGGCGATCGAAGCCTCCACCATCCTCGAAAATGCGCGCCTGCTCGAAGAAGAGCGCATCAAGGTACGCATCGAGGACGAATTGAAGATCGCGCGCGATATTCAACAGGGTCTGCTGCCGCCCTCGCTCCCTTCGACCGGATGGTTTCGCGCGGCTGGATCGAGCGTCGCCTCTACTCAGGTCGGCGGCGATTATTTCGACGTGCGCCATGTCACGCCGGATCTGTGGGCTGCCGTGGTCGCCGACGTTTCGGGAAAAGGCGTCAGCTCGGCTCTGCTCGCCAGCCTGTTGCAGGGAACTTTTCTGATGTGCTCCGGAGATCCCGCCGACATCGAATCCATATTGTCGCGTCTGAACGCTTTTCTTCTCGAACGCACGCGCGGCGAAAAATACGCCACCCTTTTTTACTGCACCATGGATTCGGCTGGCCTGTTGAGCTACTCGAACGCGGGTCATCCCGCGCCCTACCTGGTGGGCCTCGACGGCCGTCTCCGCAAGCTGCACACTTCCGGAATGCCGGTCGGCATGATCGAAGGCGCGCCCTTTCAAACCGTGCGGGTTCAGCTTGCTCCCGGCGACAAACTCGTTATCTATAGCGACGGCTTGACCGAGGCCGAGAGCTCCGACGGCACCTTTTTCGATACCGAGCGCCTGCGCGTGTGCCTGCGCGACAACTCCTCGCGCAACGCGCCGGGGCTGCACGCGGCGTTGCTCGCCGCGGTGGATCGTTTCACCGACGGCGGCGCTGTCCGCGACGATATTACTTCTCTGGTCATTGAGTACTCGCCCGGGTAGTGTTGAAAAAATCGGGACTGACAGACAGACAGCCTTTTTTCGTCACGCACATCTTTGATCGTGCTGACAAGTTTTCGTGGGGCAGGCGATCTTGTCGCCTGCCGTTCTTGAATTCCCTTTTCCTATTCGTGTGCATTCGTGGCTATTACTTTCAGCATCAATGAAAATCGTGCGAGATCGACCCGATCTCCATCGCCCTCGGCATCGGCAAAACCCTCCGCGCCAGAACGTGAATCACATTGTCGACATTCTGCATCTGCCCCTCCACCATCACCCAGGGATGCCCCACAATATCCACCCGCTGCTGTTCGAATACATCCGGCATCACCACTACATTCGAGATTCCGGTTTCATCTTCGAGGCTCATGAATAAAATGCCCTTCGCCGTTCCCGGCCGCTGCCTGACAATCACATGCCCCGCGACCTTTACCGTCCGCCCGTTAGGAATCGAATGCAGACCCGCCGCGGCCGTCACGCCGATCCGGTTCATCTCCGCGCGATGATACGCCATCGGATGCCGCCCGATGGTCATCCCGGTGCCCTGGCAATCCGCGATTAAGCGCTCCTCAATGGTCATCGGCCGTAGCGGCGAAAGAGGCGCGACAGAATGGAGCGCTTGTACCTCAGACAACGTCTCCGGAACCTCGCGCAGCAGATCGGACACCGGCCTGGCCGCTCGCGCGCCTTTCCACAATGCGTCTCTTCTATGTTCAGATCCGATGGAATTGAGCGCCCCGATCGCAGCCAGTTGCGTCAGCTCCGATTTATCCAGCTCAGGCACGCGCCGCGCCAGATCTTCGATATCGTGAATCGGCTGCGCCGCCTCAATCGCCTCCGCTGCCCGCGCGCGCAGTCCGCGCACGTATCGAAATCCCAACCGCATTCCCTGGCCCCTTCTTCCTTCTGACTCCTGACTTCTGTCTCCTGACTCCTTTCTCTTTTCAATCCTGCACTTCACTCCCGACAAATTTATATCCACCGGCAGCACCCGCAATCCGTGCCGCTGCGCGTCTTTAACAATCGTCGCTGGATGATAAAACCCCATCGGCTGATTGTTCAGCAGCGCGCACGTGAACGCGGCCATAAAATGCGTGCGCAGGTACGCGCTTGCATACGCCAGCAGCGCGAAACTTGCCGCGTGCGATTCCGGAAATCCGTACATCGCAAACGATGTGATCGACTGCACAATCCGGTCCTGCGTCTCGCCCACGATGCCGTTGCGTGTCATCCCCGCGCGCAGCTTCCCCTCGATAGTGTGCATGCGTTTTTCGGATCGCTTGAACCCAAATGCCCGCCGCAGCTCTTCCGCCTCGCCGCCCGTGAAATCGGCTGCGATCATCGCCATCCGTAGAAGCTGTTCCTGAAACAGCGGCACGCCCAAAGTGCGCTCCAGCACCGGCTTCAACAACGGGTGCAAGGGATCGGGTCGTTCTTTTCCCTGCCGCCGCATCAGATAAGGATGCGCCATCTTTCCCACAATCGGCCCCGGCCGGATGATCGCCACCTGCACCACCAGGTCGTAGAATTTCTCCGGGCGCATGCGCGGCAGCGACGCCATCTGCGCGCGGCTTTCCACCTGAAATAATCCGATGGTGTCGGCGCGCTGCAATGCCTCGTACACTTGCGGATCGTCCTGCGGCAGATTCCCCAAATCGATTTCGCGGCCATAATGATCGCGAATCAAATCGACCGATTCTTCCAGCACCGCCATCATTCCCAATCCCAGCAGATCCACTTTGACAATGCCCATATCGGCGCAATCTTCTTTGTCCCACTGCACCACCACGCGGCCCGGCATCGCCGCGGGTTCCAGGGGGACCACGGAATCCAGTTGCCCCTGGCAAATCACCATGCCGCCCGAATGCTGCCCCAGATGACGCGGCAGGTCTTGTAATCCCACAACCAGATCGTGAAACTTGCGCACGCGCACATCGGACAAATCCAGGCCCGCTTCGCGAAATTGTTTTTCGGGCGTATCGGACGCGTCCCTCCAGCCCCACACCGGAACCAGTTTCGACAGCCTGTCGATCGATTCCTGATCGAACCCCAGCACCTTGCCCGCTTCGCGCGCCGCCGATCTTCCGCGATACGTAATCACATTCGCCGTCATCGCCGCGCCTAACTTTCCATAGCGGTCATAAACGTATTGAATGGCGCGTTCGCGCTGATCCCCAGAGGGAAGATCCAGATCGATATCCGGCCACTCGCCGCGCTGCTCTGAGAGGAATCGTTCAAACAACAAATCCATCCCGACCGGATCCACCGCCGTGATCCGCAGCGAATAACACACCGCGCTGTTGGCCGCCGACCCGCGTCCTTGCACCAGAATTCCTTGATCGCGGCAGTATTTGACGATGTCCCACACGATCAGAAAATATCCTTCGAAGCCAAGCTTTTCGATCAGAGCCAGCTCGCGCTCGATTTGCGGACGCGCTTTTTCGTAGCGATCGCCATATCTCCATGCAGCACCCTCTTCCGTCCGTTTGCGCAGGAAACTCGCTTCGCTTTCGCCTTCCGAAACCGGATAGTGCGGAAACCGATAGCCCAGATCCGCCAGCGTGAACTTGAGCTGCGAGGCGATATTCACCGTGTTGACAATCGCCTCCGGGACATCGGAGAACAGGCGCGTCATCTCCTCAGCCGATTTGAGAAATCGCTCCGAGTTTTGTTCGAGCATTCGCCCCGCGCGAGCGAGCGTGGTCTTGTGACGCAAGCACGTGAACACGTCCAGCAGTTCCCGCTCACCTGGTTGCGCGTAGCACACTCCGTTGGTGGCCACCAGCGGAGCGCGCATCGCGCGAGCCAGCTCGATCACCGCCTGATTGCGTGCTTCTTGATCGCGATCGAAATGCCGCTGCAATTCGAGATAAACGTTTTCAGGTTTGAAGATGCGTTGCAGACGTTCCACAACCGCGCGTCCCTCACCCGCCAGCAACTCTCGCGCCAGCGGGCCCTCCGCATCGCCAGTCAGGCAGATGAGACCTTCGGAAAATTCAGCCAGCTCATCCAGTGTCGCCGCGGCTTCCTGACCTGGTTTGGGATGCTTACCGGTGCGCAGCTTCATCCGTGTGATCATGCGGCACACGTTTTGATATCCCGCGCGGCTCCGAATCAACAGCGGATAGCGCGCTCCATCCGTGCATAAAACTTCGGCGCCCAGATACGCCGTGAGATTTTTCTTTTTCATCGCGAGATGAAATCGCGGCGCGCCATACACGCCATCGAAATCGACCAGCGCCATGGCCGGCTGATCCAGCGCCGCACATTGCTCCGCGTATTCTTCGGGCACGCACGCGCCTCGCAAAAAACTGAAAGCCGACCGTGCATGAAGCTCGATGTAGGGGATTGACACAGGCTCCATTATAGGCGAACATAAGGCGAAAGTTAACGACCCGCGACCCGAGCCGCGACCAAAGGGAGCGGTTATAAAAAAATCGGAAAACACCATGAAAACGGTGATTTTCTGCGGTAAAACATGCTTTCAGGATTCGTGTTTTTGGTCGATTATGGTTCGCTAAGTAGAAGAAAAAATGGCAACTTTGGCCGCAGTCCATCCCGCGACCGCTATATCAAGGAACGAACCTGAATTCCTGGGTTCCGTGCTTGGTGGAATTCCAATTGGCGCGTTGACCGAAATCGCCGGACCGGCGTCGTCCGGCCGAACCACCGTATTGTGCGCGCTGCTGGCCGAGGCCACCGCCGGCGGTGGATTCTGCGCGCTGATCGATACCCAGGGCGCCTTCGATCCGGCCAGTGCGGCTGCGGCAGGTGTTCGGCTATCTCAAGTGTTATGGGTTAGATGCGGCGGAAATGCCGAGCACGCCTTGAAGGCCGCCGATATGCTCGCGCAAGCCGGAGGATTCGGATTGGTGGCGCTGGATCTGGCGGATACGCCCGCGAAAATTTCGCGGCGCATTCCGCTCGCGGCCTGGTTCCGGCTTCGTCGCGCGGTGCAGAATACGAAAACGGCGCTGGTTTCGGTGGGCGCGTGTTTTAACGCTTCGACGTCTGCCGCGTTGAAGATCGAACTCGCGCGCGATCGCGCGGTGTGGCGTGGACGGCTGCTCGAAGGCATGGAGATCACGGCGCGGCGCACGCGCCATCATCAGTCGCGTCTGGAAACATTCGTCGCGAGGCGCTAGTAATGTTCGCCTGCCTGCACACTCCCGGAAATCTGCCGCTGCTGGTGGAATGCGCCGGATATTTTTCGCCGTTCATCGAAGAAACCGCGGATGGCACCGTCGTATTCGATATTCGCGGCCTGCGGCTGATCTATGGAACGCCCGAACAGATCGCGGCTGCGATCGAACGCCGCATGGGACTCAAGGCCAACTTGGCGATCGCGACGAATCCGGATGCGGCGATTCACGCTGCGCGCGGGATCGCGGGAATCACGGTGATCGCGCCGGGCAGGGAAGCCAAGGCGCTCGCTCCTCTGCCGTTGTATCTGCTGGGTGGGTCGTCCGAATTTGCGCGCACACTCGACACCTGGGGCATCCGCACGTTCGGCGAATTTGCCGCGCTGCCGCCGCTGGGAATCGCGGCGCGATTAGGCGACGAAGGCGTCGCCATGCAGCGGCTCGCCCGCGGCCAAGGCGATCGTCTGCTGCGAGTGTCGAAAGACCCGCTCGAATTCTTCGAAGAATTCGAGCCGGAGTCGACGCTGGATCTGCTGGAGCCGGTGGTGCTCCTGTTGGGGCGGATGTTGAACGATCTATGCGCGCGGCTGCGTGCGCATGCTTTAGCGGTGAATGAAATCCGTGTAAGGCTGAAGCTGGAGCGCGCTCCGGATCACGTCGCCACGCTGTGTTTACCCATTCCCATGCTGGATGCGCAGGTGTTTCTGAAATTGCTGCAGCTCGAATTGGACGCGCGGCCTCCGCAAGCGCCGGTCGAAAGAATCCGTCTGGATCTGAAGCCGGTGGAGCCGCGCACCACGCAGCACGGCTTGTTCCTGCCTGCCTCGCCCGAGCCTGAAAAGCTGGAGATTACGCTGGCCCGCATCCGGGCGCTGGTGGGAGCGGCGAATCTGGGCACACCGGAATTGGTGGATACGCACCGGCCCGATAGTTTTCGACTCACGCACCTGCGAATTTTGCAAACCTCGCTCGTTAGAGCGGGGATTCCTGCCACTTCGCAAGAACCGGTTTTACAAAACCCGGTGGCAGGCGACACGAATCGCGCGCAACGGCACGAACTGCCTGTGCGCGTGATCGCCTGCCTCGCCAGTTTTCAAAAATTGATCCTGCGCCGGTTCCGCCCGCCCCAGCACGCCCAGGTATGGCGCGGAACCGATGGCCGGCCTTCTCGAATTTCTTTTTCGAAAGGGGACGGCCGGGTGATCGATTGCGCCGGTCCGTGGCGAACGTCGGGCGATTGGTGGACGGGCGAGCCTTGGGATCACGAAGAATGGGATGTTGAGATCACCAGCGCAACCGCCGGCGGTGTGCTTCGCGTTCATCGGGATTGCCGGCGAGGGGAGTGGTTCGTCGAAGGCAGTTACGATTGATATGACGAACGCACTCCCTTACGGTCGTGCCTCGGAGCAAAATCACGCCACCGCGCCGAACTGCGCGAACGTCACAATGTGCCCGGCTGGATCCTTCACGCCGATTTCTTTCGATCCATAGAAGGTGGTCCGCACCGGCATCACCACTTCGGCTCCGTTGACTGCGCGGATGGTTTCGTCGAGATTCTCCACTTCGACGAAGAGGAACGTCGGTCCCTTGGTGAAGCCCTTGTGCGAATGATCGTCGGACTCCACGCTCGAATAAGTTTGGTACATCAGCTCGATGGGACCTTTTTGCAGCGACGCGAAAGCGAGGTGGTCGCCCTCGGGAACCTCGACGGTCTTTTCAAAACCGAGCTGCTCCACCCAGAACTTCACGCAAGGCTCGATGCGGTCGGCCAGTAGGACAGCGGTAATTTTCTTCACAGCCATGACCCTTTCTCCTTTTGAAATTCGTGCTTGATTTCTATACTAGTCTGAATTAGACTAGATGCAGGATACAACGCTTTTGAAATTCTTGTCAAGGAGATTTTAGTAGGTTCAAAAAAACGCTCTGTCCGCCACGGCGCCTGTTGCAGCAAAATCCCCACCCTGACGGGTGGGGCTTGAATCAGCGTGCCTACAACGGAAAAAATCCCCACCCTGACGGGTGGGGTTGGAATCCATGTCTTATGCCACGCGCGAAGACTGACGACCTCA
>Ga0182024_10007144_pt1 | contig 24170 bp, 23 predicted proteins | sample P32metaG_FD_120480 | JGI IMG/M metagenome (GOLD analysis project Ga0182024, IMG submission 120480) | Permafrost microbial communities from Stordalen Mire, Sweden - P3-2 metaG (Illumina Assembly) | ecosystem: Environmental > Terrestrial > Soil > Wetlands > Permafrost | place: Sweden: Stordalen...
GCTCCCGCTTCTGGTACGCGGACACGTACGAGGAGCTGTTCGCCGCGGGCAAGGATCAACGCGCCCTGGACAAGGAGCCGCTGCGCGAGTGGTTCGTCGAGCGAGGCTTCCGCGGCGATGGCCCGGCGCCCGCCATGCCCGATGAGGTCCGAGTCGCCACGGCCTCCCGCTACATCGCGCTGGCGGAAGAAATCACCCAGCGCCCGTTCGAGGCAACTCCGCAGACGGCTCGCGATCGCGTCTCGTCGCTGTTTGGGAGCACACGATCATCACTCTTGGATGGCGCCTGAGTCCCGTCATCTTCGCGCAGAAGCCATCTACCTGCAGAAACTTTCCGAACAGTCTCTTAGGGCAGCACCGCTTCGGCTTCGATCTCCACCTTCCAGGCGGGGTCCAACAATCCCGCCACCACGACCATCGTCGCGGCGGGCCGCACGTGCCCGAGGAGCTTGCCGTGCACCGTCCCGACGGCATCGCCGTAATCGGCCGACGTGATGAACATGCGCGTCCGCACGACGTCGTCGAGCGACGCGCCGGCCTCGGCCAGCGCCGCCGCAATGATCTCGAAGCACCGCCGCGCCTGAGCGCCGGCATCGTCGGGGCAACGGCCGACCGGCACCACCGGGCCCGTGCCCGAAACGACGACGCGGTCCCCCACCCGGACGGCCCGGCTGAAGCCGATGGTGGCCTCGAAGGGCGAGCCCGACGTGATGCGCTGACGCTCGACCATGCCGGCATCCTCCCACCCCGGGCCCCCGGCTCCGCAACGGCCGGTACGCTTGTGCCCCATCGGAGGTCGGATGGGGCTGAGTCGGCGGCGGATCGGTGTCCTGGCGGGATCAGGGGTGATGGTGGTGGGTATCGCCGCGCTCGTGGTGGCCGCCGTCGGCGTGTTTTCCGGCACCCCGGCCGCGCCGAGCAGCACCCACCACGTCGCGCTCCCCACCACGACCACGAGCACGACCACGACCACGAGCACGACCACGGCGCCGCCGGCGCCCGCCGGTCCCCCGGCGAGCACACTCGTGGCCACGACGAAGGGCGCCATCCCCGGCTACGCCTCACCCGAATCCACCACACCCTCCATGACCGTTCCGGGCACGTGGTACGGCTACCCCTCGGTGCTGCCCGTCATCACGACCGAGCCAGGATGGCTCTACGTCCGCCTGGCCCAGCGGCCCAACGGTTCGACCATCTGGGTACACCAGAGTGACGTGACGATGTCGAGCACGCCGTACTCCATCATCGTGAATCTCACGACCATGCACCTCCAGGTCTTCGACGACGGCGCGCAGATCTTCGACTTCCCCGCCGGCATCGGTGCGCCCGACGACCCCACGCCGCCCGGGCAGTACTTCATGCCGATGCAGTATCCGTCCCCCGGACCCGGCTACGGCCCTTTCGTGCTCGTGACGTCAGACCACTCCGACACCATCACCGACTGGGAGAATTCCGGTGACGCCGTCATCGGGATCCACGGGCCGATCACCTCGTACGACGACTCACTGATCGGGACGACGGGCGCCGCCATTTCGCACGGGTGCATCCGGCTGCACGATGCCGACCTGGCGCAGCTTTCGATCATCCCGGCCGGCACGCCCATCGACATCGTCAGCTGACCTCTCCTCGTCGGGAGTCGAGGGTCGGGGTTGGCGCAGGAGACTCAGGAGCAGGGCCGACGCCCGCCGCGTCACATCTCCCCGGTGCGGCGGGTCTTCACGCCAGACGCCAGCCTGCAGGAGGAGAGCCAGCGATGGACGATACGACGGAGCGCTTCGAGGAGCACCGGGCCCACCTGCGCGCCGTGGCCTACCGGATGCTCGGCTCGCTCAGTGAGGTGGACGACGCCGTCCAGGAGGCCTGGATCCGCTTCGACCGGACCGACACCGCCGACGTCGAGAACCTGCGCGGCTGGCTCACGACAGTGGTTTCCCGGGTGTCGCTGAACATCCTGCGCTCCCGGCGTACGCGGCGCGAGGACCCGATGGAGCCGCACATGCCCGATGTCATCCTGGACCGTCCCGGGGAGACCGATCCCGAGCACGAGGCGCTCCTGGCCGACTCCGTCGGCGTCGCCCTCCTCGTCGTGCTCGACACGCTGGGCGCGGCCGAGCGGCTGGCCTTCGTCCTCCATGACATCTTCGCCGTGCCCTTCGACGAGATCGCCCTCATCATCGAGCGCTCTCCCGAGGCGGCGCGCCAGCTGGCCAGCCGGGCCCGCCGGCGCATCCAGGGGGAGGCGACCATGCCCGACGTCGACGAGGCACGTCAGCGCGAGGTGGTCGACGCATTCATGGCCGCCTCCCGCGAGGGCGACTTCGACGCGCTCCTTGCTGTCCTCGACCCCGATGTCGTCGTCCGCGCCGACCAGGGAGCCGTCCCGGCCGGAGCGGTGGGCCCCGTCGGTTCGTCGGGCCCCGTGCGCGGTGCGGCCGCGGTGGCGCGCCGGGCCATGGTGTTCGCCCAGATCGGCCTGTTGACGCATCCGGCGCTCGTCAACGGTGTCGCCGGCGCCGTCACCACGCGCGACGGCGTCGCCTTCTCGGTCGGTGCCTTCACGGTGCGGGGTGGGAAGATCGTCGCCCTCGACATCCTGGCCGACCCGGACCGCCTACGCGCCCTCGACCTGACCATCCTCGGCGCGTGAGCGTCAGACCCCGAGGTCGACGAGGTAGGCGCGGGCCCGGGCGAAGGCCGCCGCCGCCTCGGGCACCCCGGCGCTGACCAGTCCCTGCCAGCCGTGCACCATGCCGGGCCACGACTCCGCCGTCACAGCCACCCCGGCATTGCGCGCCGCCCGCCCCAGCGCCTCGGTCCCACGGCGCAGGGTGTCGCTCTGCCCCGCCGGTAGGTAGAGCGGGGGCAGGCCCGACAAATCGGCGTAGACCGGCGAGAGCCGAGGATCGTCCAGCGCCAATTGACCCGCCGCGTACTCCCGCCCCCGGTTGCGGACCCAGGCCGCCGTGAGGAACGGATCGCTGTTCTCTCCCCCGCTTTCGACGGCGTCGGGCACCGCGAGGTCGAACCAGCCCGAGATGGAGAGGAAGCAGGCCGCCAGGGCCAGTCCCCCGTCCCGCGCCTGGAGCAGTGCGCCCAACCCCAAGAGGCCGCCGCACGAGTCGCCGCTGACCACCATGTGGGACGGGTCGACCCCGCCGTCGAGCAGCCCGCGGTAGGCGGCGAAGCAGTCACGGTGGGCGGCGGGAAAGGGGTGCTCCGGAGCGAGCCGGTAGTCCGCCATCACCACGCGGGCCTCGAGCTGCTCGGCCAGCATGGCCCCGTAGAAGTGGTAGTCGTCGAGCGGGCATGACACGAGGCCACCACCGTGGCAATGGAACACCACGCGGTCACGCCGAGGCTGGCGGTCGTCCTCGTACCAGGCACAACGCACCCCGCCGAGCCTGACCTCGGTCACCCTGACGTGCGCGGGCACCGGGTGCCCGTGAAACGGCGCCAGCATGGCCCGCACATCCCGGTAGTCGGCCCCCGGATCGGCGAAGTCGCCCGGGACGAGGGCGAGGATCTCCATCAGCTCCCGGCTGGGCACCCGAGCCTCAGGCCAGCTCGTAGTCGGCCAGGTCGGGCTCCCGCGTGCGGGACCAGTACGTGTGCAGGTCGAAGGGCCAGTTCTGTGTCACGCGCCCGTGCGCATTGCGGTACCACGTCGGGACGTCCGCCACGCCCCAGACCATGCGCGCGTTGCCCTCCTGCATCTCGCGGCCATAGCGCCGGTGCACGTCGCGCCGACAGGACATCGTCCGGTGCCCGTCCCGGAGCATTCGCCCGATCGCCTCCACGGCGTAGCGCACCTGGCACTCGACCATGATGAGGATGCTGCCGTTGATGACCAGGTTGGTGTTGGGCCCGTAGAGGAGGAAGAAGTTGGGGAAGCCGGGCACCGTCATGCCGAGGTAGGCCTGTGCGTCACCGCCCCACTCCTCGCCGAGCTCAACGCCCTCGGACCCGTAGACCTTCATGGGCGCAACGAAGTTCGACGCGCTGAACCCCGTTCCGTAGATCAGGACATCGACCGGGTGCACCTCCCCGTCGTGAGTCCGCACCCCGTGGGGTGTGATCTCGGCGATCGGCGTCGTCACGAGGTCAACATCGGGACGGCTCAGCGCCGCCGCCCAGCGCCCGTCGTCGCGCAGGGCGCGCTTGGCGAAGGGTGGAAAGTGCGGGACCATCTTCTCGAAGAGCGAGTCGTCCTCGACCTGGGCCCGCAGGACGTCGAGCAGCATGGAGCGCACGAAGTCGTTGCCTGCGCTCACCGCCTCCGTGTGCTCGTCCCATTCGGGATCGACCCGGGCGGCGGCGAGCAGCCCCTCGTGCAGGAGCCAGAACTGCCAGAGCCTGTCCCAGCGCCCGTAGTTCGGCAGCAGCCGCAGCAGGGCGTGGAACTCGGGTGGGAACGGGTTGCCGTAGTTGTCCGTCGGGAGCAGCCAAGGAGCGGTGCGCTGGAAGACGTCGAGGTGGGCCACCTCCCCCGCCAGGTGGGGGACGAATTGCGCCGCGCTGGCACCGGACCCGATGACCCCGACACGCCGTCCGACCAACTCCACGGTGTCGTCCCATGCGGCGGAGTGGAACGACGGGCCGGCGAAGCGCTCCCGGCCGGCAACGGCCGGAAAGGACGGGCGGTTGAGCTGCCCCACCGCGCAGACGATCCCGTCGACCACCTCGGTCTTCTCGTTCCCGTCGGCGTCCCGCACGGTCAGCGACCACTCCCGGGCGGTGTCGTCGAAGCGGGCCTCTGTCACCTCCCTCCGGAACTGGATGCACTCCCCCAACTCCAGGTCCTTGGCGGTCCCCTGGAGATAGGCCAGCAGGTCGGGCTGGGCCGAGAAGCGGGAGACCCAATCGTTGCTCTGCGCGAAGGAGAAGCTGTAGAGCTGATTGGGGACGTCCACGCGGCAGCCCGGGTAGACGTTCTCGAGCCAGGTGCCGCCCACGTCGTCGTTCTTCTCGAAGACGGTGACCGCCACCCCGGCCTGACGGAGGCGGTGCGCCGCGGCCAGCCCCGACGCGCCCGCCCCGATGACAGCGCACCGGAAGGCGCCCTCGACGTCGGAGATGCACCACGAGGGCTCCCGCGGGTCGCTGCCCTCCAGCGCGAGCTCCTCGGTCAAGAACCCCTCCCACTGCTCGGCGGCACCGGACCCGACAAGGAACCCGAAGATGCGCCGCCGTTCCTCCGACGTCAGCTGATGATCGGGCTGCCCAGAAGCCAGGTGATCCGCCAGCGCGGCGGCCGCCAGCGCACGCGCCGCCGAGCTCTCCTCTGGACCGAGGCCACATCCGGGCACAAGCAGTTGGCTCTGGTCCGGTGCGAACTCCTCCCGCAGCAACGACAGGTCCCCAGTCCGGTGCGCCACGGCACAGAGGAGCTGGTGCACGTCCGCCGCAGCACAGGCCGCCTGCAGACGCCCCTCGTCAGGCTTGTTCCCACCCATGCGCATGCGCTGGAGCCTACGCAGGCGCGCCGCGCCGGGTGGTCAGCGCCCCATGTGCTTGCCGAGCTCGGCGATCTGGCTGTTGACCTCGACCGTGCGGGGCAACTTGTCCATGGCGGTCGCCAGGCTCTCGGCGGTCCAGCGGTCGTCGGTGTCCACCGAGTCGGCAATCGACCATCCCGCGTAGATCCCGACGGACCCGCCGTACACGCTGAAGACCTGGCCGTTGAAGGAACACCCCTCCGAAGCCAGCACGGCGACCAGCGGCGAGACGTTCTCGGGATCGAACAGGTGCTGCTGCATCGACTCACCCATCCCGGGCGTCTGCATGGTGAGCCGTGTCCGCGCCACCGGGGCGATGCAGTTGGCCCGGACGCCGTAGCGGTTCAGCTCCATGGCGTTGACGACGGTCATGGCGGCGATGCCAGCCTTGGCTGCCGAGTAGTTTGTCTGGCCGACGTTGCCGTGCAGCCCCGCACCGGAGCTGGTGTTCACGATGGCCCGGTCCGTGATCGTTCCCGTCTTGGCCGCGTCACGCCAGACGTCCGCCGCGTGACGGGTCAGGTTGAACGTGCCCTTCAGGTGCACGGCGATCACGTCGTCGAACTCCTGCTCGCTCATGGACACCAGCATGCGGTCGCGCAGGATGCCGGCGTTGTTGACCACGACATGCAGGTCGCCGAACGACGAGACGGCCTGGTCGACCATGGCCTTCGCGCCGTCGAAGGAGCTCACGCTGTCCGTGTTGGCCACGGCCTGGCCGCCGGCCGCGGTGATCTCGTCGACCACCGACTGCGCGGCCGAGATGTCGGCGCCCGAACCGTCGACCGCCCCGCCCAGGTCGTTGACGACAACCTTGGCGCCGAGGGAAGCAAAGAGGAGGGCGTGCTCGCGGCCGATGCCTCGTCCCGCCCCGGTGATGATCGCCACTCTGTCCTGCAACATGGTCCAGTCGTCCTCTCGCAGTCGTCGGGGATCGGCCGCCGGCGGGCGGTCGTCCGGGCGAGACGATTGCAACGGCACCCCGCCCTGTCAAACCCGGCGCGACCGCCGGCCCGCCAGCATGAGGCACCGGACGTCAGGAGTCAGGCGGTTGCCTCGAGCAGGCGACGCTCCAGATACCGCCGCTCGGCGTCGGTCCCAGCCAGGTCAAAGGCCCGGCGATAGGCCTCGGCGGCCTCAGAACGGCGGCCGAGGCGGCGCAGCATGTCCGCGCGCGCAGCCGGAAGGAGGTGGTAGTCGCGCAGCTCGCCGTCCGCCATGATCAGGTCGATCAATGCCAGTCCCGCGTCGGGACCCTCGCTCATGGAGACGGCGACAGCATGGTTGAGCGCGATCACCGTCGACGGCGTCATGAAATACAGACGCTCGTAGAGGCCCGCGACATGCGCCCAGTCGGTGTCACCGCTCTGGCCGACGTGGCACGCGGCGATGGCCGCCTGGACCTGGAACGGCCCCGGGCGCTCCAGCCTGGCCGCGGCATCGAGGCATCGCCGTCCTTCTGCGATGGCAGCGCCGTCCCACAGCGTGCGGTCCTGCTCGGTGAGCAACACCAGGTCGCCGCGGGCGTCCACCCGGGCCGCGCTGCGGGCGTCGTGGAGGAGCATGAGGGCCAGCAACCCGAGCGCCTCCGGCTCGTCCGGCATCAGCGCGCACAGGAACCCACCCAGGCGAATGGCTTCGGTGGTCAGGCCCCGCCGGACCAGATCGGTGCCCGCGCTGGCGGAGTACCCCTCGTTGAAGAGGAGATAGAGGACAGCCAGCACTGCGGCCGTCCGATCCACCAGCTGATGCGCAGGCGGCACCACGAAGGGGATGCCGGCGTTGCGGATCTTGCGCTTGGCCCGAACGAGCCGTTGGGCCATGGTGGCTTCGGGCACGATGAAGGCTCGCGCGATTTCGCTCGTGGTCATTCCGGCCAACGTGCGGAGCGTGAGCGCGACCTGCGCCTCGAAGGACAAGGCCGGGTGGCAACACGTGAACATCAGTCGAAGCCGGTCATCCGCTACCTGTTCATCGGGCGCCCACTCCTCCTCACCCAGTGCCATAGCCGCAGCCTCCCGCGTCTTCGATGCGCCGGACCGGTCGCGCCGCACCCGGTCGAGCGCCCGGTTCCGCGCCACCGTGGTCAGCCACGCCCCGGGGCGGCGCGGGATGCCGTCGCGGGGCCAGCGCTCCAGCGCCGTCGCGAAGGCATCCTGCGCGCACTCCTCGGCCAGGTCCCAATCGCCCGTCAGGCGAACCAGGGTCGCGACGACCCGGCCCCATTCCTCCTGGAACGCCTCGGCGACCGCGGCCTCGATCTCGGGGCTCACAGCTCCCAGATCGGCCTCACTTCGATGCTGCCGGTGCGGGCCCCCGGGATCTTCGACGCCACCTCGATGGCCTCGTCCAGGTCCTTGCAGTCCACGAGGTAGTACCCGGCGAGTTGCTCCTTGGTCTCGGCGAAGGGTCCGTCGGTCGTCAGGACCTCCCCGTCGCGCACCCGCACGGTGGTGGCGTCATTGACGGAACGCAGCCGCTCGCCTCCCTGCAGCACGCCGCGCTCGGCCATCGTCTTCCCGAACTCCGCGTACTCGTTCATCATGGCCTCGCCCTGCTCGGCGGTGGCCCCCAGCATCTGGCTCTCGTCAGCCGCAATCAGCAACAGGTATCGCATGTCAGTCCTCCTGGTTGGGGTTGGTTTCGCTACCTACGACGATCGGGGATCGCCCGGATCGACACCCCGGTCCGGAAATCTTGACCAACTTCGCCGTCCTACGCTCACCTGCCATGGCCTCCACCGAGTTCTCGGACCTCTTGGATCTCGAGGTGGGCAGCATTGCCGCCGGTGGCGGCTGCGTGGCCCGGGCGGCCGACGGCAAGGTCGTCTTCGTCCGCCACAGCCTGCCAGGCGAGCGGGTCCGGGCCCAGGTCACCTCCAGCACGGCCTCCTACCTGCGGGCTGACGCCGTCGAGATCCTGACGGCCTCGCCTGACCGCGTCGAGACCCCCTGTCCCCACGCCGGGCCCGGTCGCTGCGGCGGCTGCGATTTCCAGCACGTGGAGATCGGGGCCCAGCGTCGCCTCAAGGCCTTCCGGATCGCCGAGCAGCTCGAGCGCCTGGCCGGCCTGGACCTGGCCGTCGACGTGGAGCCGGTCCCCGGGGACGCGGACGGGCTGGGCTACCGAAGCCGGGTACGGGTCGCCGTGGACGGCCGCGGCGCGGTGGGGTTCCGGCGCCACCGCTCCCATCGGATGGAGTACGTTCACGAATGCCCCATCGCCAGCCCGGCCGTCACGGCGACCGGCGCCCTCGACGCCCTGTGGCCGGGCGCCACCGAATTAGAGGTGGCGACAGGGACAGACCCCGGAGGTGCGGTGATCTCGGTCACCCCGCGGGGCCGGACGGCGCCGCGCCTGCCGGACCTCGGCACCGGTGTCGTGGTCGGCGGGAAGGTCCGTCACCCGCCCGGTGCCGTGCATGCCACCGTGGAAGGTCGGCGCTACCGGATCTCGCCCGGCGTCTTCTGGCAGGTCCATACGGGCGCGGCGGCGGTGCTGCTGGCGGCGGTTCTCGGCCTGGCCGGCCCCTGCGAGGGTGCATCGGTGGTGGACCTGTACGCCGGCGCTGGTCTGTTCTCCGTCCCTCTGGCCGACGCGGTGGGCCCGTCGGGCTCCGTCCTCGCCGTCGAGCGCGCCCGGGGCGCCTGCGCCGATGCCCGGCACAACGGCGCCACGTTCCCCAACCTGCGCGTCCTGGAGGGCGAGGTCACGCCGGCGCTGGTGGAGTCCGCGCTGGGCCGGCCCGACATCGTGGTGCTCGATCCGGCCCGCGAAGGCGCGGGGACCGCTGTCATGCGCGCCCTCGCCGCGCGCTCCAAGACAGTGCGCACGGTGATCTACGTCTCGTGCGACCCGTCGTCGTTCGGGCGCGACATCCGCGTGCTCCTCGACGAGGGCTGGCGCGTCACCGGGCTGCGCGCCTTCGACATCTTCCCCATGACCGAGCACGTGGAGATCGTGGCCGGGTTGGCACCGCCGTCGGGAGCCGCCGACTGAAGCAGCGACGTCTAGGCGTGGCCGCCGAGCTCGTGCTCAATGTGCCCGGGCGACTCGAACTGCAGCGTCGAGTGCGCCACATCGAAGTGATCCGACAGGCACTCCTGCAAATGGTCGAGCACGCGACCCGCTTCGCCCGTCGTGAAGCACTCGTCGGTGACGACGACGTGGGCGGTCAGGACGGGCAGGGAGGAGGTGAGGGTCCAGGCGTGCAGGTCGTGCACCGACTGCACCTCTGGGAGCTCCATCAAGTGTTGCCGGACCTCCTCCACGTCGATGTCCTCGGGCGTCGCCTCCAGCAGGATGCGCAGGGCCGGCCGCAGCAGCTCGACCGCCGCCTTGAGCATCAGGAGGACGACGACGAGCGAGGCAATGGCGTCGGCCCGGTCGAAGCCCCAGATGACGATGACCGCGCCGGCGATCAACGTGCCGGCAAACCCGTAGAGGTCGGTGAGGATGTGGCGGTAGGCGCCCTCGACGTTGAGTGAGCGCCGGTTGGCCCGGGCCATCGTCATGGTGGCAATCAGGTTGACGGCCACGCCCACCGCGGCGACAACGATCAGAACCGCACCGTCGACCGATGACGGGTGCACGAGCCGGACCACCGCGTCGTAGGTCACCAGCACCGAGACGATGAGCAGGGCGATGGCGTTGCCGGCGGCGGCGAGGATCTCGGCCCGCTTCATGCCGTAGGTGTGCGACCCCGTCTCGGGTCGTGCGGCCAGCCGGATGGCCACGAGCGAGCCGGCAATGGCGCCGACGTCGACCAGCATGTGCCCGGCGTCGGCCAACAGCACGAGCGAGTTCGATGCGACGGCCGCTCCGACCTCGAACACCATGAAGGTGACGAGGAGCACCAGGACAACGGTCAGGGCGCGGCGGTCGGTGTCCACCGACGGCTGCCCGGCGTGGTGGTCGTGGCCGTCAGCCATGCGCCGTCACATGGTCGGCATGGGAGAGCACTTCCTCGACGAGCCGGCGGACGTGTGCGTCATCGAGTACGTAGTAGATCCGGGTGCCTTCTCGCCGGCTCCGCACCAGGCGGGCCAGACGGAGCTTGGCCAGATGCTGGGAGACCGCAGCCGGTTGGGCACCCACCAGCTCGGCCAGCTCGTTGACCGGGTGCTCCCCCTCCAGCAGGGCGCAGATGACCCGCAGACGGGTCTCGTCGGCCAACAGCTTCAGCATCCCGACGGCCGAGGGGATCTCCTCCCCGGTCGCACTTCTGATTACCTGCGTAGGCACGCAGATACCTTAGTGGCCCCCGATCCGGGCGCCGACAACGGCTGGGCTCAGGGGGCGGAGGTGAAGCTCGACGCCGGGACAGGCGGCACGGTGCAGGGCTGCGACACCGACGACTGGGGCACCGCGGCCTGCAGCACGGCCTTCATGATCGGCCCGGCGACATGTGCGCCGTCGGAGCTGTTCGCCTGCTGCGGCACGACGACCGCGACCGCGACCTGGGGATTGTTGGCGGGAGCGAAGCCGATCATCCAGGTGTCGGTGAGCCCGGTGGCCGCGTTGGTCTGGGCCGTTCCCGTCTTGACCGCCGCACACAGGTAGGAGGGGAACCCGACGCCGGCCGCCGTGCCCTGCGGGTCGGTGATCACACTCTCCATGAGCGAGGTGACCTGCTGGGCCGCCTGCGGCGTCGCTACCGTGGCCGCCGCCTTCGGGGTGTAGGTCTGCACCAGCGAGCCCTGGGAGTCATGAATGGAGGACATGAGGTGCGGCGTCATGAGCACGCCCTTGTTGGCGATCCCCGCCGCCACCATGGCGTTCTGCAGCGCGGTGGTCTGCACGTTGTACTGCCCGATGGAGCTCTGCCCGAGGAAGGCCTGGGAATTCGGGGCCAGTGAGGGGAAGACCGACGTCGATGTGTTGGGCAGGTCGATGCCGGGCACCGAGTTGTAGCCGAACAGCTCGGACTGCCTCGTCATGATCGGGACGCCCAGCTGCACCCCGAGCTCGGCGTAGCCCGGGTCGCAGGAGAAGGGCAGCATCTGGGTCATCATCCCGCCACAAGGCCCGGACTGGTCGCACAGCTGGACGTTCGAGTCCGAGAACTTCTGGCATGCCTGCACCGGATAGTTGAACCCCGCCAGGGAAGGCTTGAGGTTGTAGGCGGCGGTGCTCGTCACGACCTTCATGGTGGAGCCGGGCGGGAACGTCTCCCGGGTGGCGATGGGCCGCAGCGGGAAGAAGCCTTCGTGGTCCTTCTGGGTGTAGCTGAGATAGGCCAGCTGCTCCGCCTGCAACGACGGGCTCACCAGCGTGTTGGGGTCGAAGGTCGGATTCGAGACCATGGCCAGGACATTGCCGGTCGACGGCTGGAGCACCACCACCGCCCCGTCCTTGTTGGCACCCGGCGGTAGGGTCGTCAAAGCCTGCCACGCCGCGTTCTGCAGCGAGGGCTCGACGGTGAGGGTCACGTTGTCGGTGGTGCGCGGCTGTTGCTCCCGGAAGAGGAGCTGCGTCAGTGTCTGAGGCGGTTGCTGGTGCGGCCCCAGGTCCGAGTCGTACTGCTCCTCGATGCCGGCCGTGCCGTAGTAGAGCGCCGAGTCATACCCCGTGATCCCCGCGTACAGCGGACCTTGGGGGTACTGGCGGACGTACTGGTACGGGTAATTCGTGGTGTCCGTCCCGGCCGGTGTCGGGATCGATTTGGCCAGTACCGTGCCATCCGCCGCGAGGATCGTGCCCCGCGGGTTGATGTACTGCTGTGACGCGATCGCCGGATTGTTCGGCGAAGACTGGAGCTGCTTGGCCTTGACCAGCTGGATATTGACCAGCTGCGCCACCACGAGCCCGAGGCAGACGACCATGATGACCCCGAGCCAGCGGATCCGACGCCCCATCAGCGCGCCAACCAGTTCATGGACGACCGGATCACTGAGGGCATGGTAGGCGGCAGTCCTCCCGTAAAGGCTTCATGCCCGTTCTGATCACCTCCACCCCTGTGCAACCAGGTACGGGGCTGCATTCTGTTCGGTTCACGCGCCTGCAACGCCAATGCGACGCGGGGGGTTACTTCAAGCTGCGGTACCGTCCTGCCGATTGTTCTTCTGTGGGGCGTCGTTTTTCGCCGTCCCGGGTCCACGCCTTTCCGGCGCCCCGGGGCGACCGGTGACCTGCCGACGGCGGCGCGGACCGCACCGGACGCGAGAGGACTGATGTGAAACGACGTGCACGGAAGATCTACCTCCCGGCAGCGATGGTGGCTGGCGCCGCCGCCCTGACCCTGACGACGACACTGCAGGCGGCACCCGTCGCCCAAGCAGACGAGGTGGCCCACGCGGCCGGTTTCGCCGCCAACCTCACCTGGAGCCAGACGCTCCCTGACGCCAACAACCCCATCGCGCTGTCCTCGCCCAACGTCGCCAACCTGGACGGGCAGCCGGCCGTCGTCGTCGGCGATCAAGCCGGGAAGGTCTACGCGTACCACGTCAGCAACGGCACGGGCGTGGCCGGTTGGCCCTACAACGCCGGCGCGCCGATCGCTTCCTCGCCGTCGGTCGCCCCGATTTCACCCGGCGGGACCGATTCGGTCTTCATCGGCAGTGGCGACGCCAGCGACCCCACGGGCGGTGGCTACCAGGCCATCACCAACACCGGCGGCGACCAGTGGTTCCTCCAGGAGACGAACCCGGGCACCGACCCGACACCGCATTCGGGCATCGCCGCCTCGCTGACGGTCGGCTCCTACGCCGGCGGCTACGGCGTCGAGGCCGGATCGCTCGGCCAGAACGCCGACGCGCTGGGCGCCGGCAACGGGGCGATGCTCGCCGGGTTCCCGTGGTTCCAGGGGGACTCGGTGTTCTCGACCGCCGCGGTCGCCGATCTCTACGCTGACGGCAACAACGAGCTCATCAGCGGCGGTGACTCCAGCGCGGGTGTGGCCTACGGGCAGACCTACAGCAATGGCGGGCACATCCGCATCCTCGCGAGCTCGGGCAATGCGGGGTCGACCAATCCGACCAGCGGACTCATCTGCCAGTACAACACGGACCAGAACATCGACCGCTCCTCCCCGGCCGTCGGCCAGTTCCTCGGCGGTGGGGCCGTGGGCATCGCCGTCGGAGACGGGAGCTACTACTCGGGCGCGTCGGACTCGAACAAGGTCTTCGCCCTCAACACGAGTTGCGGCCTGGCCTGGAGCGATCAGCTCAACGGTGTCACCGCTGATTCCCCCGCCCTGGCGAACGTGCAGGGCAACGGGCAGCTCGACGTCGTCGAAGGGACCGCGGCGGGGACCATCTACGTCCTGAACGGCACCAACGGCGCGGCGATCTGGTCGGCCTCGACCACGGGCCAGGTCATCGGCTCACCGGTGACGGCTGACCTCACCGGAGGCGGCTACCAGGACGTCATCGTGCCCACCACCGACGGCATCGACATCTTCGACGGCCGCTCGGGGGCCGAGGTGGCGACGCTCGGCACGAATTACGGCTTCCAGAGCTCACCGCTCGTGACCGACGACCCCGACGGCCACATCGGCATCACGGGGGCCGGGTACTACGGCTCGTCGGACACGGGGTACATCGGCCACTGGGAGATTGACAACACGAACGGAGTTGGTTCCAGCGTCAACGAAACCGGGGCATGGCCGCAGTTCCACCACGACCCCCAGCTGACCGGCGACGCCGGCACTCCCGGCCCCACCATTGAGGTGCCGTGCAACGCGCCCGCCGGCGGGCCCAACGGCTACCTCCTGTCCGCTTCCGACGGCGGCGTCTTCGACTACGGGAACATCCCGTTCTGCGGCTCGACGGGCAGCATCCACTTGAACAAGCCGGTGGTGGCGACGGCAATGACCCGCGACGGAGGCGGCTACTGGGAGGTGGCGTCGGACGGCGGCATCTTCGCCTTCGGCAACGCGAACTTCTACGGATCCATGGGTGGCAAGCCACTCAATGCCCCGATCGTCGGCATGGCGGTCACCCCGGACGGCGGCGGCTACTGGCTCGTCGCCTCCGACGGCGGCATCTTCAGCTACGGCGACGCGAAGTTCTTCGGCAGCACCGGCAGCATCCGCCTCAACCGGCCGATCGTCGGGATGGCGGCGACGCCCAGCGGCAACGGCTACTGGCTCGTCGCGTCCGACGGCGGCATCTTCAGTTACGGCGATGCGAAGTTCGCCGGCTCCATGGGCGGCCACCCACTGAACTCCCCCGTCGTGGGGATGGCGACGGACGCGCGCACCGGCGGGTACTGGGAAGTGGCCGCTGACGGAGGCATCTTCAGCTTCGGCGCCCCCTTCTACGGCTCGACCGGCAGCATCCGGCTGAATGCTCCCATCGTCGGTATGGAGGCCAGCGGGGGCGGAGCGGGGTACCGCTTCGTGGCCTCCGATGGCGGCATCTTCAGCTACAACGCTCTGTTCTACGGCTCCATGGGCGGCAAGCCGCTCAACAAACCCGTTGTCTCCATGGCGGGTACTTGATACACGCCTGACCACATGGATCGCCCTCTTCCGAGGAGACGTGGTGGCCGGGCGGACGGGCGGGCGACCGGGGGCCGCACGTCCCTGGGGTCCTGGTGACGGCCGCAGTAGCCTGACCTCCTTTCCCAGCTCAGCGGAGGGCACGCGTGAACGACACTGACGACAGCGGCCGGCGCGTCGGACGACGTCGTGACGGTCGCGTGCTGGTCATCTCGATGCAGCGGGCGGGAAAGCGCAACGCCATCGACCGGGCGATGGCCGACGCGCTCGACGACGCGCTCAACGAGCTGGACGACGACCACGAGCTGTGGGCCGGCGTCCTGACCGGTGGTGCTGACGTCTTCAGTGCGGGCAGCGACCTCAACGCCGGTGGCGACTACAGCACGGCGCGCGGCGGGGAGTACGGCATCATCCGCCGCCGGCACCGCAAACCGTTGATCGCCGCGGTCGAGGGCCCGGCTCTGGGCGGAGGCCTCGAGGTCGTTCTCGCCTGTGATCTGGTCGTCGCCGCGAGCACGGCTCGCTTCGGCCTACCGGAAGTCGGCATCGGGGTCGTCCCGACCTGTGCCGGCCTCTTCCGGGCGCCGCGGGCCCTGCCCCTCAACGTCGCCAAGCAACTCATCCTCACGGGGCATCCGATTGAGGCGGCACGCGCTTACGACGTGGGCTTCGTGAACGTTCTCGCCGCGCCCGGCCATGCCCTGGAGGAGGCGCTGGCTCTGGCCCAGCAGCTCTGCACCAATGCGCCGGTCTCCGTCCAGGCCTGCCTGGCCGCCGTCAACGAGATCATCGCCGCTGACGACGACCTGGGCTGGGAGCAGACCGATCAGGCGTTCCGCGCCGCGGCGGGGTCAGCCGACGCCCGGGAGGGCGTGGCTGCGTTCTTGGAGAAACGGCCGCCAGTCTGGACGGGGCGGTGACCGCGGCCTGCCGGCTGGGTCAGAGGGTCCTCCCGCTCGTCGGGTTGGTGGATCCCCTCGAACTCCGCCTCTACGCGGCGTTGGAGTAGCGACCGGCCTCCTGGCCGTCGACGTACGCCACGCACTCCTGCTCCTGGAAGCCGCCCATGGCTACCTTGCGGGTCTTCTCGATGCGGACCTGGTGGAGCTCGCTCGAGCCCACCGAGAACTCGTAACCACTGGTACGCCTGAGAGTGAACGCCCCCCACTTGCGGATGACTGGCTTCCCGTCCACCGAGATCTTCAGAGGCCCCCACAGCTGATCGAATTGGAAGGCGACATTGTGGCGCTCTGTCTCCCCTACCTCGAACTCGAAGTCGAAGTGTCTTTCAAACATCGATTCCTCCCTCCTTCCGCGTCGAACACTGCCAACCGTTGTTTCGGCTCACGTCGGGGAGACATGCAGCACGATTGTCCCGGAGTTGCGCACCTGCAGCCCGGCTGGGAGGTCTACTTCCAGCCCTGCATGACGTGCTCGAACCACCACTGCGGCGCTGCAGCAGTCAGGATGTTCATGTCCCAGTAGTCCCACCACCGGATGATCTTCCCATCGCGGATCTCGTGCACCGACGCCACGTCGAGCGCCATGGCCTCGCCGGTCGGCCACTCCCAGTGCTCGACGTGCTCGGTCATCACAACGTCCTCGCCAGCCACCAGGTGGCGCGGTTCGTCGAACAACTTGGACAGCTTGTCGAAGGCGAGTCGCAAGCGGGCGGTGATCTCGACGGGGCCGCGGGCAACGTCGTCCGGGGGCGTCACGATATCCGTGTACTCACCGTTCTCGTCGAAGCGCGCGCCCAAGGCCGCGAAGTCCTGTCGATAGAGGTCGACCCAGAACCCTTCGATGAGCCGGCGGTTGTCGTCGATGCGCGTCATTGCACTCCTGTCGCCGAACTGGGCAGATCCTAAGGGATGGATGGTTCCGGCCATGGTCCCGGAGAGTCGCCGTCCGTGATGTGCGGACCTCGCCTGTGACCGACCCCGCCCCGCCCCCGTCCTCTTCCAAGACCGCCTTGTTGTCACGGCGTTGTGGCAGCGGGGCCGGATGGCTCTATTCCGCGACCAGCTTCAACGGCCAGAATTGCGCCGGGGCGGGGTGATGACCGATGCCCTTGTGTACGGGTACACGCATCATCCCGCCCCCTTGTCGACAACGACTTCTCGGTCTGCTCATGGCGCCCCCGGTCAGGACACCACATCCCCTTTTTGTCCAGCTGGGACGGCTCAGATACTGAGCAGATCGAGGAGCCAGTTGGGCCCGACCACATCGGCTCCAAGCGCCTCGGCCCGCCGCCGCAGCTCGCGATCCGCTGTGACGAGTCTGACCGTTTGATCGGATGCTTTTGCCACGACAGCGACGAGCGCGTCATCGCCGTTGCCCTCGGCATGGATGACCGTGACCCCATCGGCGAGACCACTCGGGACACCTTGGCGAGCCTTGCCCTCGAGGACCACGACGATCGGTTGGTCGAGCTGTCCCGAATCGACGGCCGCACGTACTTGTTCCACGAAGGCTCGCGCTGCCCCGGCTCGATCCCGCCACCAACCGGTTGGACGAGATCCGATCACATTGGCTGCGTCGACAAGAAGCACGGTTCGAGTCTGGTTCGTTACGAGACCGACCTGCGATAGACCAGGTCGAAGTCGGTTGCGTAGTTGACGCCGTCGTCGGACCTTTCCCAGCGGCCGAGAATCGTGTTCCCGCCGTCGCCGAACGTCGCGGTGAAGCGCTGAGCAAATGGCTCACCGACCCGCCAGAGCCTCCATTCACCGTCGCCGATGCTCATCTCGTAGACGCGGCAGACCCCGCGCTCGTCCGAATAGAGCTGGAAATAGGTCCCGTTGGCCGCATCGCACCCGATGATCGACACGCTGTCGGGAGCCTCGGGAAGTTCGACGACAGTGTGCTGAACGAGATGCGCCCCAGAGGAATGCCATTGGAACGTCGACCGTCCGCCACCCGGCCAGGGCTCTCCGCCCGGCGGTGATGCCTCCAGGGTCCACTGACCGACGAGCGGCTCCAACCTTCTCAACGCGTCCTCAGCTGTTGGCTGGGCCATCCAATCACTCCTCCCGTGTACTCGGGCTCAACGCCCGCAGTGATGCAGGCGCTGGCCGTGCCAGCTCATCCGTCCGAGGAGCTACTCGTCCTCGTCCGAGAGGGCTTCAGGATCATCGAGCAGTACTCCCGCCTCGGCAGCTTCCGTCTCGTCAAGCGGAAGTTGATCCTCCTCTTGCTCGTCGTCGAAGTCGACCTCGCTGTCAAGCGGAGCAATCTCCGCCGCATCCTCTGGAACCAGCGGATCCGGCTCCTCAACTACCGGGGTGTCGTCGCTCGGTGTCGTCATCTGTGTCCTCCTTCTCGGTTCTCTCGGGTTGGTGGTCGCGGAGCCAACATCTTCAGAGCCAGCGCCTCCGTGGTCCAACTGCTCAGGGCAGGATGAATCATGCCGATCACTCGTTCCTCCGCTCAATAAGCGGGAGCGTAGAGGGAAATCAGCCCGAGGGAGCCGACGAAACCTGCGCGGACAGGCACGATGGAGAGCACGGTCTGGGCCATCCCATCGACACGCTCTCTGTACCAGGAGCATTTTGGAGGCCCGAGGGCTACCCTTCTCCCATGTCCTCGCCTGCAGTGCCAGCGCCAGCCTCCGCCTACCCACTCCAGCTCGCTCTGGAATCCCCACCGGATCACATCGAGCGCTGGCGACCGATCGTCCAGTGGTTCCTCGCCATCCCGCACTTCGTCGTGCTCTACGTGTTGGCATTGGTGCAGCGGGTGGTGTTGATTATCTCGTTCTTCGCCATCCTTTTCACCGGCAAGATGCCTGAGGGCCTCTTCGCGTTCAACGCCATGGTCCTGCGCTACCAGTGGCGGGTCGCGTCGTACGCGCTGTTCATGCGCGAGGAGTACCCGGAGTTCGCCTTCCCGATGGAGGGTGCCGACCCAGGCACCGAGCCGGCCCGCCTGTCCGTCCAGCCCGCCGACACGCTCAGCCGAGGCCTCATCTTCGTCAAGTGGCTGCTGGCCATCCCGCACTACATCATCCTGCTTTTTCTGTACATCGCTGTCTACGTCGTCGCGATCATCGCCTTCTTCGTCGTGATCTTCACGGGCTCGTGGCCGCCGGGGATGCGCGACTTCGTCGTGGGCGTCATGCGCTGGTCATCGCGAGTGAGCGCGTACGTTCTCCTCATGACCGACCAGTACCCGCCGTTCAGCCTGGACTAGCGCCGCCGTACCGAATCGATCCGAATAGGATCTGCCCCAGGTTCGCTTGACTCCCTCAGGGTTCGAAGGGCGCCCCGCACCGCCGACCTTGATGCGGCTATTCGAACCAGTCGGCGCCGCGGGACCCGAACCCACGAGCTCAGCAGTGCGAAGGGCACGACGATGTAACGCCGTCGGTCGGACATTCACCTGATCGGCTGGTTACGGCATCGACCCACGCTCGGAACCCGTGATGCCGGAGCCGAAGAGAACGGCACGATCTTTGCCTTCTGCTGTCACGACCCGCGCTCTCCCTCGCAGTCGCTGGCTTCATCACCTCGACTCAGACCGCTACCAGGGCGACCAGTCCCCCTCGGGGTCGGTAGTTTGCCCCACTTCGATCAGATAGCCGTCGGGATCGCGGATGTAGCAACGAATCTCGTACTGGTGCTGCTTGGGCGGCGTCAGAAATTCAGCTCCCCGGGCACTCCACTCCTCATATTTGGCATGGATGTCCTTGACCCGAATATTGAGGAAGCTATTGACCCGGTCGGGGTCGCTTGGTGTCTCCAGGATCACGGTGGGCTTGTCGTCGGTCGGGCCTCCGCCCACATTTATGACGATGTAGCTATTGGCCAGCGCCACATTTACATTCGTCACGTCTCCAGAGAAGACCACAGTGCCGCCGAGCACTTCGGTGTAAAACCGCCGGGAGCGTTCGACATCGTCCGACACAATGAAGTGGCACAACACCATGTCTTCTCCGGGTCTATCGAGTGCTGCCAACTCGCACCTCCTCAGGTGTGACGACTCGTTCCCGCTCACACAGGATCTGAGTCGATGTTGCGAAGATCAAATACTCCTTGACCTCGCCTACCAGGGCAACTGATTCTTAGGCTGCCCAGCCCGTTCTGAACCGCCCAACACTTGCTGGAAACGCAGTAGTTGCAGCCTCCGTCGGCGGAGAGTCTGCGGGCGAACCGGTTCGTCCCGGTTGATGGGGAACGCGAACAGGGGAGCGGGTTCGATGCCCGCTCCCCTGTCCTGTTCTTCCGATTTCCCGATCCTCCCGAGAATCAGGCGGGGACGATCAGCCCATCGGCCAGACGCTCAGCTGCAAGGTACGTCGGTGACGGCGGCAGGGAAGTTGGTGGTGCAGGCGCCGCTGTACGGCGACGAACCCTTCCCGTTGATGAGGTACGCCGTGCCGCTCGTCGTGGAGACCCCGCTGCCCAGATTCTCGATGCCGCGAACGGAGGCAGTGCCCGGGGTACCAATGCCTGTCGCCACCCTCTGCTGGGCGAGCGTCGAGCCGTTAAAGGCGAACGACGAGCCGATGCCCAGCGCCGGGGTTGCGCACAGCGCGAGGCCGGTCGGCACGAACGGCAGGATGATGTCGCTGTGCGCAGCGGTGTCCAGCTCACCGGGTGTGCTGGCCGCCTCGTTGACGACATAGCCGGCGAAGGAAATGACCGACGTCGGGTAGAGGATCTCTCCGATCGTGTTGGTCGGAAGATCTGCTGGCGCGGTCGCCAGCGTGTTGGCCAGGTAGCCGCCAGGGTTGTACCAGCCACCCTCGATGGTCTCGCCCGCGGTCTGCCCGGCGGCACAGGGTGCCGCGCCCTTCACGAGCGCCGGGTTGAGCAGCAACGTCGTCCCGATGGTGGACACAGCGTCACCATTGAGCGGCGCCGTCGGCGACGGGAGGCCAATCACTGCGGTGACGCCAGGCGACTCGGTGAGGCTCACGCCGGTGGCGGTCGCGGTGGCCTTTGCCGAGATGGTGACCGTCGTTGCGTTGGTCACCGTCTTGATGTAGGCACCGGCCGGGATGCCGGCTCCGCTGATGGACTTGTCCGCATCACAAGCAGTGCTGAATCCGGCCGTGGCCGAAGTCACCGTCGTGGAGCCGCTCGTGGTCGCGCCGTTGCTGACCGCGAAGGGCCGAGTGAGGGTGGCCGCCGCCGAGAGGGTGACCGTCGTCGCGTTGGTCACCGTCTTGATGTAGGCACCGGCCGGGATGCCGCACCCGGTCACCGGGAGCTGCATGTCCGAGGCCTGGAACTTCGCGCTGGCCGACGACAGCGTGGCGCTGCCGGCGGTCACGTGGGCGTCGGTCACCTCACGGGTCGTCGAGACCTGCTCGTTGGCGCCGATGGTCAGGCTCTGAGCCGTCCCGGTCGCCGTCGCCTTGGTCGTGAGCACCGCCGTGGTGAGGTTGGTCACCGAGGCGATCTTGTCGTACCCCGGAATGTTGGTGCCCGTCACGATCCGGCCCACATCAGCAGGCAGGAAGTGGGCGGTGGCCGAGGTGATGGTGGTGCCGTTCAGCGTGGTCACGCCATCGACCACACCGCGGGTGCTGGAGTTCGAGATGGTCAGCGAGACGGCCGTCTTGGAGGCGGTCGCGTTGTGGTTCAACGTGACCGAGGTGGGGCTGTTCACGGCGATGATGAACGAGTTCGCCGCGACAGGGCTTGCGACCGCCGGTCCTGCGACCGTGTGGTCGAGGTCGGTGGCGGCGTTGAAGTGCCCCGTGGCCGACGTGACCGTCGCGCTTCCGAGGGTGGTCACGCCGTCGGCGAGATGCCACGCGGCACCGTTGTGCCATACGGCCTGTGGGAAGTCCTCGACGGTCTCGCTCGACGACGAGCCCGTATTGGTGAACGTACAGTTCACGCTGAGTTGGCTCTGACCCCCCGGTACGTTCGGGTACTGCCCGAAGCTGCACCCATTGCTTATAGCGGCAGATGCGGAACCGGCGAATGGCAACCCGCCCATCACTGGCAACATCAGCGCCAACACCGCCCCCGGTGCCAGCAACGCAAGTCTCGAACGATGCATCGTGTCCTCCCCTATTCCCCTGTGTCCGGTAGCTCCGAACACGAGCGGTCTGATGGCGGCCGGATCCCGGGAACCGCCAAAGGGTTCACCAGATGCCCGTCTCCCACCTAGCCGTCTGCCACTTCGCCCCTTATGCCTCTTACGCATCCCTGGGCGTGTATCCGGACCGATACTGATCCAAAAAAGCTGGCCCGTCCACCCGACCCGGCGAGTGATCGATAATCGAGGCAACCACCCCACAAAACCCCCGGAACTTCCGGTGACGAACCTGACCAAGGGGCCGGACCGACATCCGGGTTGCCGGGAATGCCCTCGATGCGTTGCACGGGAACGGGTTATGCGGGTTCTCGCGCCAACGGGGACAGGGTCCCGAGCCGCCGCCAAGCCCAAGGAGGTGGCAACGGCGACGTGATGCACCCGCTCAGCAGCGGCGTACGAACTGCGGACACGAAGTTGAGCGGCTGTTTCAGTTCTTCTAGGAAAGCGTGGCGCTTCTGCGGTAGGACGGAGCTACTCTCGGAATCGGAGACCTCGACTGATCAGACGACACATTGAGGAGCATCAGATGGCAAGGGTATTGATGGTTGTGCAGCATCCCGTGAAGGATTTTGACGCTTGGCGGATCGAATATGACAAGGCGCAACCGATACGTGACAAGCACGGGGTCACCGACGCCACCGTCTTTCGGAATGCCGATGACCCGAACGAGGTTACGGGGTTGCACTGGTTCCGCTCGGTCGATGAAGCTCATGCCTTCGCCGCCGATCCCGATCTGAGGGACGCCATGGCTCGGGCGGGCGTAAGCGGACCACCCCGCATCGAAATCAGCGTGGAGGCGTAATTACCGACCGGCGCTTAATCGAACTGTCGAAGGAGACCTGTCGAAATCCGCCGTTTGTGGCAGAACTTGGCGTGGAGGCCCCGTTCACAACTCGCTATGAGCCGGCCCCCACTCGACTCGCAGCGATGTGACCGCTTACGTGTCTGACGGACCCGGCCCACTCCGTGAGAAGACAATGATCTCGTGGTGACAGGAGGCGAAAACCTTCCAGGCCGAGTGATAATTCTCAATGGCGGATCGAGCGCGGGCAAGACCACCTTGGGACGAGGTCTCCAATCGGCGCTGTCCGATACTTGGCTGCTCCTCGGTATCGATCTCTTTATCTGGATGCTGCCCACGAGGATGATCAACGATGCCAAGGGTCTCACGGTGCACGAAGGCGTGATCGTTCGAGGGGATCTGTTCATGTCGATCTATGCGGGATTCCAGTCCGCGGTGGCCACCGTTGCCCGCAGTGGCGTCAATGTGCTGCTCGACGATCTGACACTTGACGGGATCGCCGATCAACAACGGTGGGGTGATGCGTTCCAGGGGTTGGATGTGCTGTGGGTAGGCGTGCGGTGCGCTCCAGGGATCGCTGCCAAACGTGAGTCCAGACGACAAAGCCGACTGCCGGGCATCGCACGCCATCAGGCGGAGTCCGTACACGATGGTGTTCGTTACGACGTAGAAGTCGATACGGGCGTCCTTGACCTGCGTGCATCAATGTCCGCAATCGTCGAATCAATGGGTCGGCGGTGGTCGATCCCAGTCCCCGTCCTGTCGAATCATCCCTCGACGCTTCCTCCGACCTCAGCCTGGTCGCCCGGGGAACCCATCAGTCCGGCTCCTTGGGAACGCTGAGACCGCCGAAGGCTGGCGCCCTCGTGTCGGGCCTGGCTTCGACATCTACTCCGTGAACAAGAACAACGAATGGGCCGTCGTCACTCGTATTCGAACAGGGATTCAGTCATGAAACGGATCCTGAGCCTTGCCCGCATGTCCCCGAAGAGGAACCAAGCGATGAACTCGAAGATGACAGCCAGGATTACCCAACCGACCCAACTGCCACCAGTATCGGAAACGGCGATGAGAATGGCCTGCACGTGAACTCCGTCGCAAAAGCCTTACACCTAGGACAGTCCAATGGACATGGGTTGTCTCAGTCCCGGCGTGCGGGGATACCCCGGCCGGGGCCGCTCTCAGTCGAACTGACCGCCTCCGTTCGTCTCGGAATCTGCCGCCGACCAATACAGCGAGGCCGACCACCAGGGGCCGCTTTCGGTGATTTCCCGAGAAATGGTCAGGTCAAGAATCCGCGTCGGGTCGAGTTGCCTCGGCTCGATTTCGTCCGCGAGGCGTCGCAGCAGCTTTGGCAGGTCATCGGCTCCATCGTCCC